>Ga0105055_10011998_pt1 | contig 10605 bp, 9 predicted proteins | sample BON03_FD_78090 | JGI IMG/M metagenome (GOLD analysis project Ga0105055, IMG submission 78090) | Freshwater microbial communities from Lake Bonney liftoff mats and glacier meltwater in Antarctica - BON-03 | ecosystem: Environmental > Aquatic > Freshwater > Ice > Glacier meltwater | place: Lake... | reverse complement strand
TTACACTAGTCGCGTACCTTCTGGACAATGTAGACCACCCCATCAACGTGTGGACTGGATTGAGGGCCCTACTTCCCCAAAGAATATGCCACAGCGCAGTGCGCATTCAGAGGTATGATAGTAGTATTTTCTCAGGGTACATTTTGGACCCCATTTACCATCAGATAGGGTAGATTAACTTGATGGAACAAGTAATGTAAGTAAAGTCTCGCTTGCAGGACGTTTAGTACTATACAAATACTAACAATCCTGCAAACGAGAAGTTCGTGGCGTTTGGAGTGCGATTTCTCCACTCTTGGGCGGCGGAAGGGACAAGGGCAAGTTTGTATTGCTTGGGGCAAGTTTGTGATTTTTTTCTTGTTCCAGTAAAGACTGGTTGACTAAGTAGGGCAAGTTTGTATTCGGAATTTCCAGTAAATCAGCCCCTTTTGTACCAAGCCGTGGAGGCCGCATCTAACAAAGCAAATGCATTGAACTCGATATTTCGATATCTCGTGAAGCGGCCTCAGTATCTCGATTTCTCTTGATGCGGCCCGATTTCCCTGCCAGGAGCGTACATATACGCGGGTAATTACAATTATCCACCTTTTACATTCCAGGCGTGGTGTGGTGACATTTTCAAATGCTGCTGCAAACAGTTGGGGAAACAAACGTACCAATACGCCGGCCTAAGGTTAATGAATTAATAATTAATGAATGAATTAATGAATGAATTAATGAATTAATGAATGAATGAATTTATTAACTCATTGAAAGAAGAAGATTTTGAGCTGTGATATGTGGAAAATAAATTACATACTATATCAATAGGACAGAGTACCCATCAGGACAAAGTCGAAAAATCCGGCCTGCAGCGCATTTTGTTTGTTAAGTCTTGCCTGCGGTGCATTCTTTTTTAACAAAAAAAATTGACAAGAAGCGAATGAATTCTTGTATACTAAAATTAAGCTTTTTGCAGAGAATTGAGCAACCAAAAAAATCACCAAAACACCCCGGAAATGCTTTCTCCAACGCGCTACCAATGTCACGTTTTCAAAATTTCGCGGCTGATGCCGCAAAAATAAAACTTTAATGAATTAATTAATTCGAATCAATTCGGGGCTACAGATTCTGTCAAGTTGTTATCTTCACTGGTTGCAAAGCTCAAACAGTGCACTCACCGGCGGAAAAGAAGCCAAACTAAAACAAATTAAGTTCAGCGTACCAGTTAAAAAGCATTCAAATATTTTGTAATGTTGAAGGTACATCAATTTCTATCGCGCCATCCTGTCTGGGCTCGGGCTCCCCGAGTATAGCCGTCAGGTTAAGTCGGCATCGTTTGTTTGTTTGAGAGTAGAGTTTTTATTGAAAACTGATAGTGGGTATCCCAGGGATGCGTGAGTTTTTTTCCATTCACGATGGCAAACCCTGGGAGTTCCCTCCGCTTTAACACCCATTGGTCAGCTCCACCAGTCTCCACCCTCGCCTGTTCCGGGGGACTGAGGAAGATGTCCCAGTCACCAGTCTCACGTATCTCGAACATAGGGAGACGTATGGACAGGCCCAAGGCCGTAGTGGGATTCATCAGAAGAATAGTGTAAACCGTCAATGTCAGCTGTCTTTTGTGGGCAGGCTCTGGCATCTTACGGAGACCGCTACCTCAGGGCAATCAGCTATATCTCAATTTCTCAGTGCGCTACCAGGCCGGCTAGGGATTTGTTTTTTGGATTAACCCCGAAAAAAAACCATGGTTGTGCTTCTGATCTTCCGCACTAATGATTTTTCAAGAACCAATACTTCTTTCTTCATCAGCGTCTGGGTCACAATGGAATAGCTCGGCGGGAGCTGTAGCTGGCGTATGGGGCGCCTGGTGGCGGGATTACTCCTTTGATATCTGCTGGTAATTATCCATCCCGCTCGTGTGCAAAAGACCCGGTGCATGCGCGCGCACTGTGTCCTGCGGCACAGTGTTGGCTTCTGCTCGTGATCGTCTCGAGCAACGGCCAAAACAGTGCGGTACTGTTTTGGCCTCTGCTCGCGAATGTTATCTTGCCGTCAGTGGCAGTGGCGTGCCTGGTGCTAAAACCTCTGTGGGCCCCTGCTGGGCGCGATAGACTCTACTCAGTGACTAGTAGGTGATGTCACTGGCCAACACCCAAAACGGGGAAATCCCCATGATTTGTCCTTAGATTTGTACTAGGGTGAAGATCGCTTTTATTATTGCTTGTAAAGAAATAATATAGTAGTTTTTTTTGGAACTCTCAAGGTGCAGTCTTTTATTCTTACTGAAGTGAGTGACTGTGGTTATTTTCCAGGAAATACTCAACTGTTAGTATGGGGCTACTTTTCAGCCGTAGAGTGCAGTGGGGACAATGGACTTTGGCACAAATCCGCTTGGTCACAAAAGCGTGTGTGTGATCAAAAAACCAGTTAATCGCCTTTGATCACACATGCCCAGTTTGGCCACACATTACAGAAAAGCGGTGTCGAGTAAAATACTGTGGTACTGATTTTTTCTCTTTCCTCCTTTGTTAGCAGAGTTTGTCCTGGGTTCTCCAACGTGCGTCTCCCGAAGCGCGTTGGAGAACCCCGGACAAACTTGCTCCGCTAAAAAGGGAGGGAAAAAAAATCAGTACCACGGTATTTCACTCGTCTCCGCTGTTCCGTACTGTGTTTCCAAACTGGTTGCGTGAAGTATGGCCCTGCCTCGGTAAACCATCCGAACCAAAATTAAGGGTTGACCTACTCTTTGGTTTCACAACCGAAAATGAAGGTCAATCACTACCGAAGCAAAGCGAGCAGCACCGCAGGGCAGCTGGAGGCATAAATTGACACCGCAAAAAGAATTGAGAAGTGCTAGCGCATCATACAGCGACTTTGCGTGATTTTTTGGCATTTTTTTAAATCATTTTTAGTGCTCAAACATCATGAGTTTGTGTGCAACATGTTTGTCATTTAACGTGGATTTGTATGTGGGTGCACAAGGAACACACAAAACACAAGCACAAAGCAGGGTGAATGCCTCACTGACGACCTGCTGCTTCACGTTTAGCCCTTCAAATTCGAAAGGCCAAAGGTTTTCTGTTGACCAAAAAAATGTGCTGAAAAAAAATCTGTTTTGTCGGGAGTCATGTTTTTTGACCTTGAAAATGCAGAAGATGTGATCAAGTTTGAGGGAGAGTGGTGATCAGCCCAGGGCGCGGCCACGGGCTTCCACTAAATGCGAGGAACAGCCTCTCAAGCCACCATGGCCGTGTGCAAGCATGGTATCGTGGTGGCTCTTGTGCACTTCTTCAACCAGTTTGACACCATTTCTGGACAGCCTCCTTGCCTGGGTGACAACAACCTGGAGAAGTGACACCCTCCTGCCAGACGCCAACATGGTAACGGGACAGTGATAGGCTTCTGGTGGCCTAGGTGTGGGCCCTGCAAACATCTGCAGGCATCTCTGGCCACAGCGTGGGACCTGTTATATTGGCGTGGGTCGCAAATCACAATGGGTAAAGGCCAGATGATGGTACAAGACAGCAATGCCCAGTGCCTCGCAGCGCCTGCGGCCTACCTCGTGCACATTGGCCAGACAACAAGACATGCAAATGCTGTCCAACACCTAGCCTCTGGTTGCGCATGATACATAGTGAATGGTCTTGCCTACGCAGCACAACTATTCCTCAACAATGACATCTCGAGGCCACAGTCTCCCTACCCAGCGCTTCTATTTAAATTGAGAAAAGAAATGTGGCCTTTCGGCAAAACAATTGGCCGATGCTGCAGCATGATGCATCACATGAAGGCCACCTGAATTGCTATCACCCCTTTCTCCTTTCTCCTCCCACTTCTTGTTTGAAGTCTGTGTATGAATTGCTCACTACGCACAATGTCACACAAATCATCAGGCTCATATCAGTCAACATCTCCTTCTGCCCAATTATCACGCAAAGGCGCTCTCAACTACCTCTCAACATGATTGCAAGGATTTGTTCACACCCCTGCCACACTACACCACCACCACTTTCTTCATTAATATCCCATTTTTAGGCGCGCGGCTGCAGATCTGTATTTCGGGCGAAAATTTGGGTGGTTTAGCCTGGGTCTAGGCCATAGCAGTTGCCTCGGTTTTGGTCTGTTGAAATTCTTGTTTGCATATTTTCTCTAAGAAACGTGTGGTTTCCAGAATTTCTGGAAATGACATTTTTTGGTCTTTCCATCTTTTTTGTTTTTCCACGATCTTTCTTAATGTCCTTTTTCAGATTTGGTAGGACATGAATTTGCGGCCAAACTGCCGCCCCAAGACACTTCACCTCGCCCACACACATGCAAACGACCACCCATAGCTCACCCTCTCACCCCATGACACTACAACCCCCTTCCCACCCAACCACACCCTACCTACTCATCCCCGCACCCACCTTTCGCACCCTCAGCGGCCACCCCACAATCACACTCAATGACACACCCTCCATACAGCGTGCCAGAATCTTTTTTCCAATTGTGTTCCCGAAATTTTATTCTCAAAGTACATTGACACGGGTTACACCGACTTGGTGATACAGAGTGTGAATCCCCGACCTTGGTGTTTTACGAATAATAGCCTTTGTCTCCCTCACTCACGTTCCTTCTCTGTTTGCCTGTCTTCATGAGTCTGTGTCGTGTGTGTATGTTTTCTTCTCTATCTATCTGTCTATCTGTATTTTGCGCGCTGCGTGCTTAGTGTTCTGTTCCATATTCATTTTACCTTTTTCAATTTCAAAATATACATCTATTTGACTGTCGTTGTACACATAACATTGTTTCCATCTTTAAAAATGTATTTATGTGTGTGTATTCTCCCATCACCTACACACAATGTCTTCATACTTACGTGTACTTGTATTCAAACCAAAATATCCACACATATCTCGATGCATATTTCTGATCTTTTATGGGTGAATGTTTGTCAATAATCATATGAACGTACATCCACGGTCCACTGTCTACAGTTTTCAGCACATCAATAATAAAATAAAACAATGGACGAAACATAAATACAGAATTAAAACATGATACTCCAAATACATAATGAATGTAAAAAGAAGAAAAATTCAATGTACCAGATGCATGGAGAGACATGAATTAATAAATAAAATACTAATAAATTGAATATATGAAAAAAACAATGAAATAATACAGAAACAATTAAATAAATACGATCTCCTGTAATAATTAATTATCGTTTCAGGTGTGTGTTTTCATCCCTGTTCTGTGTTTCTTGACGCTTGTTTTATTCTATTCCTCCTTTATTTGATTACATGTGTATGCGTTTGCCTTTAAGTCCAAGGTCCATTGTGGGAGTGTTGAGTCAGGCGCTTCTGGGCTTCTTTATTACTGCGCACCACCTATGTGCGTTCCTGATGTGATTTTTTTTTTGTTGTTCTGTCGCCACACAACTCACGCGCCAATTACAGCAGGAAATTTCACAGCTGGTGAGCAGTAGCAAGGAAGCCCAGAAACGCCTGTCTCAAAGGCACTCTGTCATGGACCTTCTAATTGGCGCGCTATCTGTGTGGCGGCAAAATATTCAAAAAATCAAATCGTTTGTGTCTGAATATATGACAATGTTGATGAGATGAAGATAGGGAGTGGGACAGGAGCGCCCAGGGCGCTGGCACTGGCCCCAAGTGCATGCGCGGAACGTAGAGCCATCCTGTGGGGCATTGTTGAAGTACACCCCTCCACTCACTTGTTTGTGCCCATGCGGGCCATCCTCGACCATTCTCAACAGGTGTGGTGTCCGACCAAGGATACAGTGCTGACTGTGGTGATGTCATTGGCTGCGCTGTAAGACAAGACTTCAGCTGACAGTGCTGGCAACTGGGAGGATGAGACATACCAAATGTAGGCCTGCGACCAGCCGAGTGCAGAGCATGGGGCACAAGTGCCTGCATGGGACATGCAGATACAACACAGCACTGTCATTCAAAACAAAGCAAACCTGACACAATGCACTGGATGTTTGCACACGCTGTGCCAAAGAGCTTGTTAGTTTTCTGCTGGGTGATTTATGCCCAATTCCCCTGCGCATGCCTTCCTCAGTTTAGTCTACATCTGCACCATCAAATTTTTCCTGTTTGTTTGCGCAGACGCTTGTGTTGGGGCTGGACACAATACAGTTGGCTCTGAAAGATCATCCCAGTGCTCTTTTTTAACATGAGTAAGGGTCCCGTGTACCTCCTACCCCGCAATTCCAATGTCTCTCTACATATTGTTAGTAGTAATAAGTCTATTTAAAAGGCGCCTGCCCCCCAAAATGCTATGCGCATACACGAATCATACCCGCACGCGCGGTTTCTCCGGTTTCTGACACCAAACAACTCTGAGCCAACCCCCTCCCTCTACCCAGTATGAGGAAGGACTAATATCGCTATAACAGGCCATCGCTTGCACCATTCAGCACGGAAATCAGCGCCTGCAGCAGCGTAGACATAGATTTATTTTGAGACCTGCTGTTTATGTGCGTCAGATAATATGTACCCCATCCAGTAGGATGCAGATCATAAGATCTATTTTGAGTCGTTGGTGTTTTAAGTGCCCGAGGGTCGCCACTGCACCCAACGGGCCCATTCGACACGAATTTTTCAAGCTACTGTTGTTTTCAGTAGACTATCATCACAACACCACGAAAGTGGAAGTTTATCGTTGGGTATGGGTTCCCATTAGGAAAGGGGGTTTGGGGGTAATGAGCATTGCTGGTAAATTATTTTGGAGTATGAGCGGAACCTCCCATTCAGGGGGGCAGATGGAAGGATGATCCAGTGCAGGGTCTACTGTGAACACACCATCTACCTCGAGTAGGACTATTCAAAAATCCTCCAGGGAGAATACTAGTCTTCAGTGGGGAAAACAAACGTACTATAGGCCAGCCGAAGGTTAATTCATTAATTAATTAATAATTGAATTAGTAATCTAATTAATTATTTTATTGATTAATTCATTAATTCATTAATTCATGTATTCATTAATTAAAAGAAGAAGATTCTGAGCTGAGGTTCGTTGAAAACAATTTTCTTACTGCATTAACAGGACAGAGTACCCATGAGGACTTAGTCAAAAAATCTGGCCTGCAGCGCATTTTGTCTGATAAGTCTGGCCTGCGGCGCATTTTATTTCATAAAAAATCTGGCCTGCGGCGCATTCTTTTCGTAAAAAATCCTCTTTTCAATCATTCGGGGATGCATTTCATTTTAGTTTTTTATTCTGTCTACCAATTCATTAGTAGTGAAAATGATTTGAGCTCCAATACTGAGTGATCACGACGACACAATTTGTACCAAGCAGTAATTGCGAAAGTTTTAAATAACAAACCCTGGCAGGATCACACAAAAAATCAAGCAGACAGCACAGAAAATGCCTCACCTACAGCCTACAGATTTTGACGCTTCAAACTGCTCGCTGTGCGCGAGCACCAAGCTCGCGGGGACGTGAGTCTTGCCCGCCCAACGCTCTTCGTCCACTGCCGCACCCACTGACGCCTGCGAGCCAATACCTCTGGCAAAATAAAACGATCCAGTGGCTGTTATTACCCTCGTCGCTACCGTCTCCAACTGTTTCGTACCGCGACAGCCGGGTGCTCATGCACTCCGCGGAATCTTAACCGAAACCGTTTTTGAGAGAAGCGCTTCCGTTGACATAATCCGAGTCTTGGCCGGTGTGACCGTGACGGTGGAGAGCAAACAACAAGCTTGGACAAAACAGAATCTCCCTCAAAGGTATTTATACGTGGGGTGTCATCTCAAAAGTGACCAAGCAATCAGATCACTATGTTTGAAAAAACACATCAGAGCGCGTGGTTTGACGCTGTGACAACACCGTTGACAAGAAGCGAGTGCATTCTTGCGTACAAATTCTTGTGTACTGAGAGGGTCCTGAGGGATTTTCGGTGATTCATCCGTCACCTTAGCTCAATGGTGAGGAGCGCGGGACTCAACAAATCCAGTTATCTGCAGGTCCCCTGTTCGATTTCGGCCAAAAGCACGTCAACTCAGATTCATATGGATTCGAGCAAATAGACCATCAAGCAAGGGTTCAAAACTACTGTTTCCAGTAATAAAAGCAACTTAAATCGAATCAAACACATCTTTTTGGAGAGAGTTAAGCATCCAAAACTATCGCCTAAAAAACCCGGAAATACTCTCGCCAACGCGCTAATAATGTTGTTTTCAAAATTTCGCGGCTGACGCCGCAAAACAAAACCGCGCTCCACACCTTTTTTTGAAACCGCGCTTCGCGCGGTTTTAATCAATTAATTCATTAATGAATAAATTCGAATTAGTTCGGGGCCAAACATTCTGAGAAGTTGTTTTCTTCACTGGTAGTCTTGACAACACATCTGACTCCCACAACAGTAAGAAACAGAAGAAGCGGCCCTCCAGGTCACAGTCCTCTTCCCAGACCTCCACCGCTGTCCCTATACATGTAGACTTTAAGTGCGTCACTATCAATATCAACAGATTCTCAGAGGAGAAATGGAAACATATGTTGAGTCTACCCGTCATCCAAAGTGTATCTGTGATCATCTTAACAGAGCACCACCTGTTAGGTACGTTCCGTCCAAAAGAAGTCATAGACAGCGGAAGGATTATCCGCACATTAGTAGGAGTGCCGAAACGAAGAGGCAAACAGCACCAAAATAGGGGTGGCGTTGCAATTTTGTATCGAAATGCGTCCCACTTGAAGGTTGAGCAACACCATATCACGGACGGGGCAAATGGGTCCTTTCACCAAGCCGTATCCTGGACGGTTAAATCACCTCTGATAGCGCGTCAAATCCACGTTACTGGTGTGTATGTAAGTCCGAGTGAGGGTGAAATTGAAGAATTTTTTCACACCCTGTTTTAACAGAACCACTATCCTGCCGATGATATCCACATCTACGCTGGTGACTTTAATGCGCATGTCGCTGACGAAACTGAAACTCACTTCACATTGCAAGAACGACACACCATCCCACCTCGAGTTGGGTACTGTCATAAACGACACATGTCCTCACCACCTGCCGCAGCTCCCATCACAAACACACGCATATCTTCTCCACAGCGAGGCCGACTCCTCCTCAGAATGCTTAATACCACTTCCTTTCTCATCCTCAATGGTAGATTTGAAGCCACTGACGATCCCATCCCCTACACACTTCAACGCCAAGATGAAGCCACTATCAACGACTATAACCTTATAGCAAAACAGCATTTTCCAAAAGTCAAAACCTGCTATGTGATACCAAGGCCCTCATGCACCCTCAGATCCAAATCAGGGCCACTCACAGACTACAATCCAATAGTTCTCCACCTCTCTCTCTTAGCAAGTCTGCCACGCAAAGCACTGCCAACATCCCAATAGCCCAAGAGCTTCCTCCACGAACCTAATTCCACTCATCTAAACTGAAAGACCCTGCTGTTCGGCAAAAATTCTCAGATGCCCTAGAGGATCAGGATAGTAAGGCAGAACAGGCCATCCAGACACTCAAGAATAGCCTCCAACAAGGGAATATAAATGCTACTCAGTACGTAGAAAAAGCCAACACAATCATTGTGTCAGCCTTACAAGTCACAGCACAGAAAATCATTGGCACAACAGAATTTCGAGGCAAAAATGCCAAAAAAGAACATCTGACACAAAGAAGACAGCAAGACAACGGACACTTTTTGTCAGATGACAAACGCAAAGTAGCAAAACAGACACTCACGCAAACTCTGGAGAATAAACTCAGACAGGCTTGAGAGGAGGGTGCCCCTGCGCACGTAATCGCGGGCCTCGCAAAATCCCATGCTAAGGAAAAACATCAGCACCTGAAATTACAACACTAAATGCGGCAGAAAATTGTGACAGATGCGGTAGCCTCGTCAGCATCTGTCCCAACCCACCAAAGAACTTCATCTCATTCCATGTTTGACCTACTTCGACGATACAAAACTGATCATGTGATTTTGATCAAACAGTAGTTTAGAACTCTTGCTTGAGGGTCTATTTGCTCAAATCCATGTGCATCTGAGTTGACGTGTTTTCGGCCGGAATCGAACCGAGGACCTGCGGATAACTAAATTTGTCAAGTCCCACGCTCTTCGCCACTGAGCTAAGGTGACGGGTGATTCACCGGAAATCCCTCTGGACCCTCTGCAATATAACTTGCCCGCGCACACTCATGTCAATGTGTCCCCTGACCCCAGAATTTGGAAGTTAGGTCCACTCACTCTTGACCCGCAGGCGTGGCATCGATTCAAATATGCTCTAGGACACCATCTCCTAAAACAACACAAGGCTTCACCGTATAATGAGGAGGCGGCACACAAATTAATTGTATATACCAGTGCAAGCGCACTACTCCATAAGGTAGAGCACCCTACTCTCCCAGTAGACCCTGTATTCTATGAGGACATCACACCTCACGAACTCGCTGGTGAAATCAAAAATCTGAATTTAGACAAATCTCCGGGAGATGGAATCACCAACCGAATGATCCAGGCAGCCGGCCCGAAGTTTACAAATCTCCTGCATGAAGTGTTCAGCACATTATGGGTACATGAAATCCAACCTGCAGCATGGCAAATGTCCCTTATGCAGCCAATCTACAAGGGTGGTGACAAATCTAAGGCT
>Ga0105055_10011993_pt1 | contig 10608 bp, 1 predicted proteins | sample BON03_FD_78090 | JGI IMG/M metagenome (GOLD analysis project Ga0105055, IMG submission 78090) | Freshwater microbial communities from Lake Bonney liftoff mats and glacier meltwater in Antarctica - BON-03 | ecosystem: Environmental > Aquatic > Freshwater > Ice > Glacier meltwater | place: Lake... | reverse complement strand
AGATCAACGTGGAAACGTGTGCCGAAGGCCTGTCCAACGTGTCGGGCAAGAGAGTCCACCCTGGCTCTGCAGAAGGCTCTTCCAGTACGAAAAAACAGAGATCCGATTCGGGGCCGTTGGATCCTGGTCTAGCAGACAGTCAAAGGGATGTGGAGGGTGAAATGGGACACGGCAGATCCACAGAAAATGGCGCCATGATGCGCCAGGTGCTAGATGAAATCAAAGCAAAGTCGAGGAACATGGAGCTACCCCTGATTGACAATACCTCTGATCATTTTGATCTGATGATCAGCTACCGAGACGACACAGAGAAAACCACTGCCTCGCGACTATACGACAAGATTATGTTGGCGCCAAGCCCAGCTCTTGCTCAGATGGGAGATAAACGCTGCAAAATTCCTGATTATGCTCGTGCTGACAGTCATACTGGCGAGCTCGACCCTGGCATTGCACGCACCTTCCTTGATCAGAAGCATATTCCGCAAGGCATGCAGTCGGAGAAGGTTTTTGTCAGTGCCGTTGCAAATAGCCTTGTATTGGTGCCGCTGCTCTCGTGGTATGAGGAGGATGGCAAAGAGCCATCGGGTAGCGTAGGTGAGCTCATGTCGCTGCATCACAGCGATAGAGTTGATCATTTTCTCTTGGAAATAATGATAGCAAATATTCTGATGCAGCTTGATGCCGGACGCCGATGGCTGCAAAGTATTTCGCCCATCTTGATTGGCAAAGCAGACGCAAGAGGCTACAATGAATTTCCATTCGCCAATATTGACAAACTGCCAGATCAGCCCTCTTTGAAAACTTGCAAACGAGCTGCTGAGATTCTTATAGATGACCTGAAGATTCCTGTCGATATTACGATCATGGCCTTTTCAGTCAGAGAGCATATCAGGCATCTCCTATCATTTGAGGGGAAAAAGCTTTCAGATCTGGGGCAGGAAGACATAGCCCTGCAAAGTGTAAGTATCAGTCTCATCAACCAAATCCCTGCGCTCCAGCAGAAACTATCAGTAGGGATACAAGAAGTGTTGGTGTATGAGATGCAGGCTACTGCAGGTTGCATTTCGCGGAATTCCCCGGCGCCAAGCGAGATGTCTGGGGTAAGCACTGTACCACAGTCACCTCAGTCACCTCGAACACCCGACGTGGCAGCAATGCACATCGACGAAAAAGTGACTGAATTCAGAGACGATATGAAGATATTCATGAAGGATTTTTGTGGCTCATGCGAACAGCCCAGGAAATGGAAATTTTGTGAGTTACTTCTTGTGGCTTTTTTTCGGGACAAGATAGCGCCCTCCTGCGATGCAGAGATTGCCGACAACCTAGAGACATGGCAAGAAGCATGTGAAGATCCGGATGCAAATCTAATTGATAGGTTCAATCAGTTGATGTTGTTGCTGAAGCCACCAATCTTGATAGAGCTCAATCACAAATTTGCAGAAAAAAATAAGCATAACCACACCAGCATTTTTGTTATCAATTGGCTTGTGCAGCAATCCCCATGGGCACTAAACCTCTCGTTAAGGCACCAGTGGGAGGAGGAAAAAGTTGTGCTAAAGTGGTTTGAGTCGAACAATTTGGACAGCGCAGACACATTCCTTCAACGTGCCGAGACTTTTTTGCAGAGGGGCACATACAAAGGTAGCTGGGGTGTGAAATTTTTACGTAAGGTGATTGAAACAAATAGCTACGTCGTTTTTTTTCGAATGGATGCTCTTGCATCACTCCTCCTGCAAGAGTATTGTGAGCTACACAAGAGTCGGGATACGCATCAACATAAGAAGCAAAAATCGTCGGATCCAGGGAATATTGAAAAGAAGCAGTGCGCAATGCCAATTGCCATGAGTTTGATCGTTTCAAGCTCCAACTGGCACACGTCGTTCAAGAGTCACACCAGTGTGCAGGTGTCAGAAGTCGTGTGGCGGCTTCGGCGCATTGCTCGCTTGCCCGCAGAACTTCTCGAGGAAAACGGATGCATCATGCGCAAGGTCAATTTTGTCGATTTCGAGCCATTGTACAATTTCGAGACAGCAAAGAAATTAGAGCCCGTTTCCATATTGGTGGCCATCCCAGGTGCAGCAAGTGGTGGCGCTGCGAATGCAAATGAGGTGCTACCTACCAGTACAGCATGCAAGCATACGCAGTTGCTGAAGCTTTTCAATGACAACATAGGGATTGTGAAGTCGTATCTAAAGGAATTTAGCCAGTCGTTTGGCCAATACGAGGATTCTGCAAGCGGGTCCATGATGCAAATAGACGAGACATGCATGTTTGTCAAGACATTCTTGTCGGAATCTGTTGATCCGTTCAACGGGGCTGTGCCTGCGACACAGCATGAAGATGGGCAGGGCCAACGGGAAAGAATCCAGGAAATGGAAAGCAACAGGAGAAAAGGTGCGGAAGGCGAGGAAGAGCGACGCATGTTTCTTCGGCGCATGGGCTATAGCGCCAACGCAGGAGCCGATGCGCTTGTACTTGACATACATGACAACGGCAAGATCGTTGATTCTGCACAAGAATTGCTGCACATGCTGCTGATGGGCCACTTTTTGTGTCTTCTCGGGCCTCCTGCTTGTGGAAAGACGGTTACTATGCTGCATGTTGCCTGTGCTGCCGCTGCTACTGTGCAAAAGTGTGTTGACGGAGGTCTCCTGCACGGATCCCTTCCGCCGCGCATTCCCCTGTTCATGCGGGCAGCAGAACTCTCGACACTAGTTGGTAATGATACAAGACAGCCAGTAAATTTGGAAGCTCTCGTGAAGCGCTTTATAGTGCACAAATATCCACATGTAAAATATCCAAACATTGCCAGGGTGCTGGAAGGATTTCTCAAGTTTCGACGCGTGCTGATTATCATAGACGGACTTGACGAAGCTGCCGGAAATCGGGGTATGATTGAACAAATCATTGACCAAACTGCAGCAGCCAACGATTTGTGCTTGATGATTTCCACAAGGGACTATGCGTTTGAGACCAGCTGTATGGAGCATCGCCTGTGCGACTTCGAACCGGCCAGAATCCTTCCTCTTGATGAGGCGCAGAGGAATCTTTTGATCGGAAGACGGCTACCTGAAAGTCAAGAGGCTTTGCACTTTTGCGCCCAGCTTCAAGCTGTATCTCAACAGACCCCGGAGATGGCGACAAGTCCGTTTTTGCTTGCGTCAATGATCGAGGTGTTCATGAAAGATGGCAATCACAAGATTCCAACCCACCGATGCGATCTCTATGACAAGCAGGTTGAGGGCATCCTTGTCCGGCACGAGTGCCTCAGGCATCTTGTAGCTGTTCCAAACATTGATAATTATCCAAACCTTTTGAATGGTCCCAATTGTCCAACCTTACTGGACATGACTGCGCACAGGATATTTCATGACACTGAGCATTTCCTGTACAGGCAAGCCAAATCTGACTTTAGGTGTCTCGAGGCACTTCGGAAATCGTTGTGTGCACATCGTAGTGACGACATGAACATTGATGCTGAGTCTATGGAGGTAGACAGTGACTCTGCGCCGTTGAATATGGTATCTCTGCGCGGATTCTTGGAAGTTCTTGCTTTTGTGTGTCAGATCAAATTGAAGAGACGTGATTTTGAATGGGACTCGGAAGAAATGCAGACGCAAATGCAAATCTTTTGGAGGCATTCGGAACTTTCGCTCACTGTCGTTAGCAGATTTTTATTGGATCTTTCTTCAGTAGGGCTTCTCTCCAAAGTTGGCGACGGGCAATTCCGCTTCAGTCACTTGACGCTGCAAGAATACCTGGCTGCCTCGTTTTCTGTTCGTCTTCTCGGTGACGATCCCACAAAGGTTCAAAATCTTCTGAGTCAGCTGAAGCCGCTGCATTCGCGCTGGAATCGTGAGGTGCTGCAGTTTATCGCGTGCATGCCTCAGCTACACGACGAGGTGTTTGTAGAGTTTTGCCGTCTCGTGCTTAAGAGTGATGGTGGAGAAGGAGTGCACTGTGAGCTCGTGGAGGATTTTTTGAAAGAACGTGGCTCTTCTGAGAAGGTCGAAGAAATGGTTCGCAGCAGGTTGCAAGAGATAAGAGGAACTGATTCCTTGATTGCTGGCCTCTGTCACCCGTCGCTGAAACTGCGAAACGGCGTCCTTTGCGAAATGAAGAAGTTTAGCGCACCACCCGATCCGTTTGCCCAGGCAGATGGGACTGTGGCAAAATTGAAGCAAATTGCAGAGGATCGCAATAGTGAACGTAATTGGTACACACGCGCTGCTGCAATTCTTTCGGTGGCGCAGATATCACAGATGGATCATTGTCAGATGGGAACTAGCAGGCACGAAACGTTATGCTGGGTGCTTGACATGTTAGGGTCTAATACACAGGATGATACACAGTTTGCGCTTGTCACCAGTCTTGGTATTTGCTTGAAAGGGGTCGGGAATGATGCGGCGGGAGCGGATTGTATTTTGCTTGCCAGTTCAGATGAACAGCAGCTGTTGGTCCTCTTGAATCGTACTCTAAAGCATATGAATTGCAGCAATTTTGGGCTGGCAGAGGCATTGGCGGACGTGAAAGCATACTCAGAGGGGCTCTTCGACTGGATCATCAGCAAGTCTTTCATTCAAACGGGCCAATGGCCCTTGAGACACGTGCTGCTCCTCTGCGAAAAAATTGCAGATAGTGCCAGAGCGACGCATCTTTGCAGACAATTGCTCGGCCGTGTGCATACATCATCCATTGAAACATTCCAGACCGAACAAGACGATTTGTTGAAAGGCTTGAGCAAGACGCTTGCAGTCATTGGTCCTGATGGGCCCACTGTGATGCTTCCCTTCTTGAAAAAAGGAAAAGCTCACGAGCGTATAATCTTGCTGCACATAGCTGCAGACCTACGTATGCAGTTTGCACGTTTGCATCTCAGCGATCTTGCTTGCTGCTTGCTCTCGAAAGCGTGGGACGACACAACGGACCAATCTTTATTGACCAACTTTCTAGAACGAGAATACTCTCGGCACGAGTCTGGACTTGAGCACAAGAGTCTTGGCGCGGTCTCGAGCGCGTTTTGTCATCTTCAGACTGTTATTGGATCCGCTGCTCCAGACAGTAGCGCGATGAAACAAGTCGCCCAGGAATTGAAAGAGTTTGAGTTGTTAGTTGCAGACAGACGCCGAGAGCGCGAGCGAGAACAAGAACGCAAGCAACAGCGAGATTGTCAGAGAAAGGGAGTAGAATCAGAGCAGGAACTACAAGATGCTGGTAGGCCAAAACAGGTCGCTCAGGAGTTGAAAGAGACTGAGATGGAAGTAGAGCAAATGAAGCAGAAGTTAGAATGTCTTTCGCTTGAGACCCTACATGTTGCAGTCAAGACGTTTAGGCCAGCGATGCTCAAGACTCCCACCTACGATGCTGCAAATCCGCTTAACATGTACTGTGCTGTAAGATTGTGGCAAACGTCGGGCTTAATCCAAAGACATGAATGTGACAAACGTGCGCCTCTCTCTGAATCACAATCTTTGGATGCCGAAGATGCTTTTGAAAATTTGTGTTCCCTGAGGGGCCCCTGGATGGCAGGATACGGGCAGGAGGATGGGCGATGGGAGCAAGCTGTGTGCAACATGATGCAAGACAAGGTCTTGGGTCTTGGCCGTCTGCTCTTTTCGATGGTGCTGCTCCACATTCAAACGCTCCACATTCAAGGCCACCCAGATGCAGCAATGGACAGGCTGAAGCTGCTTGAGACCAAGATAGAGCAATGGCAAAGCTCAGATGAAGCATCTGATGATGCTGCCCTGCAACTAGAGCAGCGCTATCTGCTCAAGGAGCTCCGCATCGGCTGCCGTTCTCAACTGCTTCCGACGTGGGCGGGTCTGGTTCCTGCACGATCTACACACGCAAGTTACTTATACAAGGTGATCGGTTCATCGTCACATGTGAGCACTGTTGGCCTGCTGTCCCACTCACAGGAGATCCCAATTATGTGTGATGGGTGGTGGAATTTGAAACAAGGACAGGGCGCTTTGTTTAACAAGGATGGCGGAGGCGTAGTCGGAAAATGGGGTGATGTAAGCGCTGCAGGAGGAATAAGCTCTGGAAAACGCACAGAAGACGACGACGGAATAGGAGATGAAAGTGTGGGTGGCAGGGCTGACTTTGCCTTCGACCACACCCCCAAATTTGCCATTTCTGATTCACCGAGGATTTCATCCGCAAACGGTGTTGCCCCTGGGAAGGGGTACGCTGGCACCAGCATGGCAGCGCTGCTGCCACACTCAGAGGAGCGCCACCACATGTGCGATGGGTGGCTGAAAGCACAACAGGGAGCCTCGGAAGACGGTGGAAGCCGGAATGAGCGAAGCGCTGCCGGAGGATCAAGCTTAAAACAAAGTAAAGACGACGGCGGAATAGCAGATGGAAGTGGGAATGGGAAGGTTCAGAGTGCAGGGCCGGCAAAGTTGAGTGGTAGTTGTGCAAAGGGCATGCAAGGAGGGGCTGCAGCTTCTGGCGGCGATTGGATGGGTGGAGGGAATGTGCTCAGCGGAGATGGGGTTGATGTGGGTGTGGACGGCAAAGTTGCGGCTGGGAAGACAAAGAAGATGTTCGTACGAATGATATGCCCCCCCCCGGGCCCTGGCAAAATTATCGAGGGAGGCAGGTTGTACGACTCCCCACTTCGAGAGCAATTAAGAATGTTCTCTACTTTCACTGCGAGGGATAAGCAGAAAGGCAAGGAGTACGATGTGAAACCTGCAGAATTAAGTAAGCATTTCACATATTACCTGCAATGCACACATTGCACGGCTCCTGGTAAATGTCGGCGGCAGCAAGAGCTGGTGTGCGACCACTGTCCGAGCACGGCCGAAATGCCAGAAAATTTTACGAGACGTCACTGGACCAACCCTGTCAAATTCAAATACAACGGGAAGGAGGTGTATGGCCTTGTGCGAAACGGGTGCAATCATCTACAGCGGTGGCATCACTTCTGGCGCGCCTGCCATCTTTTGTACAATGACCATCGCCAGATACAAGCTCTTCCAAATGACGAGTCTAGATTGGATTTGGAAAAATTTATCTACGACGAAGTGAGAACGCGTCGCTATGGAGAAGTAAAAGAAAAATACAGGCACGAAAACTGCCTCACCATGGTCGGCAACAAGGAAAAATTTGAGAGAGCTGACTGGATTATCGAATATTTTTGGAACATATCAAGGCATGGCAGAGGCACGGGTGGGGTTGGAAATAAAGAAGCAGAGGAAGGGGGGTTTGAGAGTGGGGGTGGACCATCGATGGTGGGTGGTGACACGGCATATGAGTCAAGTGTCATGGCATTGGATAGCGCGGATGTTGTTGGAGAGTATCTACTACACATTGTCACCAGTACTTCGAGAGATTACGAAAAAATCTCCATACTGACAGCAATTTTACACGACGAAGACCCGAACTCTGTGGTGCTTCGCATCTTCCGTGAGTATGGTCTCTTTGTTGTTCAAGATAACACGTCCTATTTTAGTGGCACTCCTGACTGGCACACACTTAAATATGCATTGCTATCGGCTGCAACCGGAAGGCAGCTGACCTCTGGAGGCAGTGGGGGAGGCAGTAGTGGCGGTGTTGGTGGAAGAGGTAGTGGGGGCAGTGGTAGGAATGGGATTGACGAAGCTTCGCGCTTGAGGTCTTCTATTAGCAACGAGATGGTTGACGGCGGAAGGGCTGTGGCTGCGGTGACATTTCCAACAAGGAGCTTGGGGTGGGGGGAGATCAAGAGTAGGGGCAGATCAACGACAGTGGGTGATTGTGGAAGTGAATTGCAGCAGGAAGGGGCTGTAGCTCCTGCTGGCGAAGGGGTGGGTGGGGGGAATGGGCACAGCAAAAAGGAAGGGGCTCCCCCCCACCCCCCCCCGGGGGAGGCGGACGGCGGCGGGGTAGGATCTTCGTCGTCCAATGGAAATAAAAGGAAAGCATCCGAAGGTGCTGCAGAGGAGCATGACAAGGTTTATTTGAAGCATGTATGTATGTGTGCATGTATGCAACTTTGTATGTATGTATGTATGCATGTATGTAATCATATATTCATTCATGTATAATTAATGTCCAATGCATTTATCAAAAAATGCATCTACCTATCGTCTGTCTATCTGTCTGCCTTGTCTGTCTACCTGTCTGCCTATCTGTCTGCCTACCTGCTTATCTGTCTGTCTGTCTGTCTGTCTGGCTATCTAGCTGTCTAGCTATCTGGCTGTCTGTCTGCCACGGTGTGTGTGCTGTGTGGAGTGTGTTTGTGTGTGTGTTTGTTTGCGTGTGAGCATGCGTATTACTGTCACCAAGTGTGCGTGTGATCCATAGGGTATGCGTGCGTGCGTGGCACGTTTAGTGTATAATTGTAAAAGACACGTGACCATTTTGTTATTTAGAGACTGACATCAATATTTGGAACTCTTTGGGACAGGCATAAAGTAAGGTGTAAGGTGCAATTGAGGCAGGGCAGCACTCTTGAAAACTCCCTCCTTCTGGTGTCCAAGAGGGAGGAAAGACTTCGATTTTTTACAGGTTGAGGTGCAGACCCTGAACAAGTGTTCTGGAAAATTCTTTGCATGCTTCTTTGACACATTGATGTCCATCGAATCGATATTTTGTGGGAAAGTTGATCAGTGCGCACAAGGAGGAGCGGTAAGATGCAGGGGCATGGTTGGAAGAAAAAGAGGCAGCCTCTTGGTTGGAAGTAAGGGCCCTATTACATATACCTACATATAAAAAAAGAAAATTCGATGACATACCGAGATTTCAGATACACTAAGATTCGATGAAAAAGAACTTTCAGCCAAAATCTCTAGACTCTTTAATTGCGGAGTAATAACAGCACGATGAATTCAAAGGCAGGCCATGTGAAATTATTCGCAATGCACACGCACAAAATGGTGGCTGATGCGCTCACGAAGATTTTGCCTTCGCCAGCCTTTATCTCATAGCTTTGAGGCTCATAGAAATCAATCTAAGCCTGGTGTTGCCGGGAAAGTAAGGTGGACGAATCCAAGTTGCGAACAAGGCAGGAAAGGAGCACTCAAGAGAATTACTGGGGGTGCGCAAAACGTTTTAATTTTTTTCCCCTTTCTTCCTCTTTCTCTACTCTACCGCTGCTGGAAACCAATAATAAGACAGATTTCTTTTGTCTTGCACTTATGGTACACTTTGTGAGATTAGCAGTGATTTATTCCGCTTGTCTTTTATAATTAACACAATCAATTGTTGAAGCTATCTATTTTGAATTGACTCAAATTGATGATCTGTAAAATGTGCACATCATGGCATAGGCGAGTCGATGTTGACGCAGTCTATTCAAATGTCACTCAATCGATCGCTAGCCTGACTCGCCTATGCTATGATAAGGAGACTCCTGGACAAGAACGCTTGGCACTTGCCAGGTCATAGATTAAAAAGGATTGCGTTGCTAATCGATGACAAAATTTATTGATTTATTCGACCCGCTCTTTCCAGGACCAAGTGTCAATCAAAGGTGTATTCCTTGGCTACGGAGGCAGAATCTATTGAGTGTTCCTGTGCAAGCATTGGATAAAAATTTTGCTTCATAGGTTAAATGCATTTTTTGGTCGGCATTTTGTCCAAGGAATGCCATTGTTTGATTGATGTTGCTTTTATTACTTCGTAGGAAATTGTTTAGTTGCTTTGCTGGAAGCTCCAAGTGCTCGAATCCTTTTCTCTAGATTCGTGAATATTGGTTTTTTCCTGACATTTTTTCCCCCCCCCCTTTTTTTTTTTTGGTGCGCAAGCTCATTCTTTGTCTCTAATACAAGCCTTTCTTTCGCCTCTCTCATCCAGGCTCCTGTGCCTGATTGTGGCCATTCCTCTTGTGCGCTGATTATACATGTGTGCTTGTGCGTGTGTGCCTCTGTATGTGCATGTGAAAATGTGTAGGTAAACAGATGAATATTGAGCAAATATAAACAAACCCGTGACAACGTTACGTGCAGTATTAACATAGAAAACAGAAATAGATGTTCATAGTGACCTCAAACAAGTAGTGAAGTGGCAAGTTTTCAGACATGTGACAGAACGCAATACGAATAAGTAAAATACAATCAATGTGTCTGTCTTCCGGACTCTGGGGGGGGGTCTTGGATTGTGATGCCCATTTTACCATCCTGAGTCCACCATCGCTCGACGGGCCCCAGCTTTGACGCTCTATGACCGTGTGTTCCTCTCTCTATCTCCTCACACATGCACATTGTGCCTGATGTTTTCCCCCGATCCCTCGGTTGTTGGCCTTGTACCTCCTTGCACCTGCTGGAGTGAGGACACTATCACCCGATTATGCACTTCGCATACCTGTGTCACATGATCGGCGAAGAGCTTCAAGCATGTCTTGCGCATAGCCTGTGTCACACTGTGACACAAACACACACATACATGCACACACACAAGCAAATACGCACACATACACAATCACTGTATGCGCACACACTGTGCGTGTGTACGTGTTCATGCTGTGTTTTTTATTCTCAGGTGCCGAAAATGAAGCGAAGATTGCTTTTATTCTTACTCATAAAGAAATAATGTAGTAGTTTTGTTTGGAACTCTCAAGGTGCAGTCTTTTATTCTCACCGAAGTGAGTGAATGTGGTTTGCTGATTGTCGT
>Ga0105055_10011990_pt1 | contig 10609 bp, 3 predicted proteins | sample BON03_FD_78090 | JGI IMG/M metagenome (GOLD analysis project Ga0105055, IMG submission 78090) | Freshwater microbial communities from Lake Bonney liftoff mats and glacier meltwater in Antarctica - BON-03 | ecosystem: Environmental > Aquatic > Freshwater > Ice > Glacier meltwater | place: Lake... | reverse complement strand
TATATATATATATATATATATATATATAAAAATATATATATATATATATATATATATATATATATATATATATATATATACATATACATATATATATACATATTTATATATATACATATATATGTATGTGTACATATGTATATATACATATGTATGTATATATATATATGTGTATATGAATATGTATATATGTATGTACATGTATACATAAATATGCATAAATACTTTTTTGAAAAAAAGAAAAAAAGCAAGGAAATATGAAAGCAAGAAAGGAACAAAAAAAGACAGACAATATGCCTGTAAAGCTATTATACACATACACAGACACACCCATATACACATATATATACACATATGTATACATATACATACGGAGGAAAGTGGTGGGGAACAAGCAAAACTGCAAGACAATGAATAGAGCAAGGAAGAAAATAAGAACACACTCTACGTGCAGAATCACACTTTCTCGGTGTTTTTGTCGTGAAATGCCCTGATCAAATATATACACAGATGGACTGGATTTCTGCGAACTCGCATCCCCCTCAATGAGGTGTGTGTTTCTGTGTTTGTGTATGTATGTGTGCGTGAGGGGGAGAGAGGGAGAGGGAGAGAGAGAGAGCGAGAGAGTGCGTGTACCCTCCCCAATGCAGTTTGTGTATGTTTGTTTGTGTGTGTGTGTGTGTGTGTGTGTGTGTGTGTGTGTGTGTGTGTGTGTGTGTGTGTGTGCATGTGTTGGGAGAAAGAGACCTCACCGGGTGCTAATGCTCGTCTACTATGCATACTGGTTTCAAAAGTTGAAACCAGTCTCTTTTTTTGGACTTGCGTTCCATGTAATGACGTGAGAGAGAGAGAGAGAGAGATAGAGAGAGAGAGAGAGAGAGACAGAGTGTGTTTGTCTAAGCACCGGGTGCTGATACACCTCTACTTTATGAGTTGACCTTATTTTAATGGTACATGCAACTCCTTTTGTTCGACACACGAGAGATGCGGAGCACAAATCCATATACAACGCACGTGCTCACAGACACAGACACACACGGAGACACACGCACACATGCACGCGCATGCACACGAACATGCACGCAGACACACACACATACATGCACACACTCACACATGCACACACACACAAACACGCACTCTCTCACACACACACAAACACAAACACACGCACAGGCATGCACACATACTCGCATGCACACATACACGCATACACGCGCACACACGGACATACGCATACATACACACATATATACACACGCACACATACACGCACACACACACGCACACACACACACACACGCACGCACACGTGGCACATACACACAGACACACTAACCGCACACGCACGTGGCACATACACACAGACACACAAACACACAAACACACAAACACACAAACACACAAACACGCAAACACGTGTGCGCACACAAACACACACACACACACGCATACACATACACACACTCACACGACCAACCACACACACACAGGGTTTATGGGCAACATACTACTCCACCGATGCCACAGCGACTGCCAACAACGCATCCAACAACACAATTTACCCCATTGCCGCGGCGCCACACTACTTTTTGAGTTTCGATGATTCCATTGATGGGTTCGTGCACGCCCCATCATGTGCGAACGAATCGTACCGTATTCGGTGGGCGGGCGTATTGCGCCCGCCGCGCGCACAGACGTACACAATCTATGCTCAGAGGCAAGAGCTACATGAGCGTGTCAAAGTGTGGGTGGATAATGTGCTTCTGATTGACATGTGGCGCAGCCTCGGGGAGGGCAACGAGATGAGTGGGACTGTGGGGTTTGGGGCGGCGCATGGATATCATCAGATTCGGGTTGAGTATGTGGCCCATAAGAATGGAAAGGGCGTACAACTCTTGTGGGAAACCGAGAGTCAGATGAAGGGGAAGGTGGAGGATGCGTTGTTTTCGGGTGCTGAGAAACCAGCAGAGATGTCGGAGTATCTTTTCAAGTCCTTTCCTGCAAACGGCTGCAAAGTCAGGATCGGATCCACCATCGTTGTCGACACACTTTCAGCCAATTCAGCAACGCCGTCGCCCTCCAACAACGGAATCATGCTGCATTCCGACGCGTGGTATGCGATTGAAATGGAATACACCGATGTGAAAGACGCGTGGAAAACGAATCTGTCGTGGGCGTTTCGCGGCGAGGATTATGTTGCCATCCCATCAAGTCATCTCATGTACCCTGTCTCACATATTCATGCGAGTCCATTTTTTGTCTACGTGGCTGCTGAGCGAGCTACTGCTGAAATGAGCGAATTCAACCCCCCGACCCGGGACAATCTCGACGTTGGCACAGAATTTTCCATCGATGTGCTTGCGAAAGATCAATATGGCAATCGTGTTGTGAGTGGTGACGAAAAGTTTGTTGGGTGTATTTCGTATCGCAAAGACACGCTGTTTGCAGCGTCTTTGGGGCGGCGTGTGACGCGAGAGTCGCTCACTATTGTACAGGAGTTACCGCACGCGAGTCGTAATCTATATTCACAGCATGCTGTAGTGACTCGTGCAGGGAGTGCAACGTTGTCAGTAAAGTTAATTGTTGCTGCTGGTATTGCAGCAACTTACTTTAGTAATACTGACCTCAGCCCCTCTGCGGCTGTCAAGGCTGCTCATCTCCCTTCAATCGATTTTTCAGCCGCTCCCTTCCAAAGCCCCTTTGCCTCGTCTCTGCCCATCAACTCTACATACAGCGTTCGGTGGGCGGGCATGCTGCATCCTCTTCGCGCACACTTATACACCATGTTTGCTCAGAAGAAGGCAGCGGAAGAGCGCGTCAAGGTGTGGGTCGACAATGTACTGCTGATTGATATGTGGAGCAGCCTTGGAGGGGGCAACGAGATGAGTGGAACTGTCAACTTTGCAAGCACGGGAGGATATTACGATATCAAAGTGGAATATTCCTCAGGCTTGTCGACAAAATTTTCAAATCTGACAGTCGTTGGACACGGGTTGCAGTTACAATGGCGAGCAAATACCACTGGCAGAAACGATTCGCGCTATGTCATCAACGCTTCTGAATACGCTGTCGCCTCCTCTGTGCCTTTGAGCTCAACTCCCACTGTGTATTCGTTTCCCATTGATTTCAATCCCGTGCGCTGCAGAGTAGCTTCGAGCACTGCGCGAGGCAACGGAATATCCATCGCTACAGTCGGTGGAAACTCGCGCTTTACAGTTGTTGCTCGAGATCTTTACGGAAATGAAATGCAAACTGATTACGGAATGCACACCCTTCAAGCGCATGGTATGAGCAAGTTTCCAATCACCGGCAATGTCGTGTGGAATGGATCGGAATACCACGTGGAGTACGAAGCAACGAGTCGAGGGTACACGTCGCTGGCAGTACACATGCGCTGCACTGATTCCTTTGAGCAGATTCCACAGAGCCCTTTCAACATTACTGTCAGACAGGCAGCCCGATTTGATTCTTCAGTATCACGGATCATTAGTTCATCCATGACCATAGTCACTGCAGGTGCTCCTGCAACATTCAAGATTAGTCTCCGTGATAAATTTGGTAGTCCTTGGTATTCAAAAAAAGCTGGATTGATAGCACTCTTCGATGGAAAAGGAGTATTTCATTATGTTTCTGCAATCCGCAACACCGGGACGGTGGTTTCTGTACTATCGTCGAGCTCATTCTACTTGTATGACGATGTCGATGACGCTCTTTCAACTGCACAGAATTCGGGGGAGTACACTGGGCTTTTTATTTCAATTGGCGCAGAGAGTCGCGACATATCATCATGCATAGTCTCAATTCCAAATTCTAACCCATTGATAACGGTTTCGAAAGCTTTCACACACCTGCCATCTGAAGGCACTGGTTATCAGATTTACTCGGCTACCGATCCGAATCCATCAAAAGATGGTGATGGCATCGATCTCGTTATGACTTACACATCGAGCGGAATGTACTTGATGGACGTAAAAGAGACCGTTGGAGACGGGCTTGAGGGCACCTATTTCCTTGGAGACTTTGATGCTGCAATATTTTCTCGTGTCGACAAAATTGTAGATTTCCAATGGTCAACGTTATCCCCCATGGTTCCTTTCATCAAAAATGGGGAAAAGGGCAGTGTTCAGTTCTCGACTCGGTGGACAGGATTCCTGTATTCATCAATCGCACAGGAGCATTCGTTTTTTGCAAACCTGGCCGGATCCGACGATCGGGTTAAGTTGTGGATTGATTCAAATATCGTGCTCGACCAGTGGTCGAGTCTTACGGGCAAGATTAAGCCGGTTGTCCTGGAAGAAAACTGCTGGGACAGGGAAGGTCAGATTGAGATCTGTACTTGTGTCTGTAATGAAACTGCAGTCACATGCTATTCTACGACGACATGCTGGTCTGGCGCATGCACATGTACTTGGAGCATCGAACCGAGCGGCGTGGCGCGAATTGACAATCCATGGATTATGCATTCAGTAGTACTCGAGTATAAAAACACTGCAAAGTCCAGCAGCATTTCGCTGCAGTGGTCTACGAATGGAGTGGGAGGAAATATCGAACAACAAGTCATCCCTGAAACATACCTCAGACCTTCTGCAGTACATCTGAATGGCTCGCCGCTAGAAATCAACGTGGTCCCAGGAGAGGTAAGCTTTAAGCAATCTATTGCCGACATACAGCATTCTATTTTAACAGCTGGGACGAACGCACAATTTGAGCTTATGGCTCGGGACTTCTACGGAAATTCCCGTAATTTTGATCACAGGCGATCAGAAATTATCGCACGATTAATTTATGACCAAGCTGTAAATCCAACGTTCAACGCTGGAATACGTATCCCGGCTGTACATGCGTCATTGTTCCGTAACATCAGCATGGTACATGGGGAGTATGTCTTTAACATTACACCACAGGTTGCAAGCAGGTCTGTCCCTCTCTTTACCAGTCTTGTCACAGCTGGAGGGATCTCAGCCACGTACTACAATGATGAAGATCTTCAGCCATCGGCTGCTATCAAGGCTACAATCCATCCTACAATTGATTTTTCGTCTCCTCCGTTCTTCCCTCCAACGGCCTCCTTGCCAACTAATTCATCCTACAGCATTCGATGGGCGGGCATGCTGCGACCAATCCATGCGGAAACATATACCGTGCAGGCTTCGCGACAGCACGCTGAAGAGCGAGTCAAAGTGTGGATCGACAATGTGCTTTTGATTGACATGTGGAGCAGCCTGTCAGATGGCAACGAGTTAAGTGGCACCATTCACTTTCAAACAGCCGGGGAATACTACGACATCAAGGTCGAGTACAAACGAGTTCAACAACTGAACACGGATGTGTCCCAAGGGGTTCATTTACAATGGAAGCGGGCATTTGAGAATCTCACTGTGGTACCCGTCAGCGCCTTATATCAAGAGCGCTCTATCGGTGAGCATCGCCGTGTTTCTGTTCGCGCTTCACATGTATGCAACTCCGTTAGCACTTCCTCCGGTCCGTCACTGATGACCGCAGGCGTGCAAGCAACCTTCCACATCTTTCTGCGGGATGTGTTTTTGAATGTGCAAACAGAATCCTCTCAACTTGTGGCAGGGTCACTTTTTAGCGGCGAAATGTCGGAGGATTTTGGCCAGCCGTGGGCTTTCAAAGAAGGACAGTACACTGTAGATGAGAGCTGTGCTGTTCTCACCGTACTTGAGCCTGCTGATGCTCGAGGACAGGTTTCACTTTCTGTTGATACTACTTTATCTGGGGCACATTCCCTTAGTATGGTGCTTGCAACGCGTGGAGGATTATTAGGGGCCTACCAGAATGGCTGTGTTGCACTTGAGGCAGACTTGGTTTTGCAACGTGTAGATCCTGTGATTAGCTTCGAATGGGACGCGGCACTGGCTTCAGTTCCCGAGCTCGATGCCTCTAGTTTCAGTGTTCAATGGCAAGGATTCATTCACGTTCCGGGTGACGATACCTACACCTTCTCAGTCATTTCCAACGGAGCAGTCGAGCTTTACATCAACGGAATCACGATTCTGGACTTCTCTGCAAGTGCTGTAGGGCAGCGCGAACGGACAACTCTCCTGCTCGCCAACCGTCTGTATACGATAAACCTCAGGTATGCCACGCGAACAAAAGAGTCATATCTGCAATTGCGCTGGAGGAGCGATATATATGTTCAGGATGAAGTAGTACCATCGACAAATCTCATGCACTCGCCGAAGCCGCTGGCGGTGAGCCCCTTCCAATCGTCTATTAGTGTGCGTCCGGCGCAGACCTGTGCCATCAATTCGTATGTCACTGGTGTCATGTTGACACTTTCTACAGCCGGCGTGTACTCCAACTTTGCCATAAAGTGTCGAGATGAGTACGGGAATCTCAGGAGAGACGAAGACGACTCATTTATCGTAAAAATGGCACCGCCCTCAGAGCGTACGATGGATTTGCAAGCAGCACTGAGCTATTCTGAGGCCAGTCACGTTGTGACGTACCGGCAAACACGAGCAGGCACGCAGATGATTAATGCGTACTTGATTGGAGGTATGGGGCTGGAGGCGACGTATTACTCGGGTACTGGCGAGGAGCTCGTCGAGAAAAATGCTGCTGGACATATGAGTGGAATAAACATAAACTTTACTGTGAATTCTGGGCAGCGCCTGACCGATGTATCTCTCGCTGCAGCGAGTCCTTTTGGTGTGAGGTGGCAAGGATTCATTTCCTTGCCCTACGTGCAAACATATACATTCTTTCCTGTTCTTGCCAATGAAAGTGACCGCGTGCGTATTTGGATTGACAACCAGCTCATTTTGGATGCATGGACAAGTTTGTCGGCAATAGTTCCCATTGTCAACATCTCAGCCGAACCTCACCACAGTTTACCAGGAAATAATGTTAGCTTGTTAGTTGAATACCGTCATGCACATGGAAATGCTGGGCTGGTGCTAAAGTGGAGCACGACAAATTTCACCAAGATGACTCTCTCATCCTGTCGGGCAGTTGGACTGACGTTCAGTCTTCAGCAGGATTGTGTCACAGGCGCGACTGCCTTAGGATATTCTTACCAGAGCATCAGTGAAATGCGAGTATTATACTGGCCGCCATGGCCTGCAGGGTGTATTTGGGAGACTGCTACATCGACTGTTTACTATAACACGGCCCCCAATCTTGAAGTGTGCTCGGACGATTATGTGTGCTTGTGCGGTGGCTATATTTCGGAGCAGGTTGTGACCCATGACAAGCTCGTGCAGACCTACCAGCTGTCGTCTCAGATGCTGACCTTTGTTGAAGGAGGCCTGCATGCGACATTTTATGACTATCCCGACCTTACCATTCCAAAAATGACATTGCAAACGGGAGGCATCGACTTTTCGAGCGCTGCCTGCTCGCGTATAGAGTGTGTGGTCGACGACTTTTATCCAAGTGTGAGCGTCAAGCTTTTCAATGACGACGATCATGTGAGCGGGAGATGGGGAGGGTTTCTTAAAGTGCCTTACCCGCAGACCTTCACATTTGATGCGAAATTGCGAGAAAGCGACGAGCGCGTCAAGATATGGATAGACAACAAGCTCATCATTGATTCTTGGGACAGTTTGTCCACAATGGTCATTAGTCAGACGATGGATTTTCGATGTGCTGACGACACGTTTTTGCCTCTGAAGGTCGAATATAAAGACATTTCTGGGGCGCAAGGGTTGAAGATATTCTGGCAGACTCAGGAGATGGCCGTCGTTCACCGTAATCTCCTACCGTCCTCTAGACTTGCCGTCAGCGTGCAGCGAGCAGCATTGCCAATCGCTCTCACAAATCAGCCTGATGTTTTTTGCAGTGTAACCTCGCTGCAATTTGGGAGTAGTCTAAGTGTTTCCACAGCAGGGGCTGTACACTCATTCATGCTATTTGCAAAGGACAAGTTTAGAAATTTTCGGACCATCGACGAAGATGACGTGTCCAATCTTCAAGTCGTTCAAGTTTCACATGATTGGAGAGAATGGACCGTTGACCAAGGAGTAACTCTCAGTACTCGCGGAAACGTTCTCCTGTCTCCCGACAAGCTGTCGTATATCGGGCAGTACAGGTCAATAACACGCGTGGGTGCTTCGATGCTGTTTGCCACCTTTGCAAATGTGGGCGGATTGGCTGCGACATTTTATGACGATATGACTTTTTCAGAAGCCTCTGCTGTCAAATCTATTGCCCCGTATGCGTATTCATCCTTTTTAATCTTGGCTGGTGCAAATGAATTGCCAGGTACAGTGCAAGGCACACAGCCCCCACCTGCTTCCGACGGAGGCTACGCTCTCTCTTTGAGTGAAAGCACTGATTACAGCGTGCGCTGGAATGGCTTTGTCAGGCCCAAATATGCTGGTGTCTATTCAGTGTATCTTGGATTCGGGATCGCACGAGAGGATCGGGCTCGCCTTTGGATAGATAATAGACTTATCATAGACCAATGGGCCACTTTTGGCACGGATTTTCAAGATGGAAGCGCCTTTGATATCCCTCTCCTGATTGAAATAGGTGCTAGCTTTCATTTTCAGACTCCTGAGGAGTACTACCAGATTGAAATAGAGTACAAGCACCGAAAAGGCCCGCAAATGATAAGTCTCATGTGGGCCAACGCCCAGGAGGGCCTGCAGCGGAGCTACATCCAAACTGATCGCTTAGCATGGGGGTTGGACTCACCGGGTTCACCGTGGCCAGTAACAATCCGCCCAGCTGCCACATGTGCTACACAATCATATGCTCAGGGAACTGACATTACGGTTTCCACTGCCGGTCAACATCATACCTTTACAATCCACTCTCGAGATGAGTTTCTCAACTATAAAGACGAGGGTGGAGATTTTTACGTGGTTCGAATATACTCGTGCTGTGGCCCGGAGATCCGAACGGGCAGGCTGGATGACCAGAATAACGGGGAATACAGTGTCAGTTACACGTCATTGACCAGATCAGGGGCCAATACTGTCTTTGCCACGCTCGCTGTTGCTGGGGGACTATCGTCCACATACTATGACGACCCTCACATGCATCTTCCGAGGAAAATTCAAGTCGATCCAATTGTCTCCTTGTATGCAGCTTTTGGCAGGAGCCCTTCTGCCCCATTAAGCACCTTTGACCTCTTCGGAGCAAGGTGGGCAGGATTAATAATGGCAACGCAGAGCGGTCTTTATAATTTTCGAACAATGATCGGTGGCGATGACGAGCGTGTGAAACTCTGGATCGACAATAAGATGGTCATCGATGCGTGGACGTCGCTCAATACGCAGCATCCCAAAGGCAGTATGCTTATCAATGCCAACCTGTCCAATTGGTATCCAGTGGAGCTCAAGTATCGACAGTATGCTGGCACCGCCAGACTAGAGCTCGAGTGGTCTGCCCCTTTGATTGCAAACACGATTATCCCATCCGACAATTTATATCAATCTTACCTTCTCACTGGCTTTCCAACACCGAGTATTAACCAGCCAGCTCGCGCCTGTGCCGACAACTCTGAAGCATTTGCTGTTGGGTTGACTTTGGCCAAGATCTGTGCGGATGCGAGCTTCACTATTACAGCCCGTGACTCTTTTAGCAATCCTATCACTGCCGATCAAGCAGAGTGGTATGTTCGCCTAACCAATGCTCCCAACAGAAACTACGCCAATCTTCCTGATAGTTTCACTTACCCTGGCACCACCATGTGGGCGCGAAACTCGCGATATATCGCTAGCTATATTGCACAAGGCACCGGAAATTGGAATTTCATCTCACTTTTGGAGGGCCCATTTCTTTCTGCTACATACTACGATAGCCCTAATCTCAACGCCTCGACTGCATCGACATCCATGATTCAGGAGACTATTGACTTCTCTTCTGCCTGTCAACTTTGTCAGGGAGTTGCATGCCATTGCACGCTGCCCGAAGGAGTGACAATCGATGGCCGTACCTACTGCGACGAAGCAGGATTTTCTGTGCGATGGGCAGGCTTTATCACCCCGCCGGATCTTGGTTTGTACGCTTTAAGGTTCAAGTTGCGGGCAAGAATAGAGACTGATTACGAGGGCGGGGTTGCCCTGGGAAGTGATGAACGTGTGCGTCTGTGGGTTGACAACAAGATTGTTTTTGATCAATGGGACAGTTTGTCAAAGGACGAATTTGTTTCAAATTTTCGATTTTCTCGTACTGGGGTGCATGATCTGAAAATGGAATTTAGCAAACAGCCCAATCCCAATATCGCACAGTATGGTGAAGACTGGAAACTCTCCTGGCTTTACCAGGATTCAGACTTTGCGATCAATCATGTCATTCCTGCCTCTGTTTATTCGTACGGCAACGATATTCTTCGGCAGCCTTTTCAGTACTTCGTGGATCCCCCGAAAGTGGCATATGCAACACCACTGAACGGTCCTGCAATTGGTACTACTCCGGTGCAAATTTTTGGCAAAAATTTTGGAGAAAAAGAGCCAGAAGTATGTACTCGCACAGTGTTCCTTGGCTCCACAGGGATTGACAGTGACGACGGTAGAGTTCAGTGGGCATCGAGCTCTAGTATTACAGCGTTCACAGCACCTGGTGTGGGCTGCTGCCATAATATCACTGTTCTGCTGCTAGGCATGGAGTCGGAAGTGAACGGACTTGCACG
>Ga0105055_10011988_pt1 | contig 10610 bp, 16 predicted proteins | sample BON03_FD_78090 | JGI IMG/M metagenome (GOLD analysis project Ga0105055, IMG submission 78090) | Freshwater microbial communities from Lake Bonney liftoff mats and glacier meltwater in Antarctica - BON-03 | ecosystem: Environmental > Aquatic > Freshwater > Ice > Glacier meltwater | place: Lake... | reverse complement strand
TCCCCGGCCTAAAGGCCACGGATTCCTGATTCGACGACCCGCTTATTGCGTGATCTCCTCAAGCGTTGATTCCCGCACTTCCTGCGGTAATGATTTATTGGGTGGATTTATAGTAAACATTGAGAGTGCTGTCAAGTGTTTTCTAAAGTAGTTGGGATTTACACCCATCAAAGTTTGGTTAATCATCAAATCCTACACTCGGATCACTAATTTGAAGCACCAAATTCGATACTTCCTCTTCTTTCGGCTGTGCAATCGCTTGTGAGGCCATTTCTGGCGCATTAATACGTGCAATGAGAGAAGACATCGGCGGCAAACTCTCCCCTACTTTATATCCCTGAGCTTCAATCCACTTGCGCCCAACTTTAATATTGGCGGACGCACTGAAAAGTTTAATTAATTCCGTCAATGGCACGTCAATTAGATTTTTACTGCCGGGGCGAGGACCACGCTTCTTTTTCATGTCTGTGTTCATAGTTTAATAGTTTTATTACTCATGATTGATTTATATAACAAGATAGATTCAAGGTCAAGTGGTTTTTTATTCTAGCCGTTCTCGATAGTCGTGGATTCCTTTAGTGTCTTTCGCAGGATTTTGTTCTCATGCCTCAAATCACAGATGTCAGACTCAAAATCTTCATTGGCCTCTTTCAAGTCGGTAATTTCAGACTCAAGCTCCTCAATAGCGTTGTCGTATCCCTTAGCGTTGTCTACCTGTAGATAGTCATCCTCAATAATATTCAAAAGTGCAAGTGTCAAGTCACACGTTTTACTTTTTTCTTCCGCCGCGATAATAATTTCGTTGCGGATTTGCGTGGCGTAGGGACGATCAGGATGTTTAAAGTACATGGAGTTTTCTTTCATAATGTTTTTTATTGACGATCAAAAGCTCTTACGAAACTATCTGCGAAGACCGCCACAGTTGCCTGAGAGAATTGATCTGTGTAGGCGGGAGAGGTGATGCAGTGGTCAAACAATAGGTCAGAAGGTATAGTCCCCAAAATACACCGAATAATAGATGTCTCTTGGGCTGTGAATTCAATTGTGACTGGCGGTGTGACTGGCTGATTTGGTATGATTTTCATAATTTGATAATATGCGTAGTGTAGTGTTTGTCAAGAATTAATCTACTGCAATCACTTCCGCCAACCTTTCCATCTCCGGTGTCAACACAATCATGCGAACCCAATCCGCCTTAGTTTTGAGTTGGTACCCCGCCTCTTTAGAGTGTTTACGTTTGATATGCACTACGTCATCAAAGGTTGTAACAAGGTTACTTTTCTTTTTGCAGGAAAGGTTATGTTCAATTGCGGATTTACGAATCTTATCTAGCACCATTGCCAAATCATCCTCCTCTGACACTTGAAAGATATGAGCAACCGTATCAGGAGTTTCACCCTTGGAAAAGACGACAAATTGATTTTTTGCCTTGACCGTAACCTCTTTATCGTCTTTTTTCGCGGACTCTAACTCTGCCACTTTCGCCAAAATCTCTTTGGAGAATTCGGGGGGGGTTTTCGTGGTGTTTAGGATTTCTTGGATTTCTTCGATTTTAATCATTATGGCTATTTATTAGTTGTTATTACTTGTGTTGATTTTTACTAAATTTTTAGTTAATTTATTCAAGATATTATTAATGAATTTTTTATTACCTTTTTGTTTGACAGAAAGGCATCTATATTCAAAGTAGTCATCAATTTCGTTGACGGCCTTTTTATAGAGGTTTAGGGTGGTATATTTGGCGTTCATTCGTTCGTAAATAGGTACTTATTTGGGGCGATCTCGTTCGTAAATAAGGCTTTATTTAAGAAAAGTTTGTTCGTAAATATCGCTTTATTTCCAACTAATTCGTTCGTAAACAGGCACTTATTTAGAGTGATTTTGTTCGTAAATAGGGTTGTATTTAAGATAATTTTGTTCGTAAATATTGATTCTTGGTTTGTCGTTGCTAATATCTCCCAAGAATAAACCATTACCTATTGCTGGTCAATCTTTTTCTTTCGAGACCTTCTCTTTTTTACGGGCTTCGCGTTCGTAAATTCCGCTGTTATCTCATCTAAATATAAGTAGTTGAATGTGTTAAACCAGTCCCCGGCATCTTTAATAATTGTATTGATTGAGCCATTATCAATTGGCGGCGAAAAGAATCTTTTCTCAGGAAATATCTCAAAAAAGTCTATCATTAGCGAATCAATATCATGTGAATTTTTTGAAAAGCAAATAACTGGTTCTGTTGTTAGTACCCCAACCTCGTCCGCTGCACTAACCTCGGCTAGAAAATAATATAGGCTATAGTCCACACAATAACCCGTCATTGCGAGGTAAAAAAACTGCACGTATTTATAATCTGTAGTTGTAAGGGTGAAATTTGAACCGCTATTATCAAATAATTTTCGTGCACCTTTTATATTCGTAATCTTACATGCTTTCACTGGTGCGAAGCAATGATATAACTCTGCTGGAGATTTTAATAATTCTGCATTGAGACTCATAATGGTTGAAGTTCTCCGGCCTAAAGGCCACGGATTCCTGATTCGACGACCCGCTTATTGCGTGGCCTCCTCAAGCGTTGATTCCCGCACTTCCTGCGGTAATGATTTATTGGGTGGATTTATAGCAAACATTGAGGGTTCTGTCAAGTGTTTTCTAAAGTAGTCGGGATTTACACCCATAAAAGTTTGGTTAAGGTCTTCAATTTTTTCTTCTAAAGTTTTACTTTCCCATATTAGCCAATCTTTGACTCTTTATCAAATGTCTTCAACCTAGAACAAAAATTACAATTTCCATTCGTATGATATTCAACACGTTTACACTCTCGACAGTATTTATTAATGACAAATGCCATATTAATTATTAATTGTACTCATATTTTGTTTAGAAAATTGCAAAATAGGACGCTTTCCGTCCGTTTTTGAATATGTCAGCACGGGACTCGTCTCTCCGCGCCATTTTCTTTGTCCTCCGCTCGAATCTTTACCGAAACATTCGGTATTTTTCTAGAAGATTCATGTATAGCTCCACATATCGGCATTATGTACCAGATATTTAATCTTTTTGTTGTTTCCGATAATAGCATAAAGCATGTCATGTTTTGCCCAATAACCACCATCTGTAAAAATTTTTAGGTTTATATGTTTTCATCTTTCTGTTACTATATCATGTCTATCACAGTCGTCCATGCGAGCAGAAATTTGATCGCAAGTATGGAGTAGCCACGCAAGTTTCGTGTGTGGAGCTACTGGACTACCCCATTCTCTTTGTCCGTGATGGGAAAGGATGGCATGAAGGATATCATCGTGATCATCTTGGTAAAATCTATATTTATCAACGGCTTTACTCCATAGTAAACCAGATCGGCTTATGTGGTGGATCTCTCGTTTGTGAAGCGTTCCTTCCCACGCATTAGAATTAAAAGGATTTTTAGGTGAATCTTTTTCAGAAAATGGTGATTTTCTTTTATAATCCCAAAGTTTCCCAATATCGTGAAATAACCCCGCTAGAAAAATGTGATCAGATGGTATATTTAATTGTAACACACTTTTACAAGTTAGCATAAGATTAATCACTTCATAGGTGTGTCGTCCTAACCCATAGTCACCATAATGGTGATGTTCTGGTTTAGCAGCACCACTCCAATATCCAAATTCTGTAAGGTCGTAAAATATAGCATCGCTAATTCTTAAAACGGCTCCAACATTGGTCAAGGTGTGAGCTAACAACTTAATATCTTCTATATAATTTTTATCTTTATTCATTGAAGTGTTCCCTTACAGTATTCTCCATAAACCATCTTCGGACTTATTATCACTCCATTCTACATCAAAAGGCTCTACTGTCAATTCTAATCCTTCAAAAATTTTCTCAAAAGTTTTTTAATTGAGATTCTTTGGTTTTCTAATAGTTCATAATTATACAGAAGGACTGATTAAACTTCTTGCGTATTCCCCCGCGACCTGACGGACTGCCAATTTAACTAAAAGTGCGGACAATTCTTTCTCTGGTAAATGTTTAATCTCATTAATGTATTTGCGCTCACGTTCATCTGTCGGCGGTTTGATAAAATGAGATTTAAGCAAATGAATATCTCCATGCCCAATTTGAAGAGTTAGATCGACAGGTTTTTGGTAATTGGTGCGTGTTTCTTCCGCCAGTTCCACGGCAAATGAATTATCAAATAAACGGTTCGCAGCTTTGCAGTGTTTTTTGAGAGCTTCGTCTGGATCGCCCCACTGAGAACCGACTAATGTTTTTTCTTTTTTCATATTATTTATCGTTTGTATGTCTCGATAGTATCAATCTTTTATAGATTTGTCAAGTATCCATTCTGGAGTTTCTCGTTTTTTCCAATTAAAAAGATGCTTCTTACCAACTCGATAATAATTTCGATAATCTTCAATGTGATTTTTAGTTTCTGGGATTAAATCCTTGAAGGTGCCGAAGCACCTTGGCACAGCGGTCATTTCAACATTTTCAATTTGTGGATCATTTTGCCGATACCAATCAAGGACACCTTCACCTTTATGGATCTTTCCGTACCGATACGTATATTCCTCACATAGAGCCTGACAGTGCTCTATAGACCATTTAAAGTTAGATTTGGATGCCCGACACCACTTTGTCATTGGATGATTGATGTGAGTCCATTTATAAGGTGCCGTGCCTTTGGGATATGCAGATGACAAACATTGATTTATTTCGGTAATAATTTTAACTACGTGACGATCCACGTAATATTTTGCAGCTTCTTTAGGATCAGAGGATAGATGAAATATGTTCATTGGTAACTTTTACTTTACCACACATGTTATATATATGTCAACTATCTATTTGAGAACTTTTCGGATTCGTATTGACGCCCTTGCACTAATTACCTACTGATGTACGTACTAGGGCAGAGTCAACGCGCTCTCGAAGCCCTTCTTGACCCATACGGTCGAGGTGCCCCCGGCATTCCACGAGTAATTCGCGGAGCATCTCCATTTCACGGTCCCTAGATGCAAGTTTATCTTCGGCATTGTTTTATGTTCTTCGAGTGGGAAGCATCTGGTCGGTTAGGTTGGAGAGGTTCATTTTGGCCTCCCCGCGCTGGTTGATGACTATTTGGCCAGACGTATAGGTGTGGTGGTTTTCATGGATTTTCTTTATAGATGGGGCATTCACTCACCTTGTTATTCTTTTCAAATACGGAATTAGCTAAGGTCACTGCTGTAAACCCATCAGTCGAAAGTTCGCGATTTATCATATCCTTATCGATGCCGTCGAGGTATTTTTTAGCCTCTAGATATCCCTTCCTAGTCATTGCAAATTTCTTCAAGATCATTTTGTTTTTTATTTCAATTGGCTTCTACGAATCTCTTTAGATTCTTTTTGGTTTGGAATTTATTATTTAATATGCGCTACATCATCAATCATAGTTACTTCCGTGGCAAACCCGCGCATGATTAAACGGGGCTGACTCTTTTGCCAGTGACTTTCACAGGAAACGTCGCACACAACATTATTAACAACGTGGCAGGCACCCATCCAATGTACTGACAATTTATTTTTTGCCTTGAAGTAGTGATAAAAAAATCTATATTTTTTATTTTGCTTTTTATTTACAATCTTCGTCAATGACATAATGGGGAAAAGAATATCCCGAAAACTTTCCCCCGTCAACTAAAAAAAAAAAAATTACAAGTAAGAATGTAAATTTCTTAACAGTGTAGGTAGATTCTCTGGTGAAATGCGATCAATAACATATGTTTCGCGATCTAGAGGATGTGGATTGAGGCGGAATCCAGAAATATTCTCTTGGTACGTGACAATCTCATCAATGAAATCCCACAAGTAGTTGGTTTTTAACCATTTATAATATGAGTCTTTTTCTTCTTGGCCGCATTCTACTACAATGGTAGTTTTATAAAAGGTTGATATGTACAGAGTTAGGTCGCGAAAGCTGACGGGAGATGATGGCGGAGCGGATAACTCGGCGGCAATAACAAGGGGACGCATATTACCAATTACACCACGGATGAAAAAACAATTAAAAATTATTAATTGTCGATCTCAATAGCCTCCGGTGAACGCAGCTTGATTTAAATAAACACCTGATTGAGTTGCCACAAATGCTCTTTTTGACCATTCTTTCGACCACTTTTGCACAAGATGAACTTCCACGCCAGAATTATTAATAATTGATTGTCCAGAACCGGAGAGTTGCATTAAAATAGATAAACCCGTGCCAAATTGATGCAGATAAGGATTGAATGTTTGTTGGTTGAGCTGCATTTAAATATTATTAATTGTTTTCTTGAAGTAGTAGAATTGATTACACATTTTCAATTAGATATTATTATTTTTTTTCATTCATGTAAATTAAAGGTAAAAAGTTAGTTTTTGTGCGTAATATATATTGAATGAGTCACAAATCGAAGTCACCCGCGCCAGTCGCAAGTAAAGCGAGTAATGTAGTGAAAAAAGATAATAGCCAGTATATTCATCAAGAGCCTAAGATAAATTTTAAGTTATCTATTCGTGAAAAGCATCAGCATACGGATAAGCAAAAAGTTATTTTAGAGAAGATGTTAGATAAAGATACTAAAATTATTTGTATAGATGGAATTTGGGGTAGTTCAAAAACTTACCTATCTGTTCTGGCCGCACTCAAATTATTAAATGATGGCCACACTCGTAAAATTTATTATATTAGGAGTCCATGCGAGTCCTCTGACACCGCGAAAATTGGTATCCTCCCCGGAACACTACAAGAGCGTCTCGCGGGATATGATGCTGTGCTTTTTGAAAAACTAGAAGAGTTCTTGCCGGGGGGGCAAGTTAATAAGTTGATTGCCGATGGATATATTGAGTTTATTCCGCCCGGATTTTTAAGGGGTAGAAATTTTACTAACTCCACTTTAATTTGTGACGAAAGTAGTAACTTTTCCCTACAAGACATTTATCTAATTTCCTCAAGAATGGGAGAGAGGACAAGAGCCTTTTTAGTGGGTGATAGCTTCCAAAATGACATCGGCAACCGATCTGGCTTCAAAAGGTTTTTCAATATGATTAATGACGAGGAATCGCGTGAACAAGGGTGCTTTTGTTATGAGATGAGAAACAAAGAAGATATTCTAAGGAGTGGATTTATTCGATTCCTAATGGAGAAAACGGGCGTTATCAAAGGAATTGACAATGTTAGTTCCAAGGGGGAATGGCAACCTAAAGGCAAATAATTATTTAATTCTCAATTCTTCAAATTGACTCATCAAAAGCGGGGGTATTTTATCTAAAATTAAATTATTCTTATTAATTAATTTGACGGGCATAGACATCAATACTTGATCGTAATCTTTATTTTTTAAATGCACCCATATTTGACGATTATATAAAAATACATATCGCCACAGTGTTACATTTGCTTCCTGAACATATTCATTTAACAAAATTGGCAATTTAAATTTTTTAATTAATTGAATTGCACGCTTTTCTGCATCCCACTCTAACGCAATAATAGCACTGCCAAATTCTTTAAGTTTTTCCTTGGAAATTCTTTTAATTTGAATATCTTCCATTGTTATATCTAAACTTTCAAAGCGCTGCCATTCTTTTGTTCCTAATTTTCCTGTATGACGTTGCTTAAAGTGGGAGTATTCGTGGCAAATTGTCCCTAAGTAGTCATTTGTTGATATATCAATAAAGCATCTAATTTCTTGATCGAAACTAGAATAATATCCAGATGTCCTAGCTCCAATACGAGAAAGGTTTGCGTCAAGGCACAACTTAGTATCTTTTAAGTCTAATTCCTTCAATATGTATTGGAGAAATTTTTTCACATTTTGATCTCTCATTTCCGACAGCATGAGGTCAATATTCATAGTTGAAAATTACACTAGTAACTTCCTTCAATCAATAAAATTAAGGTTTTTAAGTTAATATTTCTTTGAATTATCCTCACTCATTATAAAATAAACGTGAATTTAATTGATAAGTTAGGTATAATATAGTGTAAGTCAGTAGCTTATAGCTGTTTAATTGCAGGGAAAATAATTTAATGGATACAAACCAACCGCCAAAAACTATATTATCATTTGAAGAGTGTTTACCTATTATACAAGTAGAGGTAGCTAAAAAAAAAGTTAAATGGCGTCTAACTTCTCTAAGGCATATTGATTTTAATGACGTTTCCAATATTTTATTAAATCACGTTTATACCAAATGGTATCTCTATGACCAAACGCGCCCATTGAGAAATTGGCTGCACGGTCTTCTCAGTAATAGAATGAGAAATATTATTAGAGATAATTTTGGTGCGTGGAAGAGGCCGTGCTTAAAACATTGTCCATATTTCGGCGGTGGAACCGTCTGTACCCTATACGGCACCCAATGTAATAAATGTGATTTGTATGCCAAATGGGAGTCGGGTAGTAAATTAAAGCTTGAAATTTTGATGCCTCACTCTGTTGACTCTCCCATTGAATCCGATGAGGGGTCATTTGTTCAAACACAATTACAAGACAAAACCTGTAACTTCCTAAATTTTGATATTAAAATACCCGAATTTAATGACTTACTACAGGAAAAATTAAAGCCGTTAGAGTGGAAAACTTACAAGTATTTATTTATAGATCACCTGTCAGATGTTGAATGTGCTAAAAATTTAGGTTATGACATTACCGGATTGAAAAATTCTAAAGGAGTAAAGGCTGTAGCTAAATTAAAGACAAAAATTTATGCAGTATCAAAAGTCTTAGTTTTGGAAATGGAATTTTAATAAATATTATGCCTAGAAAATCACTTCCACCTCTTGAAATGACAGATGAGCAAAAGGAACACGCCGCGAGATTATTTCAAGAACTTGACGAAAAAGATCTGAACCTATTAAATATAACGCAAATTGTATTTGAAAATAAGGAGTTAACGGGTGTATCTCGCGAGGGTCGAGCATTGAAGAAAGTTTTGGGGGAGTTAAATCTTGCAGTTTCCACTAGAACCAATGTTGTCTTGGGTGATAAAGACCTTTCGCCGGAGCAGCGCAAGATATTAGACTCAAATATATCTACGTATATAAAGAAGGATATGGGATCGTTAGAATTAACTAGGATTATTTTTAAAGATGATAATATTACTAATTTACATCAAGAACATAGAACGGTTGTTAATTATTTGAATGCCGCGATTGATGGGATGGATGGAGAGGCGTACAAGAAAATCGCATACATCGGGAATCCAGAGAATTTACCTCGCGAAGATTATAAACCACCAAAAACTTTAACATCTACATTAGCTCGCATTAATAAATATGTAATCGGTAATGACTGGAAAGAACATAATGTCAAATCTGACCAAAGAAAAAAAGCGGACGCCCTTCAAAGATATCTTAATACATTTAGCGTAAGACAAAAAATTACATCTTACCCGAAGCAAGTTTATCGAGATACGTTTGAGGATCACTTTGTTCGTTACACCTATAGTAAGGTAGACTTAACCGAAGAGGAGATTGATAGTTTTTTACTTTTATGTAACGAGAAGGTTCAGGAAATGGTTCTAGGTGAACAAATTACCGTAATGTGGACATTATTAGAAAATCAAAGTCAAGAGGGCGAGGGGAAACGAATATCGAAAAGTCTTGTTGACGCTATCACAGCAGCTAGAACAGATGCAAATCAGTGTCAAATTCGACAAGATAGATTGCTTAAAAACTTGGTACAAAAACGAGCAGACAAGGAAAGCGCACTTAAGCAGGATAACGCCTCCATTTTAAATTTAGTTATTCCTTGGCGGGAGCAAGAGTTTCGCGAAAAAACTTTACATTTAGCAATTAAAGAGCATGAGAAGTTAAAAGATGAAGTTGAGAGACTGGGGTCGCTAGACGAACTCACCTGTTTAATTAAGGGGGTTTCCGCCTCAGAGATGTATGGAGATATCTAATTTATACTAACTATATGGCGAAATTCAAATTAGAAAATAGATTTGACCTTTTGACTGGCGAAGTTCTTGAATGTAAGGATCAGGGGACATATCACCTTCAATTTTTCAAGGACAAGAGGAATATGAAGAAATACTTCTTAAACGCCATAGAAAATAAAACGCCGCAAGTAGTTCAAAAGTTTATTTTAAACTCCTACAGGGGGTATTCTGACCTAAAGAAGTTGCAGTATGCGCCGAATCTGACTGAGACTATGACTATAAAGACTTTACCTCATGCGGAAACTGTGGAGAAGTATTATGCCGGAGGGTATTCGCAACTAATTAAAGATTTACAATTAAAATCATTTTTAAGGTATGAATGTGCGACGTTGCCAGAAAATAACATCCCCAAAGATATTACCATTATTCAAGATTCCAGAGAAAGAAAACCTCTCAAATTACCCTACGAAACGATTGTTAAAAAATTAGATTTCGGGGATTACTCTATTGACCGCTCAGGGCAAGTTGTAAACGTGGAGAGGAAAAGTGTCAGCGACTTCATTTCTTCCTTTTCGTCAAACGCAAATTTTGAAAGATTTTGTCGTGAAATGGAACGTGCACAGAAAATAGATAAGTATATTGTAATTGTTGTTGAGGGTTCGTTTTCCAGCACGTTTTACGCGAACAATTGGATGCGTCGTTCCATAAATGCTGACTTCATA
>Ga0105055_10011987_pt1 | contig 10611 bp, 9 predicted proteins | sample BON03_FD_78090 | JGI IMG/M metagenome (GOLD analysis project Ga0105055, IMG submission 78090) | Freshwater microbial communities from Lake Bonney liftoff mats and glacier meltwater in Antarctica - BON-03 | ecosystem: Environmental > Aquatic > Freshwater > Ice > Glacier meltwater | place: Lake... | reverse complement strand
GCCGTGGGCCGCAGCCGCGCCCATGTCGCCAACACGGTGCGTCTGCTCGAACTGCCCGCGCCGATCAAGATGCTGCTGGAGAACGGCAGCCTGACCGCCGGCCATGCCCGCGCCCTGCTGGGTTGCGCCAACGGGCCGGAGCTGGCCGAGGAGATCGTCGCCAAGGGTCTTTCGGTGCGCGAGACCGAAAAGCTGGTCGCCGCCGGTGGTGGCGCAAAGGGCCGGGGAGGGCGGGGCAATCGCAAGGCGGGCACAGCCGAACCCGATGCCGACATCCGCGATCTCGAACACCGGCTTGCCGAACGCACCGGCATGAAGGTCTCGATCAGGTCGCGCGGCGAACGTGGCGATCTTGTGCTGAGCTACAGCAACCTCGACCAGCTTGAGGACGTTATATCCAAGCTGGAAGCGCCGGCCCGGCCAAGGCTCGTGCAGAGCTGAACCTCGGGTTCCAAGCTCTGGCCGGATTGGACGTGTCGTGGGCAGCAATGCCACTTTGGCGCCTTCCGATCCCGACGCTACGAAAAGGCTGACCTCCCATGAACGGCATCCAACGCCTTGGCCTGCGTGCTGCTGTCGCGCTTCTTCTGGCTACTGCCGCTGCCTTGCCCGTGCAGGCCCAGACGTTGTGCAGCGCGCCCATCGCGCCGTTCTGTGTCGAAGTTGCCAGTACCTACGACGATGCGGGAACGAGCGAGCGCTGCCGCCAGGATCTCGAGTCCTTCGTTGCCGAGGTCGATGACTATGCGGCCTGCCTCGACCAGCAGATCACGGAGCTGCGCAGCGAACAGCAGGCCCTCGAGGCCCTCTACACCTGCTGTACCGAAGGCGACCTGGAATGCCCGCAGAACGGCGACATCCAGTAGTCCGCCTCAGGACCTGACGGCGACCGGATCCCGGTAGATGTTGGCGCGGCCGTAGGAAGTGAAGACGTAACCGTCACCACGGCGGCCCTCCTCGAAACGGGCGCGGACCTCCGGCGTGTCGATGTGTTCACGATGAAAGTTCGTGTGTGTCGTCGAGACGTTCTCGGACACAAAATCCTCGAAGGATCCATAGTTCGTCTCGTCCGACCACATCAGTTCGCGCGCCTGCCCGAAAAACGGCTCGGCATGCTCAGCCAATGCAGCATAGGCCAGCCGCCGCACTGAACGTTCGTCGTGAAAAGGCCGATAGGCCGCTTCGAACGAACCCGAAATCAGCGGCTCCAGAATACAGAGCGTGCCTGAAGGCCGAAGCACGCGGCGCGCCTCGGTCAACGCTGCGGGCATCAGGTCGGCCGGAACGTGGTGCAGCGAAAAGCTGAAGACCGCCAGATCGACACTGGCGTCTTCCAGCGGCAGGGCCTGGCCCGGCGCCTCGGCGAAGGTCAGACCCGTGAGCGGATCGGCCTCGCGGTTGCGCGCGGCCTGCACCGGATCGGGTTCGACACCCAGAACCCGGGCGCCCTGCGCGACGAGCTGGCGCGCCACCCGTCCGCCGCCGCAGCCGATGTCGACGACCTGGAGCCCCGCAAGCGGCAGGACGTGTGCGATCACACCGGCCTCGTCGGAGCTCCCGATGTCCTCGGGGTTGCTCACCAGATCCTGGCTGGCATCGAACATGTCCGTATCCTTTTCCCTTGGGGATCGTGCTTGCCGCGTTCGGCCGGAGTCGGTCAAGCGCCGTCAATCAATTCCAGCCGGTTGCCGAACGGATCGTTGAGATAGGCGCGACGCCGCCCGAACGTATCCAGCCCCCGCTCCACCGCAACCTCGGCCTGTTCCAGCCGGGCCAGCACGGTTTCAAAAGTGGCAAGACGCAGGCCGGCATGGGCCTTGTTCGCCGGGCGAAAGTCCGCCTCCACGCCGAGGTGGAAACCGATGCCATCGTCGAGCACGAACCAGAGGCCACCGCGTCCAGCCAGCGCATCAGGCTTGGCGATCTCCGTCATGGCCAGCAGTTGGCCGAAGAACCGGCGGGCTGCGGTTTCGCCGCCCTGGGGCATGGCGATCTGGATGTGATCGAGAGCGATGGCGGTCATGAGCCCATTGTGCAGGCCGGGCGCCCGGCCTGTCACGCTTGCCGGAAAGGTGTAAGAGAAAGCCGCTTGACCTTCCCGTTGCTGGAAGGTTCATCCTGCTCAACGACTCGCAACACCATGCTCCGGGAGAGCTCAGAGCCATGAACATCGGAGAGGCGGCACAGGCCTGCGGCCTGCCAGCCAAGACCATCCGTTACTATGAGGATATCGGCCTCGTCCCGCCGGCTGCGCGGCGCGACAGTGGTTTCCGCGACTACGGCAGCCGCGACATCCATCTGCTGCGCTTTGTTGCCCGCGCCCGCGGGCTGGGCTTCACCGTCGAGGAATGCCGCCAGCTCCTGGCTCTGTGGCAGGACCAGGACCGCGCCGCAGGCGACGTCAAACGTCTCACCCAGGAACGCATCGCGTTGATCGACGAAAAGATCGCTCAGCTCCAGGCCCTGCGCGCCACCCTCGCGCACCTGGCAAAAAGCTGCCACGGGGGCAACCGCCCCGACTGTCCGATCCTCGAGGGCCTCGCCCATGGAGAAAACCAGTGAGCGACCACAGCCACCACAACAGCTCCTCCAAGCATCTTGACCATGAGGCCGTACCGGCAAAGGCCACGGACCCGGTCTGCGGCATGAACGTCACGATCGAGGGCGCCAAAAACGTCCTCGAACACGACGGCACGACCCACATTTTCTGCGGGCCAAAATGCCGCGACAAGTTCGCCGCCGACCCCGAAGGCTATCTCTCCGGGCGCATCCAGGCGGCAGCGCGCAAGGCAAAGGCAGAACAGGGCGCGGCCTACTATTGTCCTATGTGCGAGGGCGTCGTCTCCGACAAACCCGACACCTGCCCCAAATGCGGCATGGCCCTGGAAGCGGCCCATGCCGCCCCGCGCCGCACGACGATTTATACCTGCCCCATGCACCCGGAGATCCGCCAGGACAGCCCCGGCGACTGCCCGATCTGCGGCATGGCGCTCGAGCCCGAAACGGTGATCCAGGAGGAGGCCAACCCGGAATACGATTCGATGCGCCAACGCCTCATCGTCTCGACCGTGCTGGCCGTTCCGCTCCTGATCCTGGCCATGGGTGCCGACATCCCCGGCAATCCGGTCAACGACTGGATCGTCCCGACCGTCCGCCAATGGATCGAACTCGCACTGGTCAGCCCGATCATGCTCTGGGCCGCCCAGCCGTTTTTCGTCCGCGGCTGGCGTTCGGTTATCACCGGCAACCTCAACATGTTCACGCTGATCGCGATCGGCACCGGCGTGGCTTTTGTCTTCAGCCTGCTTGCCGTGCTGGCGCCCGGTCTGTTCCCCGCCGACATGCACCACATGGGCGTCGTGCCGGCCTACTTCGAATCGGCGGGTGTCATCATCACACTGGTCCTGCTCGGACAGGTTCTGGAACTGCGTGCCCGCGCCCAGACCAACAGCGCCATCCGCGCACTGCTCGACCTGGCGCCGGCAACGGCGCGGCGCGTGGCCCCCGACGGCAGCGAAAGCGATGTCCCGCTCGACGCCGTTGCGGTCGGCGACATCCTGCGCGTGCGTCCGGGCGAAAAGGTGCCGGTCGACGGCGAGGTCACCGAGGGCGGCACGTCGGTCGATGAATCCATGATCACCGGAGAGCCGCTCCCGATCGAGAAATCCGCGGGCGATGCCGTCACCGGCGCGACGGTCAACGGCAACGGCAGTTTCCTCATGCGCGCTGGCCGGGTCGGCGCCGATACCGTGCTGGCACGCATCGTCCAGCTCGTCGGTGAGGCCCAGCGCAGCCGAGCGCCGATCCAGGGCCTGGCCGACCGGGTTGCCGGCTGGTTCGTCCCTGCGGTCATCGCCTGCGCCCTGCTGGCGCTGGGCGCGTGGCTGCTCTGGGGTCCCGCACCGGCCCTCGACCGCGGCCTGATCGCCGCGGTGTCCGTGCTCATCATCGCCTGCCCCTGCGCCCTGGGCCTGGCGACGCCGATGTCGATCATGGTGGGAACGGGCCGCGGCGCCCGCGCCGGCATCCTGTTCCGCAGCGCCGAGGCTCTGCAGAACCTGGAATCGATCGACGTCCTGGTGGTCGACAAGACGGGTACGCTGACCCAGGGCAGACCGGTCCTTTCGCAGGTCGTCGCCACCGGCATGGAGGAGGATGCCCTGCTTGCCCTGGCCGCCGCACTGGAGACCGGCAGCGAACATCCGCTTGCCGAGGCCATCGTCGCGGCCGCCCGCGAGCGCGGTATCACCTCCAAACCTGCCAGCGCCTTCGAGGCCGTCACCGGCAAGGGCGTCACCGGCCAGGTCGACGGCACCGCTGTCGCACTCGGCAACGCCGCGCTGCTGGCCCAGCTCGGCGTCGATCCGGGCGAGCTTGGTCCGCGCGCCGAATCCATGCGGGGTGAGGGCGCCACGGTCATGTTCGTCGTGGTCGACGGCGTTGCCGCGGGCCTGGTGGCCGTCGCCGATCCGATCAAGGAAACGACGCAGGCCGCGGTTGCCGCCCTGCACAAGGAGGGCCTGCGCCTGGTCATGCTGACCGGCGACAATGCCACCACCGCCAACGCCGTCGCACGCCGCCTTGGCATCGACGAGGTCGTTGCCGATGTCCTGCCCGAAGGCAAAAGCGCGGTCATCAAGCGGTTGCAGGGCGAGGGCCACCGCGTCGCCATGGCCGGCGACGGCATCAACGACGCACCCGCGCTGGCCGCCGCCGATGTCGGCATCGCCATGGCGACCGGCGCCGATGTCGCGGTCGAAAGTGCCGGCATGACCCTGATGGCCGGCGACCTCATGAAGATCGCCACCGCGCGCAGCCTGTCGCGCAAGGTGATGGCGAACATCCGCCAGAACCTGTTTTTTGCCTTCATCTACAACGCGGCGGGCGTGCCGATTGCGGCCGGGGCGCTCTACCCCTTCTTCGGTCTTCTGCTCTCGCCGATGATCGCCGGTGCGGCCATGGCGGTGAGTTCGGTCTGTGTCATCGGCAATGCGCTGCGTCTGCGGCGGATCAAACTCTAGCGCGGATCAGCGGCGCGTGCGCCGGGCGGCATGGGCCAGTTCGAAGAAGGCGCGGCGGCAGATCGTGTCGGCCGGCATGCCGGTCGTCTTGCATTGGATCTCGGCCTCGACCAGACGTTCGAGCGCGCGGTCGAGCAGGTCGCTGGTCCAGCGCCGCGCATGTTCCTTGAGCGGGCCCACGATCATGAAGTTGCGCCGCTCATCCAGACGCATGGTTTTGAGCGCCTCGGCACTGGCGCCCAGCCCGACGAAGAGATGCAGCCGGGTGAGGTGGCGACGCACCGACCCGATCAGGCCGATGGGCGATTCGCGTTCGGCCAGGGCGCGCTCCAGGCTGCGGTCGAGATCCTCCAGATTGCCCGCGGCCACGGCATGGGCGATGCGGTCGTGGGAGAGGAACGAGCTGTCGGCGACCACTGCCTCGACATCCTCCACTGTGGCCTGGCCACCGGCGCCGACATAGAGCGCCAGCTTGGCGAGCTCGTTGCGTGTCAGCAGGCGGTCGCCGCCCAGATAGTTGACCAGCATCGCACTCGCGGCGCGGTCGGCCGTGACGTCGTGGCTGTCGAGTTCGTCGGCGATGACCTTGGGCAGGTCGCGTTTCTCGTCGCGGTAACAGGCCAGCGCCGCGGCATGGGGAGCCTTCTCGAACGCCGACCGCAGCTTCGAGCGGGCCGGCAGTTCGCCGGCCTCGACCACGACCAGAGCGTCGCCGCGCTTTTCCTCCAGCAGCCCGTCGATGACCGCGGCGAGTTTGTCGGTGGCGCCCTTGATGCGCACCACGCGGCGCCCGCCCGTGAGCGAGATCGCCAGCACCTCGTCGATCAGCAGGCCGGGGTTGGATACGGCATCCTCGGGGCGCAGCTCGACGGCACGGAAGGGATCGGCCAGATCCTCGACCACGGTGCGGGCGATGCTGTCGGCGCGTTCGCGCACCAGGCCGCTGTCGGGGCCGTAGAGCAGCACGGCGGCGATGCCGTCTGGCGGTTGCCGGGCGAAACCCTCGGCCTCGCGCGCCTGGACCTTCACCATGGCGCCGCCGTCATCGCCTCAGCCTTCCTGGCGGCGGAAGTAGAGCGCCAGCAGGGCGGCAATGGTGTTGGAAAGATCGCGGGCGGCGTCGCGCGCGGTTTCCTGCTCGGCCACCAGGGTGGCGTATTCGGAATCGACGACATCGTAGCTGCTCGTGGAGTTGGTCTCGGCAGTATAGACCGCTTCGTTGGAACCGCTGGGAAACAGCCGCAGCTTGGCAATCAGGATCAGATTGTAGCGTGTCACCGTGTCGGTGTTCTGGATCTGCAGTGCCGAGGTGCGCTGCTCGATCTCGATCGACAGCGTGTAACGCTCCGGTCGTTCGCCGACGCCGGAGGTGAACCGGTCGATCAGCTCGTTGCGCAGGATCTGCCCGACCCGGCGTTCGTCATCCTCGCCGATCTCGCCGACACGGATGGAGGCAAGCTGCACCGAAATCGAATCGTCGTTCTCGGGCGTGGCCATCAGCGGCCGGAAGCCGCAGCCCGCCAATGCCGCCGTGACCGGTGCCAGGCCGGCAAGGAAGAGGCGACGGGAGAGCGTTTTCATCAGCCGACCACGATGTTGACGATCTTGTTGGGCACCACGATCAGCTTGCGCAGCGACATCTCGCCGATCGCGCGCTGGACGTTTTCATCGGCCAGGGCTGCAGCCTCGACATCACCCTTGGCGGCATCACGGGCCATGGCCAGCTTGGCGCGCAGCTTGCCGTTGACCTGAACCGCCAGGGTCACCGTGTCCTCCACGATCAGCGCGGGATCGGCGACCGGCCAGGGGGCGTCGGCGGCCAGGGTGGTGTGGCCCAGCGTCTGCCACATCTCCTCGGCCAGGTGCGGCATCATCGGATTGACCAGCAGCATCAGCGATTCCAGCGCCTCGCGCTGGGCCCAGCGGTCGGCCGCATCGGCAGGCGCGAAACCGCCCACGACATTGGCCAGCTCGTGCAGGCGCGCAACCGAACGGTTGAAGTGGAAGGCCTCGATGTCGCCGGTGACGCCGTCGATCGCCTTGTGCACGGCCGCGCGCAGGGCCATGGCCTGTTCGCCGAAAGCCTGCGGCATGGCGCCGCCGGGTGCGGGCAGCTCGTCGGCGGCATCGCCGACCATGCGGGCCAGGCGCTGAACGAAACGGTGGGCGCCCGCGACGCCGGCGTCGCTCCATTCCAGATCGCGCTCGGGAGGCGAATCCGAAAGCATGAACCAGCGCGCGGTGTCGGCGCCGTATTCGGCGATGATGTGCTCGGGGTCGACGACGTTTTTCTTCGACTTCGACATCTTCTCCGAACGCCCGATCGTGACCGCGCCGCCACCCGAAAGCGCCGTCACGGCGCCATCGGCGCTGCGGTCGACCTCGGAAGGTTCCAGCCAGACGCCGTCATCGCCGCGATAGGTCTCGTGCGTCACCATGCCCTGGGTGAAGAGGCCGCCGAACGGCTCGTCGAAATCGAGATAGCCGCAGCGGCGCAGGGCGCGGGTGAAGAAGCGCGAATAGAGCAGGTGGAGCACGGCGTGTTCGACGCCGCCGATGTACTGGTCGACCGGCATCCAGTAGGCGACCGAGCCGCGGTCCATGGGTTCGCCGTCGCGCGGCGAACAGAAGCGCAGGAAGTACCAGGACGAATCGACGAAGGTGTCGAGTGTGTCGGTGTCGCGCTGCGCCGCGCTGCCGCAGGTCGGGCAGGCGACGTGTTTCCAGGTCGGATGATGGTCGAGAGGGTTGCCCGGCTTGTCGAAGGTGACGTCCTGGGGCAGTTCCACCGGAAGCTGGTCGTCGGGCACAGGCACGATGCCGCAGGCATCGCAGTGGATGACCGGAATCGGGCAGCCCCAGTAGCGCTGGCGCGAGACGCCCCAGTCGCGCAGGCGATAGTTGATCGTGCGCGTGCCCCGCTTCATCGCCTCCAGGCGCGTGGCGACCTCGCTTTTGGCCTCCTCCACGCTCATGCCGTCGAGGAAATCGGAATTGCCGAGGCGCCCGTCGCCCTTGTAGGCCTCGTCGGCGACCTTGAATCTGTCGGCTTCGGCATCCTGCGGGATGACGACCGGGAAGACGGCCAGACCGTATTTGCGGGCGAAGTCGAGATCGCGCTGGTCGTGGGCGGGACAGCCGAAGATCGCGCCCGAGCCGTATTCCATCAGCACGAAGTTGGCGACATAGACGTGCAGCTTGCGCCCGTCGAAGGGATGGATGGCGGAAAGCCCGGTGTCGTAACCCAGCTTCTCGGCGCGCTCGATCACCTCCTCGCTGGTGCCCATGCTCTGGCACTGGGCGATGAAGGCGGCCATTTCGGGATCGTCGGCGGCCAGTTCGGCGGCCAGGGGATGTTCCGGGCTGATCGCCATGAAGCTGGCGCCAAAGATCGTGTCGTGGCGTGTCGTGAAGACCTCCAGCTCGTCCTGGCGACCGGCCAGGGAAAAGCGCATGCGCATGCCCTCGGAACGCCCGATCCAGTTCTTCTGCATCAGGCGGACCTTGTCGGGCCAGCGCTCCAGTTCGGCGAGCGCGTCGGTCAGCTCGTCGGCGAACTCGGTGATCTTGAGGACCCATTGGGAAAGCTTGCGCTTCTCGACCGGGGCGCCCGAGCGCCAGCCCTTGCCGTCGACCACCTGTTCGTTGGCCAGAACCGTCATGTCCACGGGATCCCAGTTGACCCAGGCCTCGCGGCGATCGACCAGGCCGACCTTCATGAAATCGTTGAACAGCTTCTGCTGGTGGCGGTAGTAGCCGGGGTGGCAGGTCGCGATCTCGCGCGACCAGTCCAGCGACAAGCCCATGGTCTTGAGCTGGCGGCGCATGGTGGCGATGTTGTCGTAGGTCCACTGGCCCGGGTGGACATTCTTGGCCATGGCGGCGTTTTCTGCCGGCAGGCCGAAGGCGTCCCAGCCCATCGGGTGCAGAACGTTGAAACCCCGCGCCCGCTTGTAGCGGGCGACCAGGTCACCCATGGCGTAGTTGCGGACATGGCCCATGTGGATGCGCCCGCTGGGATAGGGGAACATCTCTAGGATATAGGCCTTGGGCCGCGCCTGCGCGGCCTCGGTCTCGAAATCGGCGGCCTCGAAGCTGCCCGCCTCGTCCCACACCTTCTGCCAGCGGGGCTCTGCCTGCCGGAAATTGTAGCGTTCACGTGCCATGACGGTGCGGTGCGGCCTTCAACTGTTGTGGGGCCGGGCAAGCTAAACCATGCCGCAGGCCAACGCCATCAGGCGATGACCCTGTCCGGCATGGTTGCGGCGCGACCGAATCGGACGAAAGCCCGGAAGGGCTACTGGCCGAGCTGGGCGATGCGCAACTGACGCGCGCGGGTCAGGATGGCGTCTTCGAGGGCGGCATTGGTGCCTTCCTCGACGGCGGCCTCGGTCCAGTTGTTGTCGGCGCCGCGAAGCTGGCGGAAGACGCGGACCTGCACCGCATCGGCGCGCAGCCGGGTGTCGAGAATATAGACCGTCACCTTCAGGCGCTCGCCCGGCGTCTCGGGCGGGGCGTACCAGTCATAGATGATGACGCCGCCCAGCGGATCGGCCGAGAACGGCGGCAGGAAGGAGAAGGTGTCGAGCGATGCGCGCCAAAGGAAGGCGTTGACGCCGATACCGCCGCCGCCGCCCTGATCGGAGGAGCCGCCGTCCTTGAACAGGTTGGACAGGCCGCCTTCGCCGAACACGGTCTGGCGGTCGGGACTGTCGACATCGGGGCAACGGCCCTGGGGGCACTTCGTGGTGTCCTGGATACCCTTGTCATATTCAGCCGAGCCGCAGGCCGAAAGAACCAGCAGCAGGCCGGCAGTAGCCAGCGACAGGGCAAGACCGCTGCGCCGCATCAGGCGGCGGGGCGAGTCGTAAGAAAACACGGTGTTGGACAAGGTCAACGCAGGCCCTGGGCTGTGGTGGCGGCACCTTGGCGCAGGAGCGCCGTGCGGGCAAGCGCCATATGACCTTATCAATGGGGCGCTTTCCGGGCGGTCATCTGGTGCAAAGATGCAACAGTGCGCCGCAAAGAGCACAACCCCCCCGCTTTAGCTGTGGAGCAACGGCGAAGGTCTTGTTAGCTTCTCATTGCGAAACCGGAAGACGATCACTTCGGAATTGAGGCCCCGGCCATGGGGTACCCCGCGTGGGGCCACAGGGCAGGGATTCGGAGAGGTCGGACATCGGTCTTCTTTCCAACCCTGGAAAGACGCTTGGCAAATGAGCAGTCCTAGGAGGTTTGCGCAAATGAAGAAGGTTCTTCTTGGAACCACGGCGCTCGTCTCGGCGGGTCTCGTCGCGCAGCAGGCGCAGGCGGCCGATCCGATCGAGCTGAATGTTGGTGGCTATCAGAATTGGGCTACCTGGATCGGCAACAACGACGACAACGCCGGTTCGGCTACCCTTCCGGCCCAGCCCGGTTTCAACCGTTATGACAACCGCATCGTCTTCGACGGCGAGATCCAGTTCAAGGGCAAGACTGTCCTCGACAATGGTCTCGAGGTCGGCGTCCGTTTCGAGCTCGAGGGTGAGACCCAGGGCGACCAGATGGACGAGACGTATGCTTACATCGAGGGTTCGTTCGGTACCTTCCG
>Ga0105055_10011983_pt1 | contig 10612 bp, 10 predicted proteins | sample BON03_FD_78090 | JGI IMG/M metagenome (GOLD analysis project Ga0105055, IMG submission 78090) | Freshwater microbial communities from Lake Bonney liftoff mats and glacier meltwater in Antarctica - BON-03 | ecosystem: Environmental > Aquatic > Freshwater > Ice > Glacier meltwater | place: Lake... | reverse complement strand
GCGGCGGAGTGCCTGTGCAACGCGGGCTTCACTGAGTACAACAATGAGACCAACGCACAGTGCGTGCGGTGCGCGCCCAACACGTTCAAAGACACGCTGGGCGGGGGGCTCTGTCAAAACTGCACCGCGTTCTCGACGTCCCCCGCCGGCTCCGTGGCGGCCGCCGCCTGCGTGTGCGACCTGGGCTACAGTCCCGCCAGCGGAGCGTGCGCGCCGTGCAGGGCGGGCTCGTACGGGGGGACGGCCATGGACGCCCTGCTCAAGCGCAACGTGCCCTTCATTACCTCGCTCGCGACCGACTGGAACGAGCTGACACAGAAGTTCGACAGCAAGTGCGCGGGACAGACGTGCGCGGGTAACACGGGGGGCATGTCTGCAGGCACGGTCACCACGGGCACAGTGGATGGCCACGGCGCGGGAGCGTCCGTCACGTTTGTTGGTGGCACCACTCAAACAAGGATGCAGTGGGGCGCCAATTCAATCCCAGCTATTTTCACGATATGTAGTGTTACACGGTACTCTGGAGAAGTCAAAGAGCGCATTCTTTCCGCCAATGGCAATCCTGAGGGTAGTTTGAACTGGATGCATGGACATGGACATTCATCGGCTGCAGGAGCAATTTTTTACAATTCAATGACAACCAAGGTGGAGAACAGTATTACACCCAAAACAGACTGGTTGGTGGCATGTGGACGCAATCTTGTGAAAGCAGGAGCAGCTGGTGTGTATATGAATGGGGTGAAGAGATTAGACGCAGTTGGTGGGGAGGGTTCTTGTGCAATGGCAATTAACCCTCCACAAACAACTCAATGGAGTGACTGGCAGTTGTCCAAGGTCTACATCTGGAACTACCTTTTATCCGACAATGACTTTCTGCTGGCCTCGCAAGCACTCAACAGTGAGAAGGCCGAGACAATGCTTCTTGACCCCGGATGCTCTGCCTGCCCCCCCCACTCCACCTCGCCCCCCGCCAGCACTTCAATCGCCGCCTGCGCGTGCGCGCCCGGCTTCAGCGGCGTGCCCGGCGCGTGTGTGGCCTGTCCGGCGGGCTCGTTTAAGGCGAGCGCAGGCAACGCGAGCTGCGTGGCCTGCAACTCAAACGCGACGTCGCTCGCGGCGTCGACCCATGCGCTCAACTGCTCGTGCGTGCCCGGCTACTCGGGGCCCGCGTGCTCCGTCTGCCAGGCGGGCTCGTTCAAGACGGGCGCGGGGCCGGGGACGTGCCAGACGTGCCCCGCTGACTCCATCTCGCCCGCGGCCAGCCCCAACGGCTCCATGTGCGAGTGCAACGCGGGCTTCTCGGGCGCCAACGACGGCGCGTGCGCAGCGTGTCCCTTCGACACTTTCCAAACCACACTAGGGTCGGCGCCGTGCGTCACCCCGCTGTGTGCCGCTGATGAGTATCGAGCGACGCAGGCGTGCTGGGCATGTCCTCTGGGCATGACATCACCCCCCGGATCGCCATCTCGAGACGACTGTGTCTGTCGGCCTGACCAGATTCGAGACAGTGTATTGCTGGTGTGCAAATACTGCCAGCCAGGCACATTCAGATTCAACAGCACCTGATGCGCGCCGTGCCCGCAGTTCAGCTCCTCGCCTGCCAACAGCACCAGCGCCGACAACTGCACCTGCAACGTGGGGTACTCCGCCCTCAACAGCGCCTGCGCGCCGTGTGCCGCTGGCACGTACGGCTCGGCAACGGGCGCGCCGTGTGCGCCGTGCGGCGGAAACCAAGTGTTGGCTTTGGCCAGCGTGTCACTATCTGATTGCCACTGCAACGTCGGGTACTCTGGGCCCAGCGGAGAGACGTGCGAGCCGTGCGCGGACGGCACCTTCAAGAACGAGACAGGCGCGGGCGCGTGTCAATTATGCCCCGCGTTCGCGTCGTCCCCCAACGCCTCGACGCTCCAGACCAACTGCACATGCGGCGCGGGCTACAGGGGCGTCCCCGGCGGGCCGTGCGGGCTCGTGTGCCCAGCGGGCGCGGCGCACAGCGCCGCCGAGCAGGTCTGCCGCGAGTGCAACGCAGGCACGTACAAGGCGCTCGCGGGGGACCACGCGTGCACGCCGTGCCCCGCGTTCTCGCACCACGCGCTGACGAACCAGACGCGCGTGGAGGCGTGCGTGTGCCAGATCGGGTTTCTTGGGAACGCGATGGCGCAGGGGTGCAGTCAGTGCGCGGCGGGGACGTTCAACAACAGGGCGGGGGACGTGAGGTGTTTCGACTGTATCGCAAATGTGAACATCACCTTATTGGAATCAAGTGTACCCAATTTGCTTATTCGCTACAAGTTTGATACTATCCCAGTTGATGGTGGAAAGCTGATGAATTATGGATCATTGGGTACAAATTACAATGCTGACATCAGATTGACGAGCGACGGAATTCAACGCAGGATAGGAACAAGTGGAGAGTATCATTACTTCTGGACGCAAAATAGTGCTGCAAACAATTTTCTCAGTATTCCCAACAATTTCGTGAGATTACTGAGTCCAACAGGTCACTCTATCGCGTTTTGGGCAGAGGACAACAATGTCCTGGACGATCCATATCCTGTATTTTGCGGGACACACGAGGCTCCTTTTCTCAGGATTCACTCTCCGTGGTCGGATGGTAATGTGTATTATGACGCGGGAGATTCGACTAATTACGCTAGGTTATCGAAAAGTTCATCAGTTGTTAATGGACAGAGAACACATTGGGTGTTCTCGAGGAGCAATGTGGCTGATAACAACATGATACTAACAATCCATAAGAATTCAGTTTTGTTCCACACCAGTCCGCAAGTCGCAGAACAGAGTTCCACAGCAGCCACCAATTACCCTTTTTTCATTGGATACAACTTGGGGTCTGGAAACTCTTTTTTCAAAGACCAAACCCTCGAAGAATTCCGCGTTTATGATAAGGCATTGACCATACAAGAAATCTCGTCTCTATACACAGCAGGATTAACATTCATTGCCTCTTGTTCAGCAAGCGCAAGCGACAGGTGTACGAGGTACACCTGTCGAGGGCAACTAATGCTGTAGGAAAACGGAAACGCTGCAGGAAATGGCAACAATCTTGTCTGACCGCTGGCAAACGGTCCCGGGTTCCATAACAGTGGTGTCACTGCCGTGGCTTGCGGTCACTCACACTTTGCTCTGGTGAAGGAAAATGGCGTCCTGTGCACGTGGGGCTGTGGGTTTTACGGAAATCTGTGCCACGGTGATCGGGAAGGCATATTCATACCACAGCCTGTGTCCAGGAATCAGTTGGGCGGCCAGCGCGTGGGGCATTGGCACGGACCGGACCCTCTGCGGGCCCTGGCGTTTGGAATGGGACATCACCCGCGTGTTGGCGAGGGCACCCGCTACAGGGGTGCGCCGATCGAATTGATACGGCTCATGTTTGAGGGAGCTGTCATTGTGCCGCATCCACACGCAGGGTCTGGGCTGAGGAGGTTGATGGGGTTTGCAGATGTCGCCGCTGCCAAGATGAAGTGCCTGAGTAGCACAGGCACATACAGGCACACCGCATCTGGCGGTCTCTGCAGAGAACGCATGCAGGCTCTGAATACGCACGCGATTTTATTGAATAAACGCGCACAGTGCAAACATCCGCACTACTTCCCACCCCTACCGCGGGGTCTGACACGGACGCAGGTGTTGACTCGCACGCCCTTCTGGTTCAGATGTGTGCCATTTTTTGTGTAACCATTCCAGCACTGTTGGCACAGTCGAGTTTTGCCCGTGGCCGTGGCCATGGTGGGTGCGCACAGTGCATGCAAGTGCTGGCGCCTGTAAATTTATAGTATGTGTGGTAGAAGCTGACAAACAACGGGCCCGACAAGACTCGAGGCCCTTGTAGGCAAATGTATACCCGTGTGCTAGTATATAAGCGTGCAACATGAGGTGATGGCGAAACCGCGCAGCCGGCAGACAATGTTGCTTATGAAGGGACTCGACGTATTAAACGTGTTGTACGTCGTGCTGAATGTCATTACGTTTATACTGGCGGGTGTGTTTTGGGACATGTCGCCGAAGGACATCAATATGTCGAGCATTTCGGCACTGGACCCAAGCTATGGCAATTTCTTGACGGACATGGTATTTTTTCCACACATCCCTCAGACGGTGTCGCTCGAGACCATCACAGTGTACAGGACAGAGAGCAGCGAGCAGAAGACGACCAGTACGTTTTTTGGCATGTCGACACAGTACGATTTCGGAAGTCTGACAGTGTATGCCTCCATCTTTGCGAACGATGCGGTAGTTTACCAGTTGCAACAATCGGAGAAAACTGCCGACAAGCCAGTGACCTTTGCCTCCCCAATGTGGACGTATGAACACAACCTGCATCTCCTCGATCGCACGAAATGCGACGCTGCCCAGGTGCAAGCCAACCTGCAGGCGTTGAGCGCACCCCCGCCTCTTACCATCGCCCTGGGCCATCTGAGCGGCCCGCACCGTGCGTGTGTGTATGCTAATCCCACCGTCGTCGAGTTTCAGCGCTGTTACAATGACATGTCCCGTCACAAGGGTCTCGCGGTAGGACTGGCAGCCAACATATTGGTGGAAATGGTCTGCTACATTTACTTTCTCTACCGTCAGAGCACGACAGAGCCTGGAAATGTGTACTGCAACACCCGCGTGTACCTCTGTGAGTGTGGCATGTTTGTGTGGAGCATGCTTTTTGGGGGGCTGTTTGTGGTAGAGCTGTTTATTGCAGGAGCTGCCCTGTCAGACACGGCGGGAGCATGTCCCGACCAGCAGACGGGTCTGCTTGCAATGTATGAGATTTTTGCGGCATGTTTTGCCATGCTGTCTCTGTCTGTGGTGCTGTTGTACTTCAAGGACAGACTCGCGCCGTTTGTCGACACACTTTTGCCGAAACAAGCCGTAGCATTCGCCATGGATCCCATGTCTTGAGCCGAGTAGAGCGTGCAGTCATTCGATCTTGACGGCCCGTGTGCCGCTCTTTATTGAATAAAACAACAGAAATATTGCAATTGCAAGCGTGCGCCGACGGCCGTATGTGTGTCAGGATATGTATTTCTTGTCATGTTGCACATTGCTACTCGAGAAGCAAGTCCTCGATCTGCAACACTCGCCGCACGAGTTTTCGGCCATGGCCGCCCTTTTTGGTCAAAACTGCAAGGTCGCTCCTGTTCTGCGGACCACGCTGGTCGTATAGCGTCCATTTGCGGATGCTTGAGGCCACATGCACGTAAAACGCGTGGGTTCCGACGTGCACAATGTACGAAGTACGGGGAGCTGTCTGTGTTCGCAGCCATGTCGCCAGCGTGATTTTGCCGACGGTGGGAGGACGCACTTCATGGAAGTTGCAAGTGTTGTAATGCTTCAGGAGACACATCGTGTGCTCAAAGGAGATGCCACCCTGGCGCTTGGGTACTGCGTTTTTCCATTTCCCGGGCTGCATTGCACAGATCCGCTTCACCTTGTTGAAGAGGACGCGCAGCTGTGCCTGGTTCGCGGGCATGTCGAGCTTGGCGGCGTAAATGACGGCCAAAAGACCACAGAACCCAAACTTCTGCAAGGATTTCGGGCACTTGACAAGGCTGCGACGAGCCACCGTGCATGGCATTGCGTGGATGAAACCCTGAAAATGTGTGAGATTTCGCGAGTACTTTCGAGCGGCTTATAAGCTCTTATTTCGCCCAATTTAGACGCACACGTGCGCATGTGACGTGGGGTGTTTGCGAGAAGGGTCGTCTCATTGTGTTGCAAAATCTACCGCGAGACTCTTGTGACGGGTGCGGCGGGCAGCGGTGCAACATACGTTCGTGTGGTGGGCGTTTTGCGGTGTTTTGTGCAGAAAGACGTGGAGAAGATCCAACCGTGGGTGACGTCGCTCAACATTCCCGAGGACCAAAAGGCCTCGTTCCTGCAAGGGATTCAGCTGGCGTGCGAGCAGGGCATGAAAAAGCGCGGCATCATCGACTTCCAAAGCAACCCTGCGTTCAGCATTGCATGTGCTGCCGCCGAGGCGCATGGCAGTGCCATACAGTCTGCCGAAAACTTCCGCGTGCAGCAACTGGAGGCCAACACCAAGGTGGAGCGCATCAAGGAAGAGGAGTCCGCCAACTACAACAACAATCGCATGCGCCAGCACGCCATCTTGTCGTCGGCCCTGACAGAGGACCCGCAGGGCGACATGTCGAAGAAGCGCAAGAGTGCTGAAATGTACAACAACAAGAGCAACGCGTTTGACTCACAGGACGCCCCTGCAACCACGTGCTGGACCACTGTCTTCAACAAGATGCTTCCGGCCGCCGACAGCACGCAAACGGGCGGCGCCCGGGTCCGCCCATACTGAGCCCGTCGCGACCAGAATCGCACAAATGCCCGCGTTTTCGCGCGCGCTCGGAAATGTGTGCACAAACTGCATGGCCAAGTATATAAGTACACCCGTGTGTTCGTGCTATGTCTCAACAGAGCAGCACTCGAAACATGTATTACGTCCGTGGTGCGCCCGTATTGGTAGCAGGCGTGTTTTTGGTGTGTTGTTTTGCACAGGCCAACGCACAGGACACGCCTGGTCCGAAGCCGGCTCAGAGGCCTGTGGGCGAGCCCTTCAATGTGCAGCCAACACAGAATGATCTCTACAAGGACAAGACGGCGCCACGGAAGCCACCCTTGAGTATGGACGACATTGACAGCGACCTGGACAATGCGACAATTTTCGACGCCGCACAAGACGACATTCAGCCTTTGCCCATCCCTGTACGCGACGTGCCCGCCGTCGACAAACACGCGATTGAATCCAACTTTTTGGTGTCGCGCGTTTCCACTATTCTCCAGGGCATGATGCGGAATGACACGCAGGCAACACCGCAGCCGCCGTCCAACCCCCAGAAGACGGACAGGATTGCACAGTTGCCCTCTGCTCCCGACGACCTGAAGCCGCGATATCACCGCAAGCCGCAGCGCAGCGGTCACCGCAAAAGTGTGGATCTAAGTGTGTTTGCTGTGCCGTTCAAACGCGCGCCCCCCGGTGGTGGTGGTGCCGTAAAGCACAACATGCTGCCGCACAAGAGGCGAAGGATCCAAGGCCATGCCAACACGAAATGAGCATGCAGCACATGACTCCCACAGATTTGTTTATTAAATATCAACTACACACATTGCAAACCGAGTCTGAGTTGTGGTCATTACTATTGAACAAACTCAATGCAGCCTGGCATGGTTCCGCTGCCGGCGAACGCATTGCTCAACGCACTGGCACTGTAACTTGACGCACACGCTTCGCAGCCGCCTCCGTCGCTACGTGGGTGAGTGCGATCGCCACATTTAAGACACAAGCTGGCTGATGTCGCGCCCGTAGATGTACTGTATTCGCCCCTTGGACATGGTGTGCATGTCCCTGCCCCTGCCTGTGTCTTGTACGTGGCTTTTGGACACGGTGTGCACGTACTGGCATGCCCAGGGTTCAAGTTGAACGTTCCAGCATCGCAAAGGACACACAAACTGTTAACATACCTGGATCCAGCAGGGCATGGGGCGATGCAGTTAAAACGATCCCCGTACGCCATCCACTGCAGTTCAAAATGCACACCACTCTGTTTGTCGGCGGAGGCCCTAAATCGAATACGCAAAATTTGAACAGACATGTGCGCGTTTGGCGTAACTATGAAATCAGTCAAGGTCTGTAGCGGTGCATGCTCTATACAAGCCAAACCTTGGCCGACAGCACTGCAAACCGACGGAGTGATCGCATTTTGCGTTGCCGCGTTGCCCATACCTTCACGCACGACCACATTCGCTAGGATGGATGCAGTGGACGTGATGGTCCACGTGCACACATCACCTGTCTTGTAATTCCCAGGACCATTCACGATGACGCCATCATGCTTGCTGTCGGACGCAGCGGTCTGCGAGCATCCACACGGACCAGAACACGCGATGCTGGTCGTCATCTGTAATTGCAAGTATGTTGGCGCGCACACACATGCGGAAATCGACGTGCTCTCGGCGGGTGACGTCGAGTGCGACATGCAGGGAAGACAGGGCTTGTTCCTTCCCTTCGCATTGTATGAACCAGGAGGACACGCGTTGCAGTTTGTTGCTGCTGTCGCACCGATGGTGCCTGAAGTTTTGCCAGCAGGGCATGTCATGCACGTGGTTTTAGATACAGCTCCTGAGTTTGTTGAATACGTTCCAGCAGGGCAGTTGGTACACCCAGGCTGACCAGTGATTTCCGAAAATTTCCCTGCAGTGCACAGTGTGCACGTGGAAGAAGCAATGGTGGACGAAGACCCCACCACACAGGGTATGCAAACATCTGGCTGTGTTGCAGCACCCTGGGTACTGTATTTGCCTGACTCACAGGCTGCAGTCTGCTGAAACGAGCGAAATCCGGTCTCTGTTTTGTATCTTCCGGGTGGCAATGCAAAGCATTTGCCTTGGGTCGAAGTTGTTGAACCCTCGATTGTTTCTGTGTAGTATCCCGCACGACATGTACAATGCGCCACACCGGGTCTTGAGGTTAACTGGACGCTGCAACCAGATTCATCCGTGGTTGCTGCACAATTAATGTACCCCGCACTTTCATCACATCTGCATGAACTGACACTCAGATCGCTCGAACCCGCGCTCGACGTGCTGTACGGCGGGCAAATGATACAACTTGCAGCATCCGATGTTTTGTAGTGCCCAGCATCGCATTTGCATATGCTGACACTGTATGTGCCTGAACCGGCAGGAGATGTACTCTTAGCAGGGCATGTCTGACAACCTGCGAAAATGGAAGTCTTGTACTGTCCAGCCACACACGGATGCCTATCCACGCAGCCGTTCACAGTCCATATCAACCGTGTGTCGGAACACGTACATGCAGCTTGTGCGCTTGCACCATTGGTTGATGAACCTGCATGACATGCAGCACACGATGGAGGTACACTATGCCATACATTGCGAACGTTGCTACAACAGCCCGTTGTTTCTGATTGGTACTCGTTAACTTTACAAGCCCTACACGACTCTATCGCAGGGTAACCTTCGCCATATTCTTCGCAAAATGGGTAGAATCCTGGGGCACATGGAGTGGCACATCCTCGAGTGTAACATCGTGCTGCACACTGCAACGCACAGAAACACAACGCATACGTGATTACCAAGCAGAATCGCAAAAAACACTTTCCAAGTACAATACACATTGGTTTTTTGCACTGCACGCATGGATTCGGATTGTTTATATATGTTGCAGGGATCAGACCACGCGTATGTGTGTGTGTTTGTTTTGCTGGGAAACAGCGACCGTACGACCGTATGTATACATGCTGTTACACCACGATGCGATCCATCGACGAATTCAAGTGAGTTCAAGGTTTGCAGAACAGGCCATCGGGCGTAGTCCAGACCCACCTGAAATGGCCTGCCTGTTTAATTTTTTCATGTGCAACGCAGCGGACTGCACTCATCACGTGGTAATGGGGTTTAATGGGGACCAACGCCTAGCAGACACTGCGTTCTAACTACTGGCGCTGGCAGCCGCTCTATTCTGCGGGGCGGGGCGGGCGGGTGGTTGTGCAGGCGCAGATGGCGCAACTGTGTATGTGGTGATGGCGGGGGCGGCCGACGCGGGCAGCTGCTTGCCATTGCGGACCGCAGCCACGCCTGCATAATCGTTGCCGTGGTGGCCTGAGCCAGGAACGTGGACTGGCTGCGTGTGGTCCGAGTAATGGGCAGTGGAGGTGCCAGAGTACATGAGCCGACAGCTGGTGGACTCGTTGTTCGTGCAGGCGAGGGTGGCATCCTTGACCATCTGGTGGTTATTGTTGAGCTCGAGCTCGTTGTACATTTCTGCAATCTTTATCTCGAGTTCTTCTCGTGCATCATGACCGTCAACTCTGCCGAGTGTCTTTTCAATGAAGCGACTGATGTCGGAAATGAACATGTCCGCCGTTGCGAGGGTGGTCACGGCCAGACTGCGGTTCTTAATGTCGCAGAGCAGCATGGGCGAAGGCAGCCACGTGAGCGGCACGCTGATGCCCACGGGGACAATGGAGGCGCTGTCATATTCCACGTTGTAGTTGTTGGAGGAGTTGATAAACAGGCGTTTGCTGTCCGGACTGTTCATGTCCACAATGGTCATGTCCTTACCGCCGACGTAACCGTCATAGGCAACATCCCACACACGGTGCAGATTGCGCTCGTTGAAAACAATGGCCCGTTCGTGGTACTTGTACGTCATGCCCCAGACACCGTGCTGTCCGTCGTCACAGACGCTCATCTCAGTCTGGCCCCACAGGGTGGCGCCCAGATGGTCAATGCCACCGCGACCAATAATGACCCCAAGCATGTAGTGCTTGATGTTGGGGCGGATGAGCAAGATGGCCTCGTGTTGTGGTGACGCTGCTGGGTTCAGACTGTCGAATCCTTTGATCTTCCTGCGGATGGTGTCGGCACTGAGCACAGCGAAATTGTCGGCCATTTCGTCGTAGAGGTGCACGCACGCAAGGTCGGTGGATTTGATGAGGTAAAACTCCGCCACGCGCACGCGTCGTCGCATGACGTCGCGTGGCGCAGAACCCGCGTCGAGCGAAAACGCGTTGCTCTTGATGATCTTGAGGCCACGGTACATGGGCAGGTCGGGTCCCTGTTTCAGCAG
>Ga0105055_10011982_pt1 | contig 10615 bp, 8 predicted proteins | sample BON03_FD_78090 | JGI IMG/M metagenome (GOLD analysis project Ga0105055, IMG submission 78090) | Freshwater microbial communities from Lake Bonney liftoff mats and glacier meltwater in Antarctica - BON-03 | ecosystem: Environmental > Aquatic > Freshwater > Ice > Glacier meltwater | place: Lake... | reverse complement strand
TGTTTATGGAGAACAAATATAAAGAACATATAGCAGCGTTTAGAATCCAGCAGTACTATGCCAGAGGAAAATATGTTCCTATTTATGCTTATTGTCGAAGATTACATATGAAATTTTATTGCGAGAACTCAAGTTATGTTGAAGAATAAATTATGCAGTTTGTCAGAGAGAGAGAGAGAGAGAGAGAGAGAGGTTTGTAAAGGCAGAGGTAAGTTTTTTCATATATTTTCCATAAATTGAAATACTTTTCAAATATATTACAAGTCAATACCCACATAACGATAACGAACATAAGCAAAATGCAGATGAACAAAATGGAGATGGATCGCTACGCTAATCTGCGTCGCATATTCAACGATGAATTTGATAAGGTAATTATTAATTTTATTAATAATTTTATTAATAAACCTTGGAATTGGTATGATATTTCTTTAAATCCAAATATCTCCATGGAGATGATTGAAAATAATCCAGACAAACCTTGGGATTGGAGAGGCATTTCTTTAAATCCAAATATTAGAATGGATATCATTGAAAAAAATCCAGACAAGGAATGGAATTGGAATTGTATTTCTTTAAATCCAAATATTACAATGGAGATGATTGAAAAGAATCCGGATAAACATTGGAATTGGAATTCTATTTCTTTAAATCCAAATATAACGATGGAAATGATTGAAATGAAACCCGATAAACCTTGGGATTGGTGTAGAATTTCTGAAAATCCAAATATTACAATGGAAATGATTGAAAAAAATCCAGACAAACCTTGGAAATGGCATTGGATTTCTGAAAATCCAAATATTACAATGGAAATAATTGAAAAACATCCAGACAAACCTTGGAATTGGCATTGGATTTCTCAAAACCCAAATATTACAATGGATATAATTGAAAAAAATCCGGATAAAGAATGGGATTGGAATCATATTTCTTTCAATCCAAATATTACAATGGATATGATTCAAAAGAATCCGGATAAACATTGGAATTGGTGTTGGATTTCTGAAAACCGAAATATAACTATGGATATCATTGAAAATAACCCAGATAAACCTTGGGATTGGTATTGGATTTCTAAAAATCCAAATATTACAATGGATATGGTTGAAAAAAATCCAGATAAACCTTGGAATTGGAGTGGTATTTCTTGCAATCTATTTACAAAAGACAAAGAAATGTTTATGGCGAAAAAATATAGAGAACATTTAGCAGCGTTTAGAATTCAGCAGTACTATGCCAGAGGAAAATATGTTCCTATTTATGCTTATTGTCGAAATTTACATATGAAGTTTTATTACGAGAATATAAACTCAAACTATATTGAAGAATAAATTATAGGTAGCGTCCAGTCGAAGTCCATAGATGTTTATCAGGTACAAGATGTTTATCAGGTACAAGATGTTTATCAGGTACAAGATGTTTATCAGGTACAAGATGTTTATCAGGTACAAGATGTTTATCAGGTACAAGATGTTTATCAGGCACAGGTATAAAGGTAAGTTTTTTTTTCATTAAATCGAAAATTATTCATTTTTTATCTAATTTTTAAAAATTGAAATAATTTTCAAATATATTATCAGTCAATACGCAGATAACGAAAATGAGCGCAACGAAAATGAACAAAATGCAGATGATCCACTATGCTAATCTGCGTCGCGTATTCAAAAATGAGTTTGATAATGTAATTATTAATTTTATTAAAAAAAATCCTCATATCCCATTGAATTGGTATTGTATTTCTCTCAATCCAAATATATCTATGGATATGATTGAAAACAATCCGGACAAACCTTGGGATTGGTCGGGTGTTTCTCAAAATCCAAACATAACATTGAATATGATTGAAAAGAATCCGGATAAACATTGGAATTGGAATTCTATTTCTTTAAATCCATCTCTAACAATGGAGATGATTGAAAAAAATCCAGACAAACATTGGAACTGGTATGCTATTTCTAAAAATCCAAACATAACAATGGAAATCATTGAAAAAAATCCAGACAAACCTTGGAAATGGTGGTGGGGGGTTTCTCAAAACCCAAATATAACAATGGATTACATTAAAAAAAACCCAGATAAACCTTGGGATTGGAAATATATTTCTTTAAATCCAAATATCACAATAGATATCATTGAAAAAAATCCAGACAAACCTTGGAAATGGTGGTGGGGGGTTTCTCAAAACCCAAATATAACAATGGATTACATTAAAAAAAATCCTAACAAAGAATGGGAGTGGTGTTATATTTCTCAACATCCAAATATTACTATGGATATCATTAAAAAACATCCAGACAAAGATTGGAATTGGTCATGTATTTCTCGCAATCCAAATATAACCATGGATATCATTGAAAAAAATCCTGATAAACGTTGGGTATGGAGTATCATTTCTCTAAACCCAACCATAACAATAGATATCATTAAAAAAAATCCCGACAAAGACTGGAGATGGAATTGGATTTCTCAAAATCCAAATATAACCATGGATGTCATTCAAAAAAATCCAGATAAACCTTGGAATTGGTATGATATTTCTTATAATCCAAATATTACTATGGATATGGTTGAAAATAATCCAGATAAGAATTGGGATTGGAATTGTATTTCATATAATCTATTTAAAAAAGATAAAGAAATGTTTATGGCGAAAAAATATAGAGAGCATTTAGCAGCATTTAGAATCCAGCAATACTATGCGAGAGGAAAATATGTTCCTATTTATGCTTATTGTCGAAAATTACATATGAATTTTTATTACGATAACACAAGTTATGTTGAAGAATAAATCAACTCCATAGATGTTTATCTGTAAAGTTTGAAAGATAAATGAATTGATTATTATTTATTTTTTATCTATATAAAATTGAAATATTTTTATTATATTACAAGCGAATAACCCCAAACTGAAAATGAGCAAAACGCAAATGAGCAAAACGCAAATGGAGCACTACGCTAATATACATCGCATATTCAAAGATGAGTTTGATAAGGTAATTATGAAATTTATTAATGAAAATTCAGAAAATTCAGAGATATCTTCAGAATTGTATTGGTATTTGATTTCTAAAAATAAAAATATAACATTTGATATTATTGAGAAAAATCCAGATAAACCTTGGGATTGGTTAGGTATTTCGTTGAATCCAAACATAACAATGGATATTATTGAAAAAAATCCGGATAAAGAATGGGATTGGGGTTGGATTTCCCGCAATCCAAACTTAACAATGGATATGATTAAAAAAAATCCACACAAAGAATGGAGTTGGTATTGGATTTCTCAAAATCCAAATATAACAATGGATATCATTGAAAAAAATCTAGACAAACATTGGGATTGGTATGGTATTTCTCAAAATCCAAACATAACTATGGATATCATTGAACAGAATCCGATTAAACCGTGGGATTGGAATGCTATTTCTCAAAATCCAAATATAACAATGGATATGATTGAAAGAAATCCTGATAAAGATTGGGATTGGAAAGGTATTTCTCAAAATCCAAACATAACACTGAATATGATTGAAATGACTCCAGACAAACCTTGGAATTGGTCTTGGATTACTCTCAATCCAAACATACCAATGAGTATGATTGAACAAAAACCAGATAAACCTTGGAATTGGTCTTGGAATTCTCTCAATCCAAATATTACAATGGATATTATTGAAAAAAATCCGGATAAAGATTGGAATTGGACTTGGAATTCTAAAAATCCAAATATTACAATGGATATTATTGAAAAAAATCCAGACAAACCTTGGAATTGGTTTAGTGTTTCCCACAATCCAAATATAACAATGAATATCATTGAAAAAAATCCTGATAAACCTTGGGATTGGCATGCTATTTATTGTAATTTGTTCACAAGAGATAAAGAAGTGTTTATGGAGAGAAAATATAGAGAGCATTTAGCAGCATTTAGAATCCAGCAATACTATGCGAGAGGAAAATATGTTCCTATTTATGCTTATTGCCGAAGATTACATATGAAATTTTATTACGAAAACACAAGTTATGTTGACTCATGTAAAAGTTTGGATTGAAAAAAATATCCATTATGATAATGGATTTATAAATATCAACAATGTAAATTTTTTTTTCAATGAATGAATAAAGAATTATTTTTTCAAAAGTATTTTGCATAAAATTGAAAAAGTTTTATAACATATTATATCGAATAACAAGGACAACGAATAAAAGAGACAACGAACGAGAAGATAACGAATAAAAAAGACAACGAACGAGAAGATAATGGAAATGAGTAAAACAAGCATGATCCAAGAGTTTAATATGATAATTATGAATTTTATTAATAAAAATAATAACGAACCATGGAATTGGTATGGTATTTCTCAAAATCCAAACATAACAATTGATATGATTGAAAACAATCCGGATAATCATTGGTCTTGGTATGCTATTTCTCTAAATCCAAATATAACAATGGATATCATTGAAAAAAACCCCCATAAAGAATGGAATTGGGGAGCTATAGTTCGTAATCCAAACCTAACTCTAGATATGATTAAAAAAAATCCGGATAAACATTGGAATTGGAAATGGATTTCTGAAAATCCAGATATAACAATGGATATGATTGAAAAAAATCTGGATAAACAATGGAATTGGCATAGTATTTCTAAAAATAAAAATATAACAATGGATATGATTGACAAAAATCATGATAAAGAATGGAATTGGCATAGTATTTCTAAAAATAAAAATATAACAATGGATGTAATTGAAAAAAATCCTCATAAACATTGGGATTGGGTAAGTATCAGTCACAACCCAAATATAACCATGGATATGATTGAAAAAAATCCTGACAAACAATGGAATTGGTTTGGTATATCGCGGAATCCAAATATAACCATGGATATGATTGAAGAAAATCCTGATAAACCTTGGGATTGGGATGCTATATCTGACAACCCAAATATAAATATCGATATGATTGAAAAAAATCATGATAAAGAATGGAATTGGTATAGTATTTCTGAAAATCCAAACCTAACAATGGATATAATTGAAAAAACCCCCCATAAAGAATGGAATTGGGTTGGTATATCGCGGAACCCAAACCTAACCATGGATATGATTGAAAAAAATCCTGATAAACCCTGGGATTGGAATTGGATTTCTGAAAATCCAAACCTAACAATGGATATCATTGAAAAAACCCCCCATAAAGAATGGAATTGGTTTGGTATATCGCGGAATCCAAATATAACCATGGATATTATTGAAAAAAATCCTCATAAACCTTGGGATTGGTTGGGGATTTCTTTAAACCCAAACCTAACAATGGATATCATTGAAAAAAATCCGTATAAACAATGGTCTTGGTATTGGATTTCATTCCATCTATTTACAAAAGATAAAGAATTATTTATGGAGAAAAAATAGAGTTTTTGTTATACGATAATGGATTTACAGTTATATATAAAAAATTAAGTTTTTTTATTGAACCATACAGTATTACTTGTTTTTATGTATTTTTTATAAAATTGAATTACTAATATTACAAGTGAATGAGGAAACCAAAACGAACAGAACGAAAATGAGCAAAATGAGCAAAATCAGCAAAATGAGCAAAATCAGCAAAACGGAAACGAAACTAAGTTACTACCATAATATACGAAATATATTCAAACAAGAATTTGATGCGTTAATTATGAATTTTATTAATAAAAATCATGATAAACCATGGAATTGGGTTTGTATTTCTAAAAGTAAAAATATTACCATGGATATTATTGAAAATAATCCGGATAACCCTTGGGATTGGAGAGGTATTTCTCAAAATCCAAATATTACAATGGATATAATTGAAAAAAATCCAGATAAACAATGGAATTGGTGTTTGATTTCTCAAAATCCAAATATTACAATGGATATGATTGAAAAAAATCCAGATAAACAATGGAATTGGTTCTTGATTTCTAAAAATCCAAATATTACCATGGATACAATTGAAAAAAATCCGGATAGACCTTGGGATTGGAGTGGAATTTCTCAAAATCCAAATATTACTATGGATATAATTGAAAAAAATCCGGATAGACCTTGGGATTGGAATTATATCTCTAGAAATCCAAATATCACAATGGATATGATTGAAAAAAATACAGACAAATATTGGAATTGGTATTGGATTTCTCAAAATCCAAATATCACAATGGATATTATTGAAAAAAATCCAGATAAACCTTGGAAATGGATGTATATCTCTGGTAATCCAAACTTAACAACAGATATGATTGAAAAACATCCCGATAAACCTTGGAATTGTAAATGGTTTTGTATAAATCCAAATATAACAATGGATATGATTGAAAAAAATCCGTATGAGAACTGGAATTGGTATAGTATTTCTTACAATCTATTTATAAAAGATAAAGAATTGTTTATGGAGAGAAAATATAGACAGCATTTAGCATCGTTTAAAATACAGCAATACTATGCCAGAGCAAAATATGTTCCTACTTATGCTTACTGTCGAAAATTACATATGAAATTTTATTACGAGAACTCAAGTTATGTTGAATAAATTATAGATAGCATAAAAAAAACAATAAGAATTATAATTCAAAGAGGATTTTCATTTATTATTTCATTTGTATTTTCATTTATTATTTCATTTGTATTTTCATTTATTATTTCATTATAAAAAGATATTAGATGTTTTTTTAAAGTTTTATAATTAATAACTGTTTCCATATAATAAACTGATAATATAATATGTCGTGTTTCACAGACTCTTTTCTGTTTTTTTAGTTCATCGTCAATTGTTTGAATCGTCTCTTTATAGTGTTTAATAAAATATTCTTTCATGATTGGGAAAAATTGCGTAAATTTGTTATAAATCAATTTATTTTTTAATATAGATAACATTGCTACTTCTATATTTTTATATTTAAGAATTTCATTATATTTACTACAATTTTCATTTGTTTCCATAATACCAGGTTCATTTATTAAAGGATTTTCATTTAAAACCATACATAAAGTAAGTAAAACAGAAGATAACGATTGGCACGAAGTCCATTGTTCGCCTTTCCAAGTATTTAAAATTGATAAACATACTTTCCCTGTCTTATATAGATTAGGATTAAATCGAGTGATTCCATCATTTGTGCAATAATTTAATTTAGGAGGGGCATATGGATAATTTTCTGGATAATTTATTTCAAATAAATAAAACCCATTTTCATAAGGTGTTTTTGCTGGTCCAATAATTAACGCACGTCCTTTTAATATATTTGTGTCATCATGAAAATAATAAATTCCATTATCAGTTAATGGATTCTTTATAATTTCTTTTACATCATTTAATAACCGTTTTATGGTTTCTTTTTTCAAAACTATATTATTGGTTTCTTCCATAATTTGAAATATATTACCGATATATTATTAATATTTAGATATTTTTATGTCATAATATTAATGATTAATAATACACTTATAAAAAGATAAGAATATCTTATACATAAATTTTATTTAATAAAAAATTGAGATAAAAATAATTCTATTCTTATATATAACAAAGAACCAATCATGTCGTCATCAAATAATGCGTTGTTTGATGACTATTTAAAAACACATGCAGCAGTTAAGGGGTCTGGTTTTACAAATACCCGAATCGGCGACAAAAAATTAAATATATATGGCGGTTCATATCAAATCGCAGATGGTGAGTGGTCTGACTTTATTAAAAAATATTATCAACATGTTTTTGTGAAAGGGAAAATGGAGTATTTAACTGAAAAGCAGTTAATTGAAGATGGTCCTATTTTAATTGATATTGATTTGCGTTATGATACAAAAATTACAGAAAGGCAACATTCTATTGAGCATATACAAGATATGATTATGTTATATGCTGATAAAATCGCTGAATTAGTGAATATTACAGAAGGAATTGATATAGATGTTTATGTTATGGAAAAAAATGACGTGAATATTAGTGAAAATAAAACAAAAGATGGTATCCATGTTATTATTGGGATTAAAATGCATAAAGCATTACAAGTATTATTGCGAAATAAAGTAATTTCCGAAATAAAAGATATGTGGGATGATTTGCCTATTACAAATACGTGGGAAGATGTATTTGATGAAGGTGTAACCAGAGGATTTGTGAATTGGCAAATGTATGGTTCCCGAAAACCGGGCAATTTGGCATATATGATTAAACACCATTATATTATTTCATATAGCAACGAGTCAAACTGTTGGGAAACGTCTAATGATAAAATCGCAGTTTTTTCAACTGAAAAAAATATAGAAAAGTTATCTGCTAGGTATAATAAACATCCAGAATTTGAGGTTAAAGAATCTGTAAAAGAGTTATTTGAAAAAACAAAAGAATCATTAAGTAAACATCAACCAAATACAAGTAATGAGGATGGTAAATTAATGAAAGGAAAACCGAAACTAAAATTTAAAAATAATATTGATTGTGGGTATAGTGAAATTAGCAGTGAAGTAGTATTAGATAGTATGTTAGATAGATTATTTGAAGATATTGGAGCAGGCAACTATAAAATCAAAGAAACACACCATTATGCGATGAGTCTTCCTGTAACTTATTATGGTCCTGGTAGTTATTCAAAATGGATTCGGGTAGGATGGGCATTGGCAAATACTAAAATTGGTAATGAAAAATCAAAAATGTTCTTAACTTGGTTGAAGTTTAGTTGTCAGGAAAATTGTAGGGATACATTGAGAGGAATGGATGGAAAATTTGATTGGAAATGTGTTTCAGAATTATATGAAATATGGTCTAAATTTGAATATAACAATGCTGATGGATTAACTTATAGGTCTATTATGTATTGGTGTAAACATGATGCAAGAGATAAATACGACGAAATTCATAAAGAAACTGTTGATTTCTTTATAGAACAAAGTGCTCTAACTTTGACTGAATTTGATATTGCGTCGGTTTTATATCATCTTTATAAAGATAATTTTATTTGCGCGAGTATTAAATTCAATACCTGGTATGAATACAACCATGATCATCGTTGGGTTGATAATGATAAAGGAACATCTTTGCGCAAACGCATTTCACGAGAAATGCATAAAGTTTATCTTGATAAAACACAAGATATCGCAAATCTTTTACAAACAATGGAACAAACATCAGAAGGTTATGAAGGTTTAAAAGATAAATCAAAAAATTTATCGGTTATTACTTTGTACTTGAAAAAGACAACTTGGAAAAATAATATCATGAAAGAAGCACAAGAGTTGTTTTATGATAGTGAATTTATAGATAAATTAGATCAAAATCCATATTTGTTATGCTTTAATAATTATGTGGTAGACTTTAAAACCAATACTCATAGGATCGGACAACCTGATGATTATATTTCAAAATGCACAAAGATTGATTATATTCCATATACAAATATTATTAAAAATAGCGAATCAGTTATTGCTGAAATTAACGAATTTATGGAACAATTGTTTCCTATTGAAGATTTGCGAAATTATATGTGGGAACATGCCGCATCGTGTTTAATTGGAACCAATCATAATCAAACTTTTAACATTTATAAAGGGTCTGGTCGTAACGGGAAAAGTAAATTTGTAGAATTAATGTCTCATTCACTCGGTAGTTATAAAGGAACGGTTCCAATTACATTAATCACTTCTAAAAGAAATAATATTGGGAGTACTTCATCTGAGGTAGCGCAATTAAATGCGGTTCGTTATGCGGTTATGCAAGAACCTTCAAAGGGTGATAAAATTAATGAAGGGATTATGAAAGAAATTACTGGCGGCGATCCAATTCAGGCACGTGAACTTTATCAAGGTACAATTACTTTTGTACCCCAGTTTAAATTAGTCGTATGTACTAATACTGATTTTGATGATATGGCGAGTGATGACGGGACGTGGAGACGTATTCGGATGATTGATTTTATGTCTAAAATGCTTGAAAACCCTTATGAAGACCCTAAATTCCCAAGAGAAGAATTTCCGTATCAATATCCAGTTGATAAGAATCTAGATTCAAAATTTAAAATATGGGCGCCGATTTTCATGTCTATTCTAGTGGAAAAATCTTTTAAATCACAGGGCATTGTAAATGATTGTAAAATTGTTATGGCAAGCAGTGAACGCTATCGCGATAGGCAAGATTATTTCTCGGGGTTCGCAAAAGATAAAATTCGTAACAATCCTGGTGAAAAAATCAAGAAAACAGAAATATTACAAACATTTAAAGAATGGTATTTAATAAATTATGGAACTAAAGGAACACCTCCAGGAAAAGAAATATATGAATTTATGGATAAAAGATATGGAGATTACAAACTAGGATGGCGTAATATTTCTATTATATATAATGAAGACGATAATGACGATTTGGGTGATTGTTAGTGTTGGTTAAATAATTAGTATTATTTTATAAATAAAAATAAAAATAAAAATAAAAATAAAAAAAGGCACTTACCATACCTTTTAATATTGATATTCTAGAAACTTTTTTTAATGTTTTTAATGTTTTTAATGTTTTTAATGTTTTTAATGTTTTTAATGTTTTTAATGTTTTTAATGTTTTTAATGTTTTTAATGTTTTTAATGTTTT
>Ga0105055_10011981_pt1 | contig 10615 bp, 10 predicted proteins | sample BON03_FD_78090 | JGI IMG/M metagenome (GOLD analysis project Ga0105055, IMG submission 78090) | Freshwater microbial communities from Lake Bonney liftoff mats and glacier meltwater in Antarctica - BON-03 | ecosystem: Environmental > Aquatic > Freshwater > Ice > Glacier meltwater | place: Lake... | reverse complement strand
CCCCCCCCCCCCCCCCCCCCCCCCCCCCCCCCCCCCCCCCCCCCCCCCCCCCCACCCCCCCCCCCCCCCCCCCCCCCCCCCCCCCCCCCCCCCCCCCCCCCGCCCCCCCCCGCGCCCCCCCCCCCCTCCCCGCCCCTCACACCCCGGGGGGGCGGGGCGGCCCCCCCCACCCCGCGCCCGCCCGGCCACCGACAAGCCCCCCCCCCCCCCCCCCGGCGCCACAGCCGCTGCGTTTCCCGCCAAAACTCGTCCCACCCACCCCTCGCTCGCAGGAGCGCTCCCGCCGGCTGGGCCGCGAGCTGTTTGCTCTCTTCTTCCCGGAGGAGCTGACCGCCTCGACGTCCGAGGCTCAGCGCGTCGCCACGGAGAAGCTCTCAGCCTACGAGCAGGAGCGCAACCAGCAGGTGCGACGCCGGCTAGCGCGCGACGTTGCGCACAGCCTGTGCTTCTGACCTCGCGTGCTGTGCTGTGCTCGCAGGTGCTCGAGAACCAGGCGATGCTCGCGTCGCTCGGCATCATGAACCTCGTCCAGCAGCAGCGCAACCAGCGCCAGCCCGCGAAGAAGCCCAAGGAGCGGCGGGCGGACGTCGCGTCGACGAGCAGCGCGGCCCCGACGCGTGCCTCGGCGCGCGTTGCAACCCAGCCGTTGTACTTCGCACCGGTGAGCCCGCAGCGGTGGGGCGCGTCGAGTCGAGCGGGGGAGTGCGATAGATTTATGCACGTAGGGGGCAGCGTGGGGGTCGCGCGGCGCGTGCTCGTGCGTGCGGCGGCTAGTTGCTACCCTGTTTGTATGCTGAGATTCCGCCCCCCCCTCCTCCCCTCGCGCTTCAGCCGCAGCAGCTCGCGAGCGACGACGACGGTGAGGAGGGGGAGAGCGGCGAGGAGGGCAGCAGCGGTGACGAGGCCTACATCGGCGGCGACGAAAGCGACGCGTCTGCGATGGACGAGGCGGTGCACGGAGGCGCCGCCGCCAGCCGCAGCGGCGGCAAGGCCAAGGTGCGTGCGGCTGGGCTGGCGGCGCGGGGGTGTTGTGTGGGTGGAGGGTGTGTGTCTTAATTCGCTGCTCTGCTCTGACGCTGTTGCGCCCCACCCGTGCCTCCGTAGGTGGTGCCGCGGGCTCCGACGAAGCCCAAGCGCAAGTCGCCGGCCAAGACTGCCGCGAAGCCCGCGAAGGTGTTTGCTTTGCGGGGCGAGGGTAGCGCGCGCGTGGAGCATGCCCCGCGCCGGCGCGCGCTCCCGGGCCTGTGGCGCACGCCCCTAAGGAAGGGATGGCTGGTGTCCGGCCTAATGGGGAGCCCTCTCGCGCTCTGCTTGCCACCGCAGGAAGGTCCGCGGCAAAAGAAGTTGCAATCCTGTGGCAAGCAGGCCACGATCCTGCCCGGCGGCCGCGGCCTCGTCTGCCCGCTGGAGGGCTGCACCGTCGTGGGGACGGAGGCGGAGGTGCTGGCGCACGCGCTGAAGGAGCACGGGATCCAGGGGCGCGTGGTGGGGGCCAACGGGCGGACCAGGTGCCTGTGGGAGGGGTGCGGCAAGTGCGTCAAGCTCTCCAAGCAGCGGGACGGGAGCTGGAATTTAGGCCACGTGCGCCAGCACGAGCGCAAGCACGCGCCGGGCCCCAACCCCTACGTCGTCCCGGACACCGTCCTACCCGGACGCGAGAATAAGACGGGCCGTGTCCCCGCCATCTTCCGCGTCCCTGCGTCGGCGCCATCCGCCGCCCCATGAGTAGCCATGAGGCACACAGGGTCGAGCGCACCAACTGCCTCTGTGCGAGGGGTGTTTGGGGGGGCGTTTCTAGGTCCAGTCTGGCGCACAAGCCGACGCACACCGGCGTGTGCCTGCGCGTTGCGCGGGTGGCACGTGCCAAAGGAGTAGGTGAAGGGGTGAGAGCACACACGAGACGAGCAGGGAGGGGGTTGTAAGGGGGGGGCGGAGCCTGAGCCAGGGGAGACGCGGGGGGTGGTGTCGTTGTGTATTGTGTGGTGTCCCGTGACGCACGCACACTTGCGTGCTTGCGCTGCGCGTGTTGGTCTTGTGGATTGTGGAGGGGGTCGAGCAGGGGCGAAGTAGGGGCGAAGGGACGGTTAAGTAGAGCGCGTATCGGGTCGTGCGTGGGGTCAGGGATTATGTCTCTGAGCCTGAGCTGGGGAAGGTGTGTGGGGGTTGTGTTGTGTCTGTGTGTGGGTTTTACAAATGGTCGCTGCTCTAGACTCGAATCATTCGAGACCGAGGTGTACTCATTGTCTGCTGACGGTCTGCGTGCAAATGCTCTACTTACCTCTACCTGGCCTCTACTCGGTGTGTATAGTTTGAGCTTTTGGAAAATACGATAATGTGTGTGTGTTAATGTGTGTGGCCGGGTGACTAGGAGGGGGGTTAGAGTTAGAGGGGAGGGGTGAGGTGATGATGGCTGTATACCCCCGAGAGACACCTCTCCACACCAGGACAGCACAGGCATACGCATACACCCCAGTGGCACACCGCGCCGCCGGCACAGCCGCCCTCACCACTGGGTGTGACCCGGGCCGGCAACTCGTCGGTCTCGACCACACGTCACACCTCTCTTTCCTTCTCTTTCGTTGACTTTCCCACGGCGTACAAGGCGTGTGTATGGTGTGGCCCGTGGTGTGTGGTCAGGGGCGGCAACGCATCAGTTGAGTGCGAGTGCGAGAGCCCCCCGCACGTACAGCAGACGCAGAGACAACTCATCATATATATATATATATATATATATATAATATAGTGGGTTAACCCTAAGGCCGACAGGCGGACCAGGTGCCTGTGGGAGGGGTGCGGCAAATGCATCAAGACGCGCAAGCAGCGTTCAGGGAGCTGGAATTTCGGCGACATGCGCCGGCACGAGCGCACGCAAGCGCCAGGCCCCAACCCCTGCGTCATCCCATCCCCCGTCCTACCTCCCGGAACCCGAAAGCGATGAGTAGCCTCGGGGCGTACGGGGTTAACTCGGCGCCAGCCGCCGCCCTCTGAGCAGCCGTAAGGCGCACGGGGTCGAGCGCACCGACCGCCTCGGGTTAACCGGGGTGTTTGGGGGGGCGTTTGTGGATCCGGTCTGGCACACGAGCCGACGCACACCGGCGTGTGCCTGCGCGTTGTGCGGCAAGTAGCACGTGCCGAAGGAGTGGGTGGAGGGGTGAGAGCACATACGAGATGAGTATATAGGGGGTTGCAAGGGGGGATGGGAGCTTGAGTTGGGAGAGACGCGGGGGGTGATTCGTTGTGTGTTATGTGATGTCTTGCGACGCACACACACTTACGTGCTTGCGCTGCGCTTGTTGGTCTGGTGGATTGTGGAGGCGGTCGAGTTGGGAGAGGGGGCCATTGAGTAGGGCGCGTATCGGGTCGTCAACGTTGAGGAATTCTGTCTCTGCGCCTGAGCTGGGGAAGTTGTGTGGGTGTTGTGCTAAGTCTGTTGTTTTTCTGTTGTATTGTTTTACAACTGTCACTGTGCTCTAATATAAGCTCTCTAATCATTCGAGACCGAGGTTTATTGATTTTCTGCGTTCGGGCTGCTCTACCTAGTCTGTACTCTTGCGTTTAGTAAATATGTATAATGTGTATTATAATGTGTGTGTCCGGGTGACGAGGAGGGGGGCTAGACGGGTGGGTGGGTGGGGCAGTGAAGGAGCTCTCCCCTGGAGTGCATTTTTGGCCATATCCCGTTTTTGAGGCGGTGGGATACGGTGGGATACAGCGGGATACAGCTAGATACAGCTAGATACGGTCGGATACATCTGGATACAGTGGGATACAGCGGGATACGGTGGATCTGCTGCAAAATGGATAGATATAGAATCGATACAGGGATACACGGGATACCAAGGATACGGTGAGATATAGGCGGGATACAGGCGAAAGGTGAAAGCCCTTCCCTGGAGTGTATTTTTGGTCATATCCCGTTTTCGAGGCGGTGGGATACGGTGAGAAACAGTGGGATACAGCTAGATACAGCTAGATACACAGCTAGATACGTACGGATATCGCTGGATACAGTGAGATACAGTGGGCGATACGGTGGATATGCTGCAACATGGCTAGATACAGGTACAGGGATACAGCGGGATGCCAAGGATACGGTGGGATACAGGCAGTAACAGGCATGATACAGGTGTGGAATACGGGCGGAGTATTCCAAAAATACACGCCAGGGGAGGGCTTAGCTGCAATAAACCTACTAACTAATAACTAATAATAACTAGCAAGTCAAAAGCAAAAGCAGCAACAATACAGTAGAATAGTGTTTTTTTAATTATAGCAGTTCAACCGGTTCCTAAATTATTTACTAAATATATTAATATTATATATGCAGCCTATAATCTAAACTATGAATCGAGTCCAAATTACACACAAAAAAAAACGGTCCAAGATCTCAAAAATCCAAGATTCCAAAGAATAGCTAGGGATTGATTGTGCATTATCATTATTATTATACGTTATACGTTATGCGTTGTATACGAATAGATTGTACGTTGTACGCGCTAGATACCTGTGCCTATATGTAAAGATTCCTGGATGGAGATGAAGTATCGCATCAATGATTTTCGGCTATTTTTGTTTTTATGTCATGTAATGATTCTCTGGCTGATTTCGCTCTCGCGTTTTGGGGTTAAGGGTTAACCCGACAGAGACAGAGACAGAAACGCCGTTTCTGTTTCTGTTTCTGTTGTATTACTATCTATTATATAGCCCCGTCTCCTGGAGCAGTGTATTTTTGGCCATATCCCGTGCTTCGAGGCGCGGTGGGATACGGTATACGGTCAGATACACAGCGGGATACAGCTAGACACAGCTAGATACGTACGACGGATACAGCTGGAGATACAGTTGGATATCGAGGGATACAGTGGATCTGCTGCAAAATGGATAGATATAGAATCGATACAGGGATACACGGGATACCAAGGATACGGTGAGATACGGGCGGAATACATGTACATATACAGGTAAATACAGGCGGGACATCCCGAAAATACACGCCAGGGGAGGGCTATTATATATATATATAATGATAAGATACGATAATAATTCTAATTATATGCCTGTATAATTATTGTTACACGATTGGGTGAAGTTTTGTTTTTTTTTTGTTAGAAGTACATTGGGGGGGGGATTGGGTCACGCTGCCACTTTATTATTGCGAGCGGATAATTTCGGATGAATGAATTCGCGACGTCGTATAGTCGAAGCGCTGGCTTTGGGCACGAGCCAAGTGGGTTGGCGGACGCGGCGGGTTCATTAACCCGGTCCAAAAACTCAAGATCCAAATCCAAGATTCCAAAGATAACAAGAATACGGATATGGTATTATTATACTTTACATGGTATTGGTATACACATTATACGCTGGATTATACCTGCGCCTGTGTTGTGTGTGATGATGATTCTTGGAGTAATCGTATCAGTAAATGGTGGCCATTTTTGCGTTAAGATTCTGTGGTCGTTGCTGGCCGATTTTGCTCGAGTTATTTCCGTTTCCATTGCTGCTGTGATATGACAATAATTAACTGACGATATGTAATAGATATGCAATTAGCAAAGACAATAACACTACACACTACACACTACACAAAAAGTGAAAGTGAACCCCTACCAATAACAATAAGCTGTATATGACAATACGACAATAACAAACAGTAATAAAACATTAGCCTACGGGTTTACCCGATTATTACCGATTAACCCGAGAGCTATACCTGTAATACCTATGAGTAATACATATACCTACCTGCTATATGCCAATGCTAATGCTAATATTAGTATATTAGTATGGTCAGCCTCATCTATAGCAAGCCTTCCTTGGCCAGAACAGAAATATTTCTGAAAATCAGAAATGTGAAGAAGCAATAAAACCTATACGTTTACAGCTTCGGGCTATGCGACATTCGAGCCTGCATATAGCATATATACAATTATTCATATCGTCGTAAAAAAAAAAAAAACGTTTAATCGTATAGTTTTATATAAATTATATGCATATACCCATTATACTACAAGAAAGGCACCACACTAAAGCAGAGGGACCGACAGGCCACAGGTAGGTAGCAAGCGCGCACAGGCACACAGACAGAACAGGAACAGGCGAGACGAGGCGAGACGATCTCGCAAGCCGCAAATTGAGTGTATATAATACGAATACCAAAACGACAAAAATACGAAGCAGAGGCAGATTCAGATGGTAGAGGCAGGCACAGGCATGCGAGACGACACACACTATGGCATGCCCACGCACGGGGCGACACGCGCGACACATAACAGCTAGATGCGTGCCGAATAGGACGACCCACTCGCGCGCGCCGCCCCCGCCTCCTCGTCCACCTCCTGCGGCCGCAGGTTGGCCGACATGGGCACGGGCGGCGCGGGCGACGGGCGCCGAGACGTCAACGGGCGCAGCGACGGCGACGTCGGCGGGAAGGTGGATTCTGGACTGATGGAATTGGGATTGGCGCGCCTGGCCGAGTCCGGCGTGGGGACTGGCGTCGAGGGTTGAGTGGGGGCGGCGGGGGAGGCGGCTACGCGGGGCGCCTGGAGCGCGGCCGGCCGCCCTATGCTCAGCCGCCAGCCTCCTTCTCCACCTCCTCTGCCCGCTAGATCGGGCGAACGCAGACTCGAATCGTCGTTTTGGTTTGCGGTGACGAGTGGGCGCCCCCTGTCAGGGGACCCCCTTCCAGAACGGTCCCCTCCGCCATGGCCAATTTCACGGCGCCGAGATCGATCGGCGTGGGCGGAGAGGGGGTTAGGGTTAAGGGGGTTAGGGTTAAAGTTAAGGGTTAACACGTCCCCAAAGTTTGGGGACGCTTCCCCGCCGGACGGGGGTTAACCCGCAGACGCTTAGCGCGGCGGCGCGAACCCTTCACGCCGTAGCGATACAGATCAGAGCGAGTGTGTCTGTGCGGGGGTGTGCATTAGTGCGAGAGGGACTCGAGTAGAGCCGGCGAGTGGCATGAGGGGTGGAGTGTGTCGAGTAGCGACGGCACACACGCGCGTGTGTAGAGAGAATGTTTAACTAAGGACACGGCCGAAGTCAAGAGCTAGGTTCTGTTCAGGCGCGCGGCGTGCCTGCTGTGGACGACTCGTCGGAGGACCCAGACCCAGGGTCGGCGCAAAGGCACGGAAACAAAGAAACAAAGCCGCGTATGCGGCTAGCGGTGCGCGGCGTGCCTAAAGGCGCGCTTCGCACGCACTCTGCTGAGCAGGCTCCCCTATGGGGTAGCCTAGTTACTTGTGTAGTGTATTGTTCTATGGGGTAGCCTAGTTACTTGTGTAGTGTATTGTTTGCGCGTGCGCCAGTGTTAAGGCACGTGGACGCTGATGTATTCGTCCATACGGCTCCGATGAGATGGTTAAGATCCGGATCTACACAGGGTTAGGGCTAACCCTTCAGGCGCGCGGCGTGCTTGCTGCGGGTTACCCCGCGTGTGAAGCGTCTGCGGGTGTGTGTCTTCTACCCTGGGGTTAACCCCCGGGGTAGCGCGGTGCGGCCGCAGTGCTGGCTGTGTGCTGTCGGGTTAACCCTTAACCCTCGAGTCCCATTTGTTCTCGGGTCAACCCCCGCAGACGTGGTACAGTAAGGGGTTAAGGGTTAACCCGGGGCGCGCGGTGTGCTTGCTGCGGACGATTCGTCGGAGGGCGTGGCCGACGCCCTGGCCTCCTCCGCTAGCGAGAGCGACTCGTAGTACGAGTTGAAGTCGAGGCGGAACGAGAGGAAGGCCAGGTCCAGCGACGCGTGGCGGGTCACCTGTGAAGAGCAGGTATTCATAGGAACACGTGTGAACAGGAGTAGTGTGAACGAGAGGAAGGCCAGGTCCAGAGATGCGTGGCGGGTCACCTGTGAAGAGCAGGTGTGAAAAGATCAACAGGTCACATACACACACACACACACACACCGACAGAGAACAACACCCCCAACACACACACACACGACAAGAACAACACCCCCCCCAAACGAACACCCCCCACAAACACTTAACAAAGCTCGAAGGTGGCGCGACGACAATGCGTGCCAGCACCCACGCCCGGGTGAGGCGGGTCACCTGTGAAGAGAAGGTGTGCACATAAACAGGTGTGAACAGGAGTAGTGTGAAGGAGAAAGAGATCAGCTCTAGTTGTACAGGTGACGCGTGGCGGGTTAACTGTACGCAAACGAACTCGAGTCAACACACACTACAAACAGACACTCACAGATGACACACACACACACACCCGCAGACACGCACTCGATCTGTGAAGAGCAGATATGAATAGGAATAGGTGTGCACAGGAGCAGTGTGAAGGAGAAAGAGATCAGGTCTAGAGACATGTGGCGGGTCACCGGTGAAGAGCAAATGTGCAGAGGAATAGGTAGGTGTTCGGGAGCTCTGCATTTCTTGCGAATACAACCAGAGCCGCGTATGCGGCTAGCGGTGCGTGGCGTGCCTAAGCGCGCGCTTCGCACGCACTCTGCCTAGCAGGCTCCCCTCTGGGGTAGCCTAATTACTTGTGTAGAGTATTGTTTGCGCGTGCGCCAGTGTTAGGGCTTTGTTCCGTTGTTTCTGTGAATATGGAAAGATGTGAATACAAGACAAGTGTGGCTATGAGCTCGAATCTCGGCAAGTTGCTTCTTTTTTTTTCAACAGAATCGGGTGTGAATAGGAGAATATGAGTAGGTGTGAACAGGAACACATATTCAGAGTAAAGTTTGTCAAAGAGAAACAGGTCACACACACAAACACACGACAAGAGAAGAGGATCACACGTGAAGAGGAGCAGGTGTGAAGACGACGGTGTAAACAGGGTATTGCCCGTGATGGTGAAATGCTCGTCTGAGGGTGTGAATAGGGTCTTCAAGAAAACACAGGTCACACACAACAAAAAACAAAACCACCGACAGTGACACCAACACATACAGACGAACACACACACACACACACACACAAACGACACACGCGAATCGGGAAGGCTGTGAACGGGCGAGGTATCCGACCCTACATGTTGAATATGCGGAGCGAAGAACAAAATACGGTATTCTGTTCATATCCAGCCCGGTTTATGAATACAGTAACCTTGAATATGAACATGTTCCTGCCTAATACAGGGTTCACCAGGCGGAATACGTTATTCATATTCTTGTGGCTGCGTCCCAGGAATACGTGAATACCTATTCAACATGTAGGTATCCGACGGTGTGTGCGAAGAAGACGGGGTGTGAATACAGTCCTGGGCTGTGGACGAAGGGCTGTGAATACAGGATCTAGGTAGCGGACGAATAGGGTGGATGGCTGTGAAGAGGACGGGGCGTGAATACCGGGCTGTTAAGGAAGGGGTGGGACTGCAGAAAAGAGCGAGGTGGTGTAGGCTGCTGGCTGTGGTAAGGCGAGCGCATGCGACAAAGGCAACCGACCGGTTTCCTATTCGCACACCCACACAGAGGCCAGCCCCATAGCCCCCCCCCAACCGGTATCTTTTTCTATTTGGCCTCGCTCTTTTCGTTGATGCATTTTTGACCTGCTGGAAGAGGGTTGCGGATTTCGTTCCTGTGTGTGGCCTCCCTGTCTGTTGGCCTTTACTAGATATTGGCATGACCAGTATTGTATGGTGTATGGCATACAAAAGGGGGGTCGATGGGGGGTCGTATAATGCGCAATAGTCGTGCAATAGTAGTGCAATAGTGTGGGCAATGCGGGCGGGCGGGGGGCAATTAAAGATGATTGATTCGTGCACATGAGCCTCGAAGTAAAACAATGTCTTGTAATGGCCAACCTGTCTGGTGGGGGCTTGTGTCTATTCTGCTAAAAGTTGGCCCTTACACGATATTGCCATCACTAATATTGTATGGTGTATGGCATTCAAAGGGGGGGTCGGTGGGAGGGCGTATATTGCGCAATAGGCGTGCAATGGTATTGCAATAGGGTAGGCTTTGCAGATGAGGGGGGGGGCAATAAAAGGAGGATAGACTCCCATACTAAAGCTTTGAAATAAAACAATATTTTGTAAAGGCAAAGCTAAAAGAGGTTCGCAGACTGTGGGAGAGCAGCGGTCGGCGGGACTCTTAAAAGTTCCCTGCAGCTACCAATTAACAACCGCTATGGGTAGATTCGCTTTGCTCAGGTACCTGAGCGAGTTTCGACTAAGAGTTTCGTCGTTTTAAGTATAGGAACCTCGAAGTCGAATCACTTAGGCGCACAGGGCACCTTTAAGACTACCAATTATTTCCTCTTATTTTTTTCAACCAAAGAATACAAGCGGAGGGAACAACTGTTCGACGCCGGGCGTCCGGGTTAACCCTGTCGTGTGTTGTGTTGTTCTTGTTGTGTGTGTGACCTGTTTCGCTTCTTACCTGCTGGAAGAGGTTTGCGAACTGTAGCTTGCACCGCTGACGAAACTTCGTTTTTAGCACCGCACACACACTCACACTACAAAAGCGTGCTTTCTTTCTGGGTTGGATCACCTGCTGGAAGAGGTTTGCGAACTGTTGCTTGCACCGCTGACATTTTTTTTTTTTTTTTTTTTAACTTTATGGTGTCTTTTTTTCAATCCCCTTCCAACCAAAAAAAACAAAAAAACGCGGGTATGCAATGGCGCCCGTGCACCACAATTAAAAAATCCCCTGCGGGAAGGGGTTT
>Ga0105055_10011980_pt1 | contig 10616 bp, 16 predicted proteins | sample BON03_FD_78090 | JGI IMG/M metagenome (GOLD analysis project Ga0105055, IMG submission 78090) | Freshwater microbial communities from Lake Bonney liftoff mats and glacier meltwater in Antarctica - BON-03 | ecosystem: Environmental > Aquatic > Freshwater > Ice > Glacier meltwater | place: Lake... | reverse complement strand
TTTGTCCGCTGAGAGCGCCACGAAAGGCGTGATAGCTGTAGAAAGATGCAAGAATATGTTACATAAGGATCACATATATGTTGTTAAACGATGCATGACATACATATTTCCGATAACATTACATGACATACATATGTTGTTTAAAATCATATATATGTTGTTGAAGAAAATATGTTGTTTAGTATAATATGTTGTTGAACAGAATATGTTGTTTAAAAAATATGTCGGATAAGAAACATATATATGTCTGATAAGAAATATATACATGTCGGATAAGCCTTAAACAACATAACATGGACACATAGTGTTATGAAACACGTATATGTCGTATAAGGCCTTATACGACATATAATGTTTTGTTAAGCGACATATAGATACTCATGTAATTTTCAGATGAATGTCTGACATCTGCGCTGTGGTGGAACGTTGTTCAACGTTGATTAATCCTTCCTGAATCAGTTTCTGAATAAAGCATACTCGCAGAGCAATGTGCTTACTGCGACCACGAAGGTGCATGTTGTTAGCAAGAGCGATGCAATTTGTGTTGTCCTCGTAAACATCAGTAAATTTGGAGCGATATGTACAGCTCATGCGCAGATTGCTGGGCAGAGTGATGGAAAGAAGAGTCGAACAGGTGACAAGGCACACCAGAGGAGCATGTCATCATGCAGCAATACAGGCAGGAGGGTGTCAACGACGGAGGAGAACAAGGGACGGTACGCCAGACGTCACAGGGACACAAACTGTTGATGCACCGGCTGTGGGATGATGAATGCAACAACGCGAAGGTGTGGAGCGGGAACTGCGCACCTCATACCACAGGTGCATGACCACGAGCAGGAACGGGAGGAGTTCGACGCGGTGCGGCAGTAAGGAGACGCGGTGGACAAATTGGATGCTCAAAAATACGAGAAGTCCAAAAAAAGTAAGAGCAGGTACGGAAGAATATGGCTAATGAGCAATATGATTCTGCAGCACGGCAAACAGCAGAGCAAAGAGCAGATCACAAAACTGAGCACAAAGCGGAACAAAGAGCAGAGCAAAGAGAGGAGCAAAGAGCGAAGCAACAAGCAGGGCAAAGAGCGGAACAAGGAGCGGAGCAAACAACGCAGCAAGGTGGTAGCAGGGTTCACTGCGATTCAGGAAGATATTCGCATGACATGTCTAATACAGACCTCTCGAGTTAATAGTGCAGAAATAACAGAAGGCGGGGGCGAGTTCAAGACTGATGGGAGACAGCAGATGATGAATGCGCAAAAAGCATTCGAATCAATTGCCAAGGGTAAGACAGCTGACGATGAGAGATCGAGCGAAGATGACACTGGCATGGAGCCCAACACCAGAGTACGCAGAGACCTTAATCAGGAAGTATTACAAATTCAGAATTATTGTGTTGTGGTCGCACTGTTCTTCGCAGCATTGTCAGCGCTGGCGAAAATGAGCACATATGCAAATGCAGTGGGCACGGATTAAGTGGTCACCACGAGGACATGAACTAATGAGTTTCTGGCAGCATTGATAACAACTGCATGCACCGCATTGGTGGTTGCACTCATGATGCCAATGGTAATCATGTTGGTAACTGGTGCTCTGCCGACTGCTGCTGCACACTCAGTAGCGGGGATCGGAAATCGTCCTGTTTCTCCGGAGATATATTCAGCTTTGCAGTTGGGTGTTGATTCCATGACTACCTACAGGCCGACTCGGTGAATGTCACATATTCCAAAACTGTTTGCTCGGTCATGATAATTGTTGTAGTCACGGTCATGGAAACAACAGTAACTGGGAGACTGCGACCAATCAAACTACTCGATAAAGACTGACTTGGAAGCTGTGTACGTGACAGTATGGATATGTCTTGGCATCTTGCTCGTCTGCCTGGACATAGCCATACTGTCACCGATCCTCAAGAAGCATATAACCAAGCCGTTGAATGGGCAACACTCCGTCAAATTCGTTGATGACAGCACTTACATGGGTGCATGGTAAAATGACAAGTAGAATGGATACTGAAGGCACACAGGGGTCAGCAGGAACATCTATGAAGGCACTTATCGCGAGGACAAGAGGCATGGGCACGGCACGTACACCTGGGCCAATAAGCACAGTTACATATGCATGTGGCACGACAACAAGCGGCATTGACACGGCATGATCACCAGGGCCAGCGGAAGCACCTACACGGGTACGTGGATCGCTGGCAAGTTCACATATGAAAGGTCCCAGGGGGGTCAGCACAACGGCGAGCAATCAGCACAGCATAAACCAGATAGCAGGGAGAGCGCCGTTGGGCACCGGTAGAAAGTCAGCGAGAAACAGAGACTGCATGCAGGCAGGCTCTAGTATAGCATGTGACAGGAAGTTCGTGGACTCATGATGCAAAATCGAGAACAAGAACGCCAAAGGACATGGCGATAATTGGCTTGAGAAGATATGCACTTATAGAAATAAACATGCGTCAATATATGCATATCATCGGTAGCATGGGCGTGGATCAATGCATATACAGAAATGTCTGTGTATCATTATATATCTTGACTGTTGAGAGGTAGTAATATGCGGGGAAGTATATGTTAGTTTATTCTGGATACCTAAAAGGGTAGACAAGTATACAAATCAATACATGTGTATAGATATAAACAATTATATCTATGTGAGCATGAATGTGGACTAGTAAATGATGGTTCACGAATATAGGGTGACAGGGAAGGAATCAATATATGGAAATAGACCCAGGGATGAATCTACGTACGTAATCATGTCCGTATGGACTTCCAGCGCAAAGATATTCATATTTGTTTGTGTTTCTATGTATATATGCATATATACATATACATATACATATATAAATATATATTAGACGAAATAGACCAAACATCCGTGGGTGATTCTATTTTCAATGGTGTAATGGGAAACACGATTCTTATGCATCAGAGAAAGATGGCGGAATTCAATTCATCTGCGACATTCATCACATAGATTCATGTCAATGAAGCGAACTAAACGCTTGAAGTGGAATAACATACTAGAATGAGGATATATGTGTTTCAACCAAACGTAATACGTGTAAACATGACCATATGCACTCAATAGAGAGTATATTCAGCGGTAGTAGAAACAATAGACAAAACAAAGAGTAGAAACGTGATTACACAAAATATATTGGGGTTCCAGAAGAACTTTATTCTAGGCAGCAAACACGGGGTTGGATTCTGGAAAAGTGGCAATCTCATACTCCGTATCAAAATCAGCGGGGATCATGGAACACAGGGCTCGGGACGATTCTCATACTTCATACGAGTCAGCGGAAATGATGGAGTCTGACCAGATGAGTTTCATGACTCCTTTAGGGTTGTGACTCGTAAGGAGCGACTCAAATTACAGTGCTCCCTTATAGGAAACAATGTTTATAGGAATAAACTTATCTCAAAATGATCATGGCGCGCAAGGCGTCACCAGAGGACCTGTGTAGTGCACAAGGTTTCTCTCACATAATATCCATGTTCAGAGATTTGCCGTTGACAAGCAGATCCTCATTCGTGAGCGATGGTTGTCCAATGATGTTGGAGACGTAACGAGAAAAGACGCACTCATCAGTCTGACGCTGCTTCATACTAGCCTTCTGATAAACTTCACTACATAGCATTTAATATTGGCGGGGAGCCTGCACGGGCCCGGGGCCATAAATGCATTTGAGCATAGACAAGCAGTTTCCATCACTAATTTCGTAACCGGGTGGACCTTTCACGTAAACACGCTCGCCAGCAAGGTCGCTTGAAATGAAAGCGCACACGGCGTCAAGATCCAAAGAATGCCATCTGGGAACTGATGTCTACATAGAACCTCAAGCAAGGGTACTGAATTACTGTTTCACCTATTAAAAGCAATCATTAATCAATGAGCACTAGGACAAGCCGAATAGTAGAATGAGACCAGGTGGGAGAAAAGCTTTCGAAATATTCGCGTACTTTTTCTTGTTGGTAACCCATAGCGACGAAGCGTGCACGAAGACACTCATACGCTCCATCTCTATACTTCAGCTTAAACTCACAACGGCAAGAAATGAGCTTAGCACCATGTGGCACCGAGGACAACTTGACAAATTTCCAGCAGTGGGGAAAACAAACGTACTATAGACCGGCCGAAGCTTAATTAAATATAGACCGGCCAAAGGTTAATAAATAACTAATAACAGAAGAAGATTCTGAGTTGTGATTTGTGGAAAATAAATTACCTACTGCATTAATAGGACAGAGTACCCATGAGGACTTAGTCAAAAAAATCGGCCTGTGGCGCATTTTGTTTGATAAGTCTTGCCTGCGGCGCATTTTGTTTCATGAAAAATCTGGCCTGCGGCGCATTCTTTTCATAAAAAATACTCTTCTTAATCATTCGGGGATGCATTTCATTTCAAGTTTTTTTTGCTGTCTACCAATTCATTTGTGGTGAAAATGATTCGAACTCCAATACTGAGTGATCTCAATGACACGATTTGTACCAAACAGTAATTACAAAAGTGTCAAATAACAAACCCTTTGTCAAATCAAAGCTCTTCAGATACAAATCGCACAACATCATTTCAATTCCAAAACAATTTATTAGAAATGACGTACGTCAACACATGTAACATACTTATCACAAATACTAGACTTATTTCTATTCTTCTTCGTTTGCACGCAATTTCTTCGCGCCTCCTACTAAACCTTTGGCACGGTAACGGTCCTGAGCCGAAGGTCCACTTTTTCCTGCTGGAGTCGAAGTCACATTTGAGTCCTGTCTCCTGTCCATGATGATCACCCACTTCATCGAGACACCATATTTCTCCAACAGTAACGTGTGCACAATCTCTTGCTTAATGTTTTTGTAATTGAAAAGTAATGTCCCTGTGGGCGCCTCCAACAATGTCATTTTACGTTTGTGTGACGCTGTTGACCAACCATCAGCAAATATGTGTGCTAACCTGTGCCCAGCCCACTTGAAGTCTAACAGAATTTTTCCCATATTCTGCTGATCACAGCCCAATATGGATAGTGGTGTAATTTTGTGGTGTTGGAGCACCTGAAACGCATGCACTCCCCGGAATGCCAGATCATACACGTGCACTTCGGTGTGAATTTTAACCAACCCGTTTTTGACAGAAGCACTTCCGTTAATATAATCCGAATTTCGGCCGGCGTGACCGTGACGGTGGAGAGCAAACAACAAACTTGCACAAAACAGAGTCTCCCTCAAAAGTATTTATGTGTGGGGTGTCAACTCAGCAGTGACCAAGCGATCAGATCACTTTGTCTGAAAGGACACGTCAGAGCGCGTGGCTCGACGCTGTGACGATACTGTTGACAAGAAGCGACTGAATTCTTGTGTACTATAACACCTCTTTATGAAGGGAGTTGAGCAATCAAAAAAGTGGGCCCAAAAACCCGGAAATGCTCTCTCCGACGCGCTATTAATGTCACGCCTTGAAAATTTCGCGGCTGATGCCGCAAATAGCCGCGACTTTTTTTTTAAAAAAAAAACTTCGCGCGGTTTTAATTCATTGATTAATTTGAATCAATTCGGGGCCAAAGATTCTGAAAAGCTTTTTTGTTCGTTGCTTTCCAACAGCGCAATTTGTTCAGCTCTTTCATCTTTTTTTGTGTGATTGCTTTAATTATTTGTAACAGTAATTTAGTACTCTTGCTTGAGGGTCTATATAGCTCAGATCCATGTAAATTTGAGTTCTCGATTTTTTTTAGTTTTTGCCGGAATCGAACCGACGACCTCGGGATTAACGGTCCCGCGCTTTGACCAACTGCGCTAGTTTTACATCGTCCCTTGATCATTGCCTTGAGCCATTCGGAATAATCAGGCGCCTTGCAGCACATTGTGTAATCGCTGGGCTCGGCAAACTTTTCGGATAAAAGGGGAGCTACTTGGATCGGCTTATCACCAATACCAAAATAGCAAGCTGTATGAGCAGCACGAGCAAGAGAGTATATGACTCAAGCCTGATGTGCCCTGGCTTGTTTTCCAAACCATGACCTAGGCAATACACTTAGCACGTCCTCGAACGTCATGATTTGCACCTCGCCGTCCACAGCAAAATCAAGCTTGTACACATCTTTAACAACATCATACTCGTTATTTTACCATAGCTGCTGCCATATCCTGGAAAGTAAATCTTGATGCGTTTACCAACGAGCAAAGTCTTTTTAGCACGCAGGCCTTGTTTTGTCAATGAAGCAACTGACGCAGACTTGCTACTCTTGGGCGCAAGATGGGATAGATTACTGCGATATCATCATCACTTAACATCGACTGTTTAACGCCATGCGCCGAGGAATATGTTTTATAAACAGGACTTCTACCGTCATGCTCGTCTTCGTCACTGCGACAGTCAGTGGCGACAGTCACTGTCGCCATCAAATATACAGGCTTTGACGATCTGGTCAAGACCTCATCAGCTTCTTGCGAAGGATCCTGCACCGCAATTTCGTTATCTTGCACGTCCTGAACATCCACGGTCAATACATTCTTCTTCGGACTCTAGTAGAGCTTAAGGGAGCAACACAGCCACGCATACTCAGAGTTGGTCGATGGTGCAGTCTTGAGTGGGAATAAGTCATGGATGAAATCCATCGTTTCTTTCGCCACTACAATGCGTCTATGAAAGTAGCGAACCCCAGAAACACAACAGCCTGGTTCTTGCGAGACATCTTGAAATCCTTGCGATCCAACCTGTAAGATATCGTACGCCGAAACACAAAAGAGGAGGCAACGCATCAGGATCGGGTATTAGGACCGTCTGCGCTTCGTAAATTGTAATGCAATGATCAGTTGGCCAGCTCTGCGTCACGGCATTGAGTAAAGTGCAGTGCTCGCCAACAATATCCCAGTAACATTTGGGAGTGTTCGTATCGAGGAGCGAAGCTGCAACCATGCGATCAATCTCGTCGGTGGCACGTTGAGCCGACCCAATCTTGGAGTGCTCATCTTATGGCACTGGGTCGATATGCGTACCTTGAGCAGCAAGTTGGGATCCTATGGCCTTTAAAAGACTCTCGCCCGCTTGATCAGACACTAGTAACTTCGGGAAATGTCCAATTCTAGCCAAGCATTTCAAGTACACCATAGGATAGTGTGAGTTCTTCTTGTGCGCGAAGTAGAGCTTCCATCCAGAGCGATTGCAAACGAAGACGCTGTAGTAATGGTTTCCTTGCAACGATATCACCGCAAATTTGCCCAACAATCAGAAAACGTTTTCTCCAAGGTTAAATTGACCTTCGCTAGGTCACGGATTCGCCAATTCTCCCGTTTTGTAATGGTGGATGGTCCCTAGGAAAGAGATAGAAAAAGAGGGGGGAAGAGAGAGAAGGGGAGAGAAACTTCAAAAGAGAGAGACAGAGAGAAACTCTTTTTGAACCAAATCTTATTTTTGTCAGCATTGTCGGCGATATTGCAAATAGTCGAAGTAACTGCACACAAATTCAAGAGTAGGTCTTTTTGGGATTTAGCAGTCATCCATGAATATCAAGGAGAGATAGAAACATTACGAATAAGGTGTCAGACACTAAATAATAGCTTTTGACGGTCAACACAAACCAACACCGATAACGACAAATGTGCCACAGAGTCACCCGTACCAGCCCGAAGCGTGAGGGCCATCTGGCTCGGTTCAACGGAATACCAAAACTCAATGATCACGTGAGACTGCAGAAATGCAGAAACTGGTTTGCTTCCGAGCCCTCTACAGTATATATATTTCAGGATCCCCAACCCATGAGACGATTAAATCAGAAATCGAACATTGTGGAAGAGTTCTATTAAAGTAGAAATCGCGCATTGAAACGGGAGGACTTAAGGGGGAATTCAATGGGGAGAATGCAAAATCATAATCTAGCTAGTAGGCATCGAAAGAATTTTAAGAAACCGATCACGGAATTGAGGTGTCTTTATTGGAAATCGACCATCATGTTTCATCTAATTAAGAACCCCATGGTGATGAAAAATAGAAGGTGAGGTAGGTAATGTGTGCATGTATTCGATGCATTCATACGCATATGTGTATCATTGTGTCTACATGTATGTGTGCATGCATATACATGGGCGTGTGTGCATGCATATATGCACACATGAATATCTTTATGTCTGTCTGTATGTATGTCTGTCTGTCTGTCTGTCTGCCCATCTGTCTTTCTGTCTGTCTGTCTGGCTGTCGGTCTGTCTGTCTGTCTGCCGGCCTGTCTATCTGTGCGACTATCCGTCTGTCTGTTTGTCTGTCTGTTTGTCTGTCTGCTTGCCTGTCTGTCTATATATATTGTCTGTCCAAGTCTGTCTATCTGTCTGTCTGTCTGCCTGCCTGTCTACCTGTCTGTCTGTCTGTCTGTCTGTCTATCTGACTGTCGGTCTTCTTCAGTCAGTCTATCCGACTGACTGTCGCTTTGTCTGTCTCTATAAACGAATGCTGTTCTCCTGACATGCGTGTCCTCCAACGACGCTGATAATAAGCAGCCTGCCAGTGATATTCACAGCATGCATACCATTCACAATACACAGTCTGCGTACCTAGACTGAATAAAAAAACAAGTGCTGGTAGCTACACCTCATGACTAGGTAGCAAGTCTTCTTCTAGTGTCGTGCAACTCTTCTACCTGCCTTCAATTCCAAGAGAAAGCCACAGCAACGGCGCCACTCATCTGGCACACACACACACACACACACACACACACACACTTCTACCTCATCCAACGCTGTTCTCATTCGAGGACAATTCGAGCGGCTTGGAGGCAACCAAATATAGTTGTTTCACGTAGAGGTGTATGAGGAGGAGTCTGTAGTGTGTCAATAGGAGTCAAGATCTTGACTCGAGAGCCCTGCTCCTCACAATATCTTTCGATGGGACCACCTTGTCTTTCGATGGGACAACCCTGTCTTTCCAAACCTTCCAGTGCTTTTACTAGTTTGATGGACGTGGCTGTAGGAGAAAAGCCCAACAGTTTCTCGTGTTTGTCACGGTCAAGTCCAATGAGAGATTTCTGCAAAAACCTACATACTGGGCCTTTCAGAGGTGCTTGCTCCATGTCTTTGGAGCATAGTTGCTCGATGTCTTTGGAGCAGGCGATCTCGATGTCTTTGGAGACATCCATGTCTTTGGAGCAGGCTCCAGAGGTCCTCGATGTCTTTGGAGACCTCAATGTCTTTGGAGACCTCGATGTCTTTGAAGGAGGTGATCTCGAGAGACATCGATGTGTTTGGAGCAGGTGCCAAGTGGATAGTCAAACAAGGTGCAAGTTGAGAGCGTTGGTCCAGCCCTCGAGTCCAGACCCGTATCGCACCCGCACAAACACTTGGTCCTCACCGCCCTCACTTTCAACGGGTGAGCTAGTCACCTCCACCACTTGGCCACACTCAACACTGCTACCCTGCACCCAAACCCCTCTAGCACCAGGCGTGACCCACAGTCTCGAAGTTGGTCCTTTTTGCGAGCACCCTGGGGCCCGATGAAAGAGCGCTCGGCCTCGCTGCACCATCAGATCCACCACTCCCTTAGCGCCAAGAATATGCCTCCTGTCTCCCTTTGCTCTGCGTTCAAACCCCTTGTAGGCAGGCCAAGGTGCGTGTACTTGCACCGTGGCGGAGGTCGGGTAGACGCAAAAGGAGACGAACCCGCAATATCCACACCCTGCATCCAACTGCGTGGCTTGTTGCACCTCCCAGATGCCCTCCCTGTGCGTCACTATCACAAGCACATCCGCAATGGTACTGGCAGACGCAGCTAGATGCACAAGACTCTTGATGCACAAGACTGGCAGACGCATCTAGATGCACAAGAGCTAGATGCACAAGACTCTGCACGAAGATGCACAAGACTCTGCACGAATCCTCCCGCCTGTGAATTGAGTCGGTCAACCTGCGCAATGTCTCCTGCCGGTGGCCAGCAGCTCAAGACAACACCCTTGAGATCCAAGGCCGATGGCAAGGCCGTCACATCGCTGCTTGCCACACCACTTTCTTTGGCAGCCGCACAGCAATTGAGTGCGTAGTGGGGCGTAAGATGAGAGACTCGTAGTTGGCGGCATATCTCGACTGCCGTGTCTATCGTCCGCGATGTGGGCGAACACAGGACTCTTACATCTCCTATACCCTTTCCGTTGGCGGTGCCAGTGCCGTCGCCAATCCGGATGTCCTTGTGCAAAAGAGCTCGCAAAACCGCACCCGCGCTCCGAGCCTGCTCCCTCCCACGCTCCGTGAGGGGAGGGTCGTTTGCTGTAGCTGCCGTCCTGCCGTGTGTCGAGACGAGAGTACACGTTAGTACCTACAGCCCGTTGTGCTGCAGCCCGTTGTGTAGCGCATGCATGCCAGGGTAGGCCAAGAAATCACACGCCCACCACTAAAGTTTTTGCACAGCAGTGGTCCAATGCTGATGTGCACGTGTGTGTGTATGTGTGTGTGCGTGTGTGTGTGTGCGTGTGTGTGCGTGTGTGTGTGTGCGTGTGAGAGACAGTGTTTGTGTGTGCAAAAGAGGGAGCGAGAAGGCGTAGAGAGAGAGGGAGCGAGAGAGAAAGAAAGAGAGAGAGAGAAAGAGAGGAAAAAAAGAAAGAGAGAGAGAGAGAGGAAAAAAAAAAGAGAGAGAGAGA
>Ga0105055_10011977_pt1 | contig 10616 bp, 9 predicted proteins | sample BON03_FD_78090 | JGI IMG/M metagenome (GOLD analysis project Ga0105055, IMG submission 78090) | Freshwater microbial communities from Lake Bonney liftoff mats and glacier meltwater in Antarctica - BON-03 | ecosystem: Environmental > Aquatic > Freshwater > Ice > Glacier meltwater | place: Lake... | reverse complement strand
GGGATCACGTTCGACGGAAGCTGCGCCGGCGCGCTGGCAGCGAGCACGGCGGCGAGTTCCCGATCGGGAGATCCGGTTCCCTTCATGAGTGGACCGACGATCAGCTTCGACATCCGCAGCGAGAGTTGCTCCAGATCTCCGTCGGTGTCGTCGAACATTCGCTCGCCCATGAAGGAGAACTCGTTCATCACGCCGACGACGCTGCGATTGTTGGTGGGTGCCATCCGGGTGTCGCCCATCGCCACCAACTCCGACGCGATGATCGTGTCGTCGACACCGTGGAGGCGCAACACCGATGCGATCGCGTCCGGCACCCGGTCGAGCAGCGTCGCCGCGGGAGCGAGGGGCATGTACACCGGCAGCAGGGTGCGTTCGTTGACGAGCAGCGCCACCTGCGGCTTCCAGAACAGTGCCGTGGCGAACCAGTCGCCGAACATCGTGGTGGAGACGTCACCGTCGCCCGCCGGCGCCGCCCGCACCCGATCTCGCAGCTTCTTCGTTCCCCGTACGACCAACATGCGCCCAGTCTGGCGCGCCTCAGCGGCCGCGGCGGCAGAAGGTTGGTTCACGCCGACACCGCACCAACACTCCGTACCCCGATGCTGCGATGAGGTGTCGATCTCTCCGAGGTGTCGGAATCGTGGAGACCGGCCCGACAGAACCCTGCGACAGCCCCTGATCACCCTTGGTCGAGCGAGCTCGACCACACCCCTCGCCAACCGGGAGGTCCGATACACGACAGACCGTGGGAGGGATGATGATGTCCTTGCTATCAGTGGCTCAGTTGATCGTTCGCAACCTCGACGAAGACCTGGTGCAGCGCTTGGAGCGCCGCGCCGCCGCTCACGGTCGGTCGACCGAGGAAGAGCACCGCCAACTCCTCGCCCAGTTGCTGCGGCCCGAGGGCTTCGGCCAGGCGTTGCTGGCGATGCCGAACGTCGGCGACGATGCCGACTTCGAGCGGCGACCCGACCTGCCACGCGAACTCGACCTGCGATGTCGGACCAGCAATGACCGTCGGCTACCTGCTCGACACGAACGTGGTGTCGGAGCTTCGCAAAGGCGAGCGCGCCGATGCCAACGTGCGCACTTGGTTCAAGGACCACGAAGCTGACGAGTTGTGGCTGTCGGCGCTGGTCGTGGGCGAGTTTCGTCGAGGCGTCGAACTGCCCCGCCGTTGCGACCGAGACGCCGGCGAACTGTTGGCCGACTGGCTGGCCACGATCACCAGCGACTTCAGCGATCGCATCTTGCCGGTCACCACCGAAATGTGCGAGCGCTGGGCGCTCCTCGACGTGCCGGACCCGCTGCCGATCATCGATGGCCTGCTCGCAGCCACCGCTCTCGAGCTGAACCTGGTGCTCGTGACCCGCAACGTCTCCGATATCGAGCGAACGGGCGTCGCAATCGTCGACCCGTTCGCTGCGCCGACCATGACGAGCTGACGCTGCCGACCGCAACGAGATCGACCCGAAAGGAGCTACCTCGATACCCGAGCTGCGCCGATGCTGCAGCCGGGCAGGTTGGAGTTGATCGTCGGATCACTGGTGAATGAAGCGGCGTCGCGTCCGCTCACCTTCTTGTTCTTCTTCAGTTGCTCGAGCTTGGCGGTTGCATCGAAGCCGGCCTGCCACGCCTTGCAGCTCACGACGATCACTCGTTCGGGGCCGTCGATCAGCGGATGAACCCCGACGACGTCGACGTCGGACGTCACCGAGTCGTGGTTCTTGACGTAGTCGGGGTGGTCAGTTCGCGGGCGAAATCTGATGTTGTGCATCGTGAAGTAGCCCGCCAGCTGCAGGTGGTCCTCGACGATCTGCTCGAGTACGTCCTCTTTCATGGCGTCTCCCGAATTGCGTTGATGATGGCTCGGACGGTCTCGGCCGCCGACGCAGCGTCGTAACCGTCAGGCCGGTCGATGAGCAGACGGTCGATGTCGGTCGTGAACGTGTGGTCAGCGAGCTTGACTTCCAGGTTGGCGAGAGCGAGGGCGGGGGTCCAGCCGTCGGGTCGGTACGGAGCGAAGCACTGGGCGATCGAGGTCGGCTGAGCGCCTGCGAGGTGGACTGCGAGCCACAGGTCGAAGAGATCGCGACCCTTGCTCCGCTGATAGATCGCCCGGATCTTCGTTGCCGTCAGTTCCTCGACCTCGAATGTCGGAACGTCGGCGCTTCCTGCGAACCATGGGCTGTCGACAGTGAGCGTTCGGCTCGTCGACGGAAGAGCGGGTGAACGCTCGAAGGTGTTCATCTCGACTTTCACGCGAAGCCGGTTCCCGCTCGCGAAGGTCGAGTGCATGTTTGCTTTGGGGTGCCGGCCGACCGCAGTCGACGTCTTATCGAAGCCGACCCGTTCGCCGATAGATCGCAGGGCGTCGAGGATCGGTCCGACTGGGCCTTCGGAGCGACGCACGTAGTCGAGGTCCTCGCTGTAGCGCCACGGCCGATCCAGCCAGAGCATGTGGAAACAGGTTCCGCCCCGCATGATCAGCTCATCTCCGAGCAGAGCATCGTTGGCGATTTCGATCATGAGACGAGCGAGGATGAGGTCCTGCTCGACCTGGTCGTCGTCGTTCCAGGGAACCCGATTCCGCCAGTACTGGATCTCCGCTGGCGAGATCACAGGTCGTGCTCGACGTCGGTGTTGACGCCGACGCGCCAGCGGTCGTCACGGACCCGTCGGCCTGGCTGCCCTGGCCGAAGCGGCACGGTCGTGGGCTTCGATCCGGTGACGTGGTCATGGAGCGCCTTCGTGTCGACGGCGAGTTCGAGTTCGCTGGCCATGAAGTCGATCAGGTGTCCGGCGCGTTGAGCTACCGACATCGGATACCCCTGCGCATCATGTGCCAGTTTCTCGATGTCGAGGAGGTCGTCGGAGATCAGATCACCGATCACCGTTCCCACATTCGACAGACCGGCTCCGAGCAGCGGTGCCTCGACGAGGTCGAGCACGGTGACCTCGGGAGTGGACACGTTGACGCGACCGGTCGCGACGATCCGGCGCTCAATGGATCGGCTGGCGGTCGCGAACCGGCGAACGAACTGCACACGTGACTGTCCTATCCGTCGATCCCGCAGCAGGGCCGGAGTCACGACTTGGAAAACCATCGACGCCTGGTGAGACGCCCCGTGCATGGCCGCTGCTGACAGGAACCCGACGTAGTAGTCGTGCCCCAAGAACTTCATCATCGGATCGATGAAATGGGACGGCGGCGGCGCACCCGACTTGCGGTACTCGGGAGGCACCGGCACCCAGCCGCCCTTGGTGACCGACACCATCCGGTTCGCCTCGATGGAGCGTTGCAGACTCCCCCAGAGCTGGTCGGCGGTCACGTCGAGGCGGGCGGCCAAGTGCGGCGTGGTGATGAAGTGGGTCCCATTGGCGATGAGGTCATCGGCAATGTGAGTGGGGGCGACCCGAGCTGGCATGCGGCCAGGATATCAAAACCTTGCACAGTGCCCGGTATGGAAATCCGCTTCACATGTTTCGGTCGACGGAGCGGATCGGATCGGGTCGGGCGCCGACACACGCTGGCGTCCCAGCCGGCGCCAGTATCGGGCGCCGATCACGCTCACCGGTCGAGCAGTGCGTCGCCGAGCGTGACTGCAATCCTGGTCATGTCCGAGACCCTGCCGCTCGCCCTCGTCAAGGCGAAGTTCTCCGAGATGGTCGATCGAGTCGAGCACACCCACGACCGCAGCGTCGTGACCCGCAATGGACGTCCCGTAGCCGTGTTGATCAGCCCCGATGACCTGGCGTCGTTGGAGGACACACTCGAGTTGCTGTCCGACCCGGAGGCGATGCGCGAACTCGACGAAGCCCGCGCCGCGCACGAGTCGGGCGACTTCGTGACCGGCGATGAACTCCAGGCGATGTTCGTCCCGAAGTGAGCGATACCGAGCCGCCCTACGAACTCCGCGTGACCGGCCCGGCCGAGCGCCAACTCCAACGCCTCCCCGAGGGCACCGCCGCCGCAATCGTCGAGTTCATGCTGTCGGCCTTGGTGACAATCCACATCGGGTCGGCGGACGACTCCAGCGAGAACTCGCCGGACTCCGCTCCGCACGACGCGGCGCCTACCGAATCGTGTACGAGGTCGACGACGCTCGACGTGTCGTGGTGGTGCTCCGAATCGACCACGGCTCCCGGGTGTACCGCTCGCGCTGAACCCATTGACACACGCGGCGAAACACCGGCTCATCCCGATCCGTGCGCGACGTGTTCCGCCTTCCGCAACAGAGCGCGCACTGATCAGCGGGTCAAGTGATGGTCGACGCGGCGCCAGCGATGGTCAGGCCGTGCCCGACTCGCGTGCGTCGAGCAGCTTGCGGGCAGCTGGATCGTCAGCCGGCACCTCCACGAAGTGGACCTGTCCGTCGTCGTCGACCTGCTCGATGCGAACAACAGACCCGAACCGACTGGACCCAGCGATCAGGATCGCGCCCGGCACGATCGACGAGCGGTCGCTCGCTTGATCGAGCAGTGACCACCAACGACCCTCGTCGTCTTCGGCGTTGAGATCCGCTCGGAGATCGATCATCGGTGTCATGGCTCACCTCCCGCTGCAGAGTGGCACGGGTTCTGGAGTATCCGGTGGGTCGTCGACCTGCTCGATACGCGCCACGAGGTCCCCGAGTTGCAGGTCGCCGTGCGGTGCCATCCCGGTGTCTCACAGCTTCGGGCCGGGGGGATCTGCCGCGTCATCGACTCGACGGCGCCCGACGTACGGAGATCCTGGGTGAGGACAGAGCCGATCCGTTCACCGTGTTCGACAACGGGTGCTTTGTACAAGTTGGATTGCTCAAGCATCCGGAGCGCCTCGGAAGCGGACATGGGCGGGGGGACGACCGAAGGATCTTCGACTGAAGTCTCCAGGTGACCTACGACGATCAACTTCGATGAGCGGTTGAGTTTCATGAGATTCGCTCGGCTGGCAAGCTCGTTTGCGCCGACACTCGCTCGGCAATCCAGTCGGCCAGTTTGTCGATCGCCACATTTACCTCGTCAGGAATCCCCGTCAGATCGACGGGCCTCACGTGGAGGACCTTGCCGGCGTGGCGGACGGTGATCGACCGGTGTTCGACGCCGCTGTCGGCGAGGCAGTAGATCAGCACGCCTTCGGGGAGACCGAGCGCCGTCGTGTAAGCCAGCAGTTGGTAGTAGTCGGCGTTGCGGGCGGCGGCGTCGGCGGTGAGCTTGTACTTGATGTCGGCGACGTAGATGGGCTGGCTGCGTCGCCGGAACTCAAGGTCGGGTCGCATCAGCACCTTGTTGCCCTCGCCGAGGTGCGCTCTCGTCTGATCACGCACCTCCAAGCGACCCCGCAGCGCCCGGCGCAGTCGCTCGGTGACGAAGCGTTCAAACAGCTGGTTCATGTCGACCATGAACGACGACGCCGACGTTGCCCCGCGCTGGTCGACGAGCGTGAGGTTCGCAAGCAGAAGCCGGGCGAGTCGTAACGCCGGCGCGTAATGGGCGTTCAGGCGGGTGATGGTGATGCGGTCGAGGTCGTCGGCCTGCACCGGCACGTCGGCGACCTCCTCCAGCGCCACGAGTTGCTGCAGCAACCGTCGTCGATCCTCAGCCGCCACCATCGGTACGCGCGACGCCAGACGCACGGCGGCTCGCAGGTATCGGTTCTCGGCGTTGTCGGGTGTGTAGTCCTCGTACCGGCAGGCGACCGGGAACGTCACCCCGCCACGATTGATCTGCGTCGGGAAGTCGATGCGGCCACGCAACGACACCAAGGTCTCGTGCCGCTCCTGGTACGCCCGCAGCACACCGCGAGCGAGCGTGGTCTCGACGGTTCGCGTGAAGAATGCGATGACCGACGGCAGGAGGTCGGCGTGCTGGGCGTAGTCGATCGACTCGCGCCGCCAGGCACTCGGCGGCAGGCCAACCTCAAGCAGGAGAAACAGGTTGTCGGGCTTGATCTTGGGACGAACCAGCAGCCGCATGTCGTCAACGACGACCGACCCGACGAACTCCCTCGCAGTGATCCGCCACCGTCCGACGTCGGCCGCCGGCGCCACATTCACGAAGCCAGTCGCTGCGAGCGATCGAGCGGCCGCGTCCGACAACTGGACTTCGATCGACTCGTACTCGTGAAGCAGCGGCAGGTCGATCATCACGCACCGTCGGTGTCGGCACCCTCATCCACGTCGACGTCGACCGGCACAATCGCTTCACCGGATCGGACGGCTTCGAGCGCCTCCAAGGTCTCGATGCCGACGTCGTCGTGCAGGTAGCTGTCGAGCACCTGCTCGAAGCGGTACGTATCCATCTTCTGCGGGTCGCCGAAGAACTGGTCCTCGATGAACGGCTCGATGTTGTACTCCCAGATCCGCCGCACCGATTCCCGGTCGAGGCCGGACTTCATGAAGTAGCTCGGCCCGATCTGTAGGTGCGGCCCCCCGAGGTCCTTGGCAAGCTGATCGTTGACCTTGGCGACGAGTTCGCCGACCCACAACGGTTCACCTTCTCGTTCCAGCCACCGTTCGAGAAGACCCTTCATGGGACCGTGGTTCGGGAAGAACGGGATGAAGTGGAACCGGCGTCGCAACGCTGCGTCGACGAGGGCGATGGATCGGTCAGCGGTGTTCATCGTGCCGATGAACCACAGGTTGCTCGGCAGCTCGAAGGCGTCCTCGGGCCGATACAGGGTGCGCACGCTCTCGTTGCGGTACTCGAGAAGGAACAGCAACTCACCGAAGACCCGCGGGAGGTTCGCCCGGTTCAGTTCGTCGATCACCATCACGTGCCGCTTTGCGGGAGCTCCAGCGGCTCGCTGGGCAATCAGCGCCAGTGGGCCACGGGTCAAGCGATACGACATGGCACCGTCGTCGGTGTCCTCCGGCCGGTATCCCTCGAAGAAGTCCTCGTACGACGTCGACGGATGGAACTGGACGAGCGATCGACGCGTGGGATCAGCGGCCAGCGCCTCGGCGAGTCGGCGGGCGAGGTAGGTCTTGCCGGTACCGGGCGGGCCGTAGAAGATGACCTGCCCCTTGTCCTCCAACAGCGACACGATGTCGTCGAGGAACGACCTGTCGACGAGCAACTCCTCGGCGATGTCGTCGAGCACGTCGATGTCATCGCCCTCCGAATCGATGTCGGCGCCACCTTCGATGAACCAGTAGAGGAACACCATCATCCGCCACGGGTCGTTCGGGAAGAACGGTTCCAGCCGAGCACGGATCGCTTCGTTGGAGGCCACCTGCATCTCGCCCCGGGTTCCACTCGGCTCGGGCATCCCGAGCGCGGCGAGCATCACCCGTTTGCCCTTCGGTCCGCTGTACGGGTAGACCGGGAGGTACTTGTCGGGGTGGCAGATGGCGAGCATCTTGAGGATCACCGACTCGCCGAGACCTGACATCTTGTACTCGGGATCTTCCAGGAGCCGATCGATGCGGACAGCGTCGGGATCGTCACCCCAGCACAGGTACCGGAAGGCATCGATGATGCGGTCGTACTCGGCAGCGGCGGCGTCACGGATGGTCCGGTTAAGACCGGGCATCACTCCTGGCGAGCCATAGCGGCCCGTGTTCCAGATCTGGCGCAACTCGGCGACGTCGGTCAACGCGATGCGGTCGGGTGAGAGCATCTCAAGGAAGCGGCGACGGTCGGCGTTGGCTTCATCGTCGGCACTCGTGCGCGGCTGCTCCCGCTGGAACCGCTCCATGTACGCAGCGAGCGGATCGTCGCTGGACTCAGCCGAGTCACCGGTGGCCATTGCAACGAGCCGATCGAGCAGCGGCTGCAGCACGGCAGCGATTGAGGTGACCTCGGATCGGACGTCCAAATCGGCGAGTTGGTCGGGCTCGTACCGCCGGGCGTAGATGAACGATCCGCTTCGACCGCCGACAATGGCCGTATCCGGATCGTCGCCCGAGCCCCGTGCGTCGAAGCGCTCGAACCCCTCGAGTGGATCAGACTCGATCACCGACCACACCTCGTCGATCCATCCGGGTCGGAAGAGCCCGGGTGACAACCCGATGAACAGGCCGGCGTGCGTCAGCCAAAGCCGGATCGCCGGTCCATCTTCGACGGCGCGCCAGTCGGCCCACAGGTCGGACCGTCCGCGATCACCTGCCCAGAAGCGGCCCGGCTTGGAGGGGCTGAGCGTCCTGCTGGCGCTCGCGGAGACACCGTAAGCGAGTTCGGTTGCAAGGTGTCCGGCGACGGCGACCAGTGCATCGGCGTTGTTGCGCAGCGCGTCTGCCGGAACCGATCGCGGGAGACCGAACTCGCAGCGGTCGACGAGCACCTGATCGACGAACACGGGCCTCGCCTTCTCGAACCACGAGGCGACCCGTATGTACTGCCGAAACTCGCCCTCCACCTTTGCAGCGAACTCGACGAATGCGGCATACCGATCGGAGGGCACCGACGGCAACGGCTGCCCGGTGCAGTATCCGGTGAACGCGGCTGCGCTCGCCCACATCGTCGGCCAGACAGCTTCATCCTGCAGCCCCCAGAAGTAGGACAAGAGAAACGGGCTGTGGCCGGGTGCTGGGTGAGCGCCGACGCGGATCGACTCGATGTGGGCCACGATTCGGTCGAGCTTCCGGCGGGCGTCGTCGAGGTCACTCGGTGCACGCAATACGTCGATGAGCAGGTCCGGGAGTTCGGCCTCGTTCTCGGTCCGCTTCAACAGCTGATTGAGCAGCATCTGCCCGCTGAATCCATTGAACCCCGGTGTCGTCGGCTTCACCGCCCACTGCTGGAGCGCTGCCACGAATGCAACCGCGTCACGGCTCCGCTCGAGATCAGCGAGGATCAAGAGAGCCTCGTCAGCACTCGCCGTGAAGTTGCCCTGCCAGCCATCCGCGTCAGCAATCGCCTCCTGATCCGCTTCGAGATGTCGGAGGTGCGCCTCGTACCAGCGTCGTCGGAATGCCTGCTCGCGCACATTGGCCGGCGCATCCCGAACGGCTTCGATGGAGACACCGTCCGCGGTCCGCCATTCACGCCACCCGTTCGCTGTCCGGCCCATCAACGTCATCGCAGCGCCGGACGGCGAATCGAACTCGATGTCCTCCCGCACGACCAGGGTCTCGCCGTCCAGTTCGAGCATGCCCTGGTCCAGGAGGTCCTGACGTTTCGCCCGGAAGCTGCTAGGAAACGAATCGACGACATCGACCCGCGCTCGCGACCCAGCTCGTACCGTCACTCTCCCGTTGTCAAGAAGTCCGTCCGCTTGGGCACCACTGCCCGAGAGAGAGATCACGATCGGCTCGCTGCGTCCCGTCGATTGGTTCACTGTTGATCTCCATCTCTGAGTTTCTCGACCTGGTCCACGTACGCACCCACTGCTCAGGCGGTCCAGCGCCGGGCGATGATTCGGTCTTGCTCTTGTTCGCTGTCGATCCGCTCGGTGCTCACTGGTGTGCGCCACCAAAACACTCGCTCGTCGCCCTTGGTCTCGAACACGGCGTGGTCGCTGGGGTCGATGCTGATGCGGCAGATGTCTTTGCCATCGATGGTGAAGAACTCCCAGTCGACGAGTGAGGCGGCTGACTTGCCCACGCGATCCAGGAGGTTCTTGATGTGTTGGCCCCACAGGTCTCGGTCGCCTCGCTCACCGCGCTTGGAGAACGTGGCGTAGTCGTCCTCCAAGCCGTAGATGCCGCCGACGTCGGTGACGCCGACGAGCAGGGTGCCGCCGTAGAGGCTGTTGGCGAATCCGGCGATCGTCTTCACGATCGAGTCCTCGATGTAGCTCGCCTTCTCGCCCTGGTTGACGTCCCAGCGCATCGTCGACTTGTATTCGAGGGTGCGGGTCTCGCCGTCGGGCCTGATCAGGTCGCCGATCGGGCACGTCCGCTGGCGCGCGACGCGAGCTTGGGCGTAGATGCTCGGCGCGCTGCGTTCGAGCCACGCTGCCTTCAGATCGGGGTTGTCCAGAACGGCGTACACCAATTCGTCGTTGGCCTTCTGCTGCTCCAGCAGCTTCGACTGCCAGACACCGTCGAGGCCGACCCTGAATCGCTCGAAGTCGTTGGCCCCGGCCTGGATCTGCACGTTCTCGTCGGCAACGACTGCGCCGTCGACTTGCTCGTAGAAGAGGGCGTCGTTCTCGGTGATCCCCATCGAGAACCGCTCGTTGATGCGCGCGATCACCTCCGACAACGGCACCTCCTCCGGCAGCGGCTTGCGGCCAGCGCCGCCGTAGATGGTGACGACCTCGCCGTCGGCGTCGTCGAGTGACGCATCACCCGACCACGACTTCTCCATCCGCAGATGGGTGAGCTCGACCGAGTCGCCGAGGTCGACACCGACGATCGACTCGCGCTTGAGCAGTTGCGACAGGCGGCGGCAGAACAGGTAGTCGCGCTCAAGCTTCACGTCGGTGAACGACACGACCTGCGACAGGAACGAGTAGATCCGGGTGAACCGGGTGAGCACGTCACGGAACTCGTCTTGGCGTTCACCGTTCTGGCCGTGATCGTTCAGTGCGTTGAACCGGCCGACCGACGGCTGCATCACCGAGTGGATGCGCTGGTGGTTCTTCTCGGGATCGGCCAGCAGCAGCACGACCATCGTCTCGATCTCGGAGCCGCGCAGCACATCGAACGGGCCGAGTTCGGCGTGGGTGTCGTACAGCAGGTGCGGGT
>Ga0105055_10011976_pt1 | contig 10617 bp, 8 predicted proteins | sample BON03_FD_78090 | JGI IMG/M metagenome (GOLD analysis project Ga0105055, IMG submission 78090) | Freshwater microbial communities from Lake Bonney liftoff mats and glacier meltwater in Antarctica - BON-03 | ecosystem: Environmental > Aquatic > Freshwater > Ice > Glacier meltwater | place: Lake... | reverse complement strand
TGTCTTCCAACGACGTCACTTGTTTTTTGTACAATAGTACATTCAGAAGCGTGCCAAACATGTCATACTCCTCGACTTGCATGTTTTCGCAAATTAGCATAAACACAGTTCTTTCCGAATGTTGTAAGGAGGGTGTTTTGTGAAGCCCAGAAATGGAAATTGCTGCTTTGGTTTCAGAGTCTTCCCCGGGGTACATTTCTTCGCCATAGATGTCGTCTTTGGCATGTTCATCAGTAGTGTTTTTTTCCACATGACACAGCAGATTCAAGTCAAAGCCAGTGATTCCTTGTATCATGTTAATGTAGTGGACCTTGTACTCTCCGCAACACTCTGTTCTGGCGTTGTGGTCGAGAATTTGATCTTGTGGCATTTTGAAACATGTTTGTGTCCAACGTATATACTTTGCACACTGGTCCCATCGAAAACATGTTAGAATCGCAGACTATCACTTTAAGATGATTGCCTTTTTGATCATTTGTTAAAAAAACAAGTAAACTCCCGTCAGAGGTTCTATTTATTGATTCGTATCTCCTTAAAAATAAAATACTATACACAAACTAAAATCGCTCAGTGTATAGAGTTATACTTGCAACTATGCAAATGCAAGAGCTCAACGAAATTGCCAACTCAATGGAGATCATGGGAAAAGCATACATTGAGATTGCTAAGAAAATGAAGAATATCAAAGTGCGGGTACCGTCTTCGGACAAGCCGAATAAGAAGAAGAGAGACCCCACAGCCTACAATTGTTTTGTAAAGTCTCAGGTCAAGAAAGGAGCTAACATGAAGGTAGGTCGACATCACATTATTGTGTTGATTGTAAATAATCTTGACACTGGAGACATAGTGACGGATTCTTTGTTCTCAGGACATCATGTCAACTCTGGGGTCAAAGTGGAAGGAGCTGTCTGCCGAGGAGAAGAAGGTTTATCTGGACGAGAGCAAAGTGCATAAGAAAGGTATACTACATAATAAATCTGCCAAATAGTTGTACATTGTGGTATTTGCGATATCAGTCGTGTCAGTCATGATATATACTAAACCTTTTGTATAACAGAGCAAGAACACGAAGAAGCCAGTGAAGAGAAGAATGGAGATGTAGAAGGCCCTATCCAGAAGAAACCAAAAAAGTCGGCCAGTGCAGACAAGAAAGTAAAGCAAGACACCAAGAAAAAGAATGAAAAAAGTGTTGTACATGACTCAGACAATGAAGACTCAGATGACTCTAATTCCAGCGATTAGATTTGTTCTGAATAATTCGTTATTGTTTTACGAATTTTAATAAAGTATCCAATTGATTCTAAACTTGTGTGAATATATACTGTTTCGACAACGAACGGGTGATATGACACAGTCCAGATACTGAATCAAGAAAAAAAATAGAATACACAATGATATGTTGTTTTGTACAACACAAAAAGTCGAAATGGTTTCACAGGATTATTTAAGAGTATCACTTTTTTTTGTGGTCATTTGGACTTCAGTGCAAATTTATCAATATAATACTAGTATGCCAGTAAATAGGAAATCAGTCACTCATCAATGGGATAATATCAACCGATCGTATTTAGAAGGTGAAGACCACCCACGTGTCACAATATGCACACTAAGCAAATCCCAAGCCACATGGCACACATTTCGAGACTCCACACCGGTGAAATATTTACTGCCAAGTATATACGAAACAATAAAAACCGACAAACTGCTATTTCGTATTGACTTGATCATAGGAGTCGATAATAACGATGTTTACTGGAATATGCACCATGCTCGCATGGTAGATTATGGCAAGATTAATTATGATGTAAACATTACGTTTGTATATTACAAACCGTCTTCGAAGCTGCCTTTCAACACACTTATGCAAGACGCGTTACAACGTGGAGCCGAATATCTTGTTCGTGTTAATGATGACACAGAGTTCATAAGCAAAGACTGGGTGTCAAAGAGCATCAATGTGCTAAAGGAGTTTCAGCCTTCAAACATCGGTGTTGTCGGACCAACGTGTCAGCAGGGTAACACCCGCATTATGACTCATGATATGGTTCACCGCACTCATTTGAAAATATTCGAAACATATTATCCAGTGGTTTTCCACAATTGGTTTGTCGACGACTGGATATCGACTGTATATGGTAAGAGTCGGACCACAAAAATGACCGACTGGGAAGTAGTGCATCATATAGAGCTGGGCACAAGGTATAAGCCAGACGAAGATGACAGCCGTCTGCTCGGGTTTCAAGTTAAGCTCGGCAGTGCCCGCATCGACGTGTTCTTGGATAAAATAAACTCTTTAAACCAAAACGTGATTGCGTTTTCACTCTATGGCGAAAACGAGCGGTATACACAAGGTGCCATTGAAAATGCAAAACTTTACAAACAAATTTATCCCGGATGGACTATGGTCGTGTATCATGACGCAGCTGTTCCAAAACACATTCTTGCAACACTGAAATCCCACAATGTGTGGTTGAATGACATGAGCAAGTCCAGCATGAACAAAATGTCATGGAGATTTACAGCAGGTTCCGACAAAATAAGTCTTTTTTGTTGCCGAGACATTGATTCGAGACTGTCGCTGCGGGAAAAATACGCCGTGGATGAATGGATTGATTCGGGGAAAAAATACCATGTGATGCGGGACCATCCGTCGCATTCCAATTATGCCATGTCTGGAGGAATGTGGTGTGCCTCTGCAGCAGCCTTCTCATTTATTTCCGAGAAAATCAAAGAAATCCCCGCACAAGACACATACCTGAAAGACATGAATTGGCTCAACGAGTATATCTGGAAAGAAGCAAAAAACAATGTTTTGCAACACGACTCCTTCTCATGCGACAAGTTTGCGGGAGCAAAACCTTTTCCATCATTGCGGGTTGGCTGGGAACACGTAGGCAGTGTATTCATCAATGGAGAAATGCGTCAGAACGACGTTGACATACTCAAAAAAGCAACACCACCCTCTCAATGCACACCAAACAAAACAACAAATCACACGTTTGTGCTTTATATTCTCAACATTCCAACGGGTACAAACTGTAAACATATGAGCAACCTTGATCCTCTTGTGTGTGTTTCGACAACCGAGGCAGCGCATAACATTGTGAAAGTCGACACAGAAGATAACTGGAACCAACTGGGACAACGCATGCTTTTGGCGCTTCCCATAATATACAAAAAATTCAACGCTTCGTGGTACTTCAAAGTTGATACAGACACTGCGGTCGATACCCTGCTTCTCGAAGCTGCTCTACATGCGCTTCCAGAAAATAAATCATATGTAGGCCAGGTCTATTTGTACAACCACCAACTCGAATACGCAAGTGGTGGTGCTGGGTATGGAATTCGACATGCTGCACTAAGTCAGATGGTGGATTCGAACTGTCCCCTAATTCCATCAGTTTATCAAAATTACGAAGATGTTACTGTTGGAAATTGTCTCGATCGACACGGGGTAACTGTGCAACAGCTAGATGGTTTGTACGGAGACGATGCTAAAACGTCTTCACTGCTAGCTTCTGGTTCCCTCATTTATCCCAATCACAAATTACCAGTCATTGTCACCATTCCACTCATCACCATTCACAAATCAAAGTCAGATTGCATAGGGTTGACCGTTGAAAAATGTATCAACAAAAAGGAAGCTGCAGAATTTAGACTCTCGAAAAATACCCAGAAAAAAATATTCCATGTTTTTGAAGGACAAATGGGAAACCAATTGTTTCAATATGCATCAGTGCTTGGAATAGCTTCCAGTAACAACATGATTGATTGTCTCCATGACAATCCACTGCTTCCATGGTTTGATGGTGTAGAAAGTCATGCATGCACAATGCATGACAACACACCGGTGGTCGACGAGAACAAACAATACGCAATTTACCAAAAATTCTTATTCCAACACGACATCATGCTAACTGGCTTTCTCCAATCGTATCGGTACTTTCCCGAAAACATCAGAGAGCAGATCAAAATAAAGCAAAAATTCAATCAGCAGGCAAAACGAATACTTGCCCGATTGCCAACATCCACAAAGGTCGCCATACACATTCGGAAGAAACACTCTTCACTTGAGTATTTGCGCATGCCAAGAGCTTCGTATTACGAAAAAGCAATCGCACACATGAATGGCTTACATACCAGTGTAATCTTTGTAATCGTATCAGACGACGCAGAATGGTGCCACACGCAACCATATCTCAACTTTTCAAACGTATATATACATCACGAAAACACAAGTCCGGTTGTCGATCTGGCCTTGATAGCTGAATGTGATCACGTTATATTGACCAGAGGCACTTTCGGGTGGTGGGGTGCATATTTAGGACCAGACCGTCGGAACGGTACTGTCTTGTACAACCATGCAGAATTTGATATGCTGCATCCGATAAATAAAGGACATGTTAATTTTGTTGATTTCTATCCTCCAAATTGGATTGGCATCACAGATGATTCAACGGTTTGAAAATAATTTCTTTTTATTCACAACATCTTTTTCGGTTCTTCGACTACATTGGTTTTCAGAGCAAGATACTCCGAGGCCAGCTGTTTTCGTACTTCGGGTGGATAGGGTTTGAATCGTCGGTCACGTTGTTTATCGACTTGTCTTACCACCATTTCGACAGAAAATCGGCGGTCGGGGCCATTGTCTTGATTGTTTCGCATGGGAATCATGTAGAGTCTTTTGCCCTTTTGCTCGTTTGCCTTTGGCATCTTGTGTCACTCAAGCATCACATGTATATATACGAAAAAGTTTCTTAAACTTGTGATCCGCAGCTAGAAAAAAAACGGGGTTTGGAAAACAACAACGATGCCACTCCAGATCGATGGGACAATGTGTAATGCAATTGGGTGCAGCATGTCGTAATACTCTTCGCAATCTCTTCGATATCCTAAAGCAAAAAAAAATAATGCAGTCATTGCGAGAGAAAGGTTGGTACACAGAATAAAAGCAGACGGTGAGTAGAAAAGTTGAACATTGCCATACATACTCAGTGAACATGAAGTCACGTTATCAATATACGAAAACACATTTCGCTCTTCCTCACCCAAATGATACAACACCGAGAAAAAAACAACAAGCCCGACCAAGAGTGTCATTTCGTAAAAATTCATGTATATCGACAGGAAAAACACAAACACAAAAGGAATGTGTGAAACGATCTGGAAATCGGCCAAACTTCTCATTGCACTGATGCACTACGTTGACATGAGAATATATACATATTTTCATTTGTGCTTGTCATATACCCGGACAGTGATTAAAATAGCGATTTCGATACCCTACTCCTGTGCTTGTTGACTCGTTCTGTGTTACTCTCTGCTTCTGCAGTTGATGTCCGTTTTTTCGCTTTGTTGTCACATACGGCTTGTGCATTCGCTCTGGCTTGCCTTGCCTGAGCAATGTCTTCTGAAGACGACAGCTTAAGTTCCAATTGTTTATCCATCCACATGCCTTTGTTTTGTTGTGGAAACAGTTTGTGTTTTTCTTGTGAAAAAAATCTACAACACAGAGCTGCTTGCGACTCTTTGATGAGCATGCTATCTTGTTCGATCTCGAGAGCCAGATTATTCTTGACACTGAGATCATCCGACGCATCGAATTGTTTTTGATGTTGTGTTTTGCGGTTTTCGTGAAACAACGCGCTCTGGTAATGATGTTCATAACGACAGAGTGGGGAGGACATGGTCGTGTCAGTTTCCAAATCCGCGAGACACTTATATACCACAGTTGTGTCCATAAATAGCCTAGGGGTATGGTTCTGGAATCCTATAGTTTCTGAAACATGTGCGATACACATTGCAAGCTTCATTTCAAATGTGTGCAATATTCGGGTCTTGGTGCTTGGCCGACCTTTTTGTTTACATTTTAGAATCAAATCGGGTTTCACAATGGCTAGAGCATATTATTTGCTATCAGTTTGATTTTTTGTATATATTAAAAACAACTTTTTTTCATATGCTCAATGGTATTCTGCTCGTTCAGGGCATGTATTATTTTCTATTGCTTGGCATGTTTTTTGATATTTTCGGCGTATTTGATGTTGTGGCAAAATAGTATAGTCCACCAACTCGGTAAGACAAATCAAGACATTGGACGCCTGTTTCGGAAAAATTCGACGAATGTCATTGCATACAATCGCGTAATACAGAAACAGTCGGCTTTGTTGCGTGATCGCCCAGCTGGACTAAAGAATCAAGATGTCGGCATTGAGTTTGCGCAGCAGTTTGGAATTGAAATTGGGCCAGACTTGGCGAACCAGACTACGTACAATCGCGTGATAGAGAAGCATCTCCATGGCAAGTCAATTTTGTTGATTGGAGATTCGTTGACACGATACCAATATCTCAATTTGGTGTACTTCTTAGCAACGGGACAATGGTCCTCTCCCATTCCACACAATGAAAACGAAAAGGAATTTGCGTCGTGGAGTCATTTTTATAATACTACTACGCTAAGAAATAAATATGAGATTTGCGATTGTTACAGGGGAGAATCGATGCAGACTATTGTTGAGAATAGGTACTTTGCAATACACAACATAAATATATCGTACATGCAGTATTTTACTCCTACCAACGGAATAAAGTTCCATGAACAGCAATTCCTGAATATAGACTGTCTATTCGGGAGTATCCGACAGAAATGTCAACAGGGATGTCATCCCGGGGCATGTACACAAGAAAAAGGCCCGTTTTTCCCATCTCGTCCTATAACAGCAACAGGTGTGGTTCGTGACATTGTTTCCAGGCTACATCCAACAGATATAATCACAAACATCGGATTGCATGGCGGTGGCATTGACAATTTGACAATGGCAGAAGAAATCGGCCGTGTATTTAGAAACGAGCTCCAGGATGGTTTTCAAAATATTTCATTGCACTGGAAAATGACAACACATGTGCAGCAGTACAATCTGTCCGCGAGCAGGTACCAAGCTGAGAAAATAGGGGCCAACATCCTGAAAAAAAAATACGGATGGAACGTATACGATACATGGATGCTAACACATGGGCTGGAGAATCATTCTTTGGCGTACTGGGATACAATGCATTTTGTCCCCTTTGTATACCAGTATCTGAACCGCTTTCTGATATTGCATCTCGCCAATCAATAGGTGGCAGACATATGTTCTGATTTTTGAGTGTCTCGAAATAATTGTCATCTGAGCTGTGCCAGATCTCAAGGCAAAAGGAAAAATCCAAAAATATATTTTGACACAGCTTTTTTTGACACATCACAAACCACATTGTGTTATAGTGATTGACACAATCACATTACATCAACATCAACATGACACAACACGCAAAACATTGTGTTCTAGCGATTTACAGATCGGCCAAGATTGTAAAAACGCTTAAACGCTCACAAATCACATTATATACATGAAAAAAACTTTTGCACGTTAACACCGCTTTTTCTGCAGCGCGAGTTCTATGATGTCGACAAGGATTAATTGTAAAATTATGAAATAAAAAAATTAGAGACACACAGGTAAACATTTTTCGAGTTGTTCTCATGATACAATGAAAACATGCATTTCAGAAGAAACAAGCAGCGTTGTTCGTGTATCAAACATGTCATCCAATATGAAAACGATTTGTAATATCTGCCATCAACCTGTTATTGTGGATGCGGATTCGTGCACTTTTGTTCACGTTGTTGCAAGTCTAAACTGTCCAGAACAACAAGTCACACGCACTGTTGATAATAAAATCTCCGATTCAAATGCAGAGAATACGCAATGGGCGCATACATGGAACAATTGTACAGATGAAACAGATAAATCGTTTGTAAATTTCGAAACAGAGTGTATGAGCTCTGTTGCCTTTCAATCAAAGTATTTCAACAGTGTGGAGTATTGTGTGTTCAATGCGACCAGATCTGTGTTGTACGAATATTGTGATTTTCTGTGCAAAGGCAAACAAGTGTTTTTCTGCGAGGACCAATTGCACGGAGAGTACAAGGGGGGTCGTTGTTTCTTCCAATGCAGTGACGGGAAAATCCGGGAGACGTGCTGTGATTCAGTTATACGAATAAGGATACCAGAGTCACACGATGTGTCTGTGCGCATACTGAGGGATTCTGAATGCAGTTTGATTGCAAGGCTCGAATGCAAATGGACGCATGGATGCACAAATAAAACACTCAAGATTTTGCACCCGGTCAAGGTAATGAGCACACAAGGGAGAGACACAATGGATCAAATCCATCGCGAACTGTTCTATAAGTTCCCGGTCAAGCCTATTACAATTTACAATGCCCCTCCTGGTGCTGGCAAAACAACTGCGATGAAGAAAGCGGTGCGTAGCTGGGGCAACAAGAAAACACTGATTATCGTATACAACAAATCCAACCAAGAAGCTCTCATGGATGAAATGAAGGACTGTGTGTTCTGCACGGTAAAGACGCTCGATGCGCTGTGCATGGCAGCAACTACAAACAGATTCGGCGGAGAAGACAACACTGATGACTTTGATGAGGACGGGAGTGACAAGAGTTTCGTGAAGCGTCATTTCCCAAGATGGGACCCGCGGGATAAGATAAAACACGGTGGAGGGAAAATGAGCTCCAGCATTGTGACACATCGACTTACGCACCCGAGAGCTGCATGCACGATTTGCAAAGTGCACAAAAGACTTTCTATGGTCAACAGCAAGGACGCCGTCGATTCTGCATGGAACGCGTCACTGATTGCTCCTCCGATCTACAATGTTGTGAAAAACATCACTACGTTTGCGTCACGCAGGTACCTGTGTGATCGCGATAGCAAGCTTGTCAAGATATTTGACAAATATGATGTGGTTCTGGTGGACGAGATGCAGGATTTGAACTCCGAACAGGAAATGAGACTGATACAACAAGCACCATGTCCAGTTGTTATGGTTGGTGATTTCAACCAGACAATCAATGATTTTCGACATACCGTCAACACAAACGCCTGCGACCATAAAGAACACTGTGTTTTACCGTCAGAGTGCAAGACTCTCGATTTATCAATTGTGGTCGAGTGGTACAACACATTCCGTCTCGATTCGTTGTCTGTGCATTGGCTAGAAGACATGACAGGCAAGCGCATGCAAAGTGCGCGTCCTCCAGACCATTGTGCGCTCATCTCATGGTCGTCTGTCATAAAGCATCCAAAAGAGACTCTTATAATATGCCGTAAGAACGAATCCGTTGTTGCCGAGGCCATTCGGTACACACAGAATGCCAGTGTCATCCGCGTCATCAATGGCAAGCGAGTCGCATTACTTCTGAAAACAGCAGCTAGCGACCAGAATCAGAGAGGTGGTATGTCGCAGCTGGCCGAGAAATTAAAAAAAGACAATCTCCTGTCGCAAACTTTACAAATGTTGCACGACTCTGACATTTCGCTCAACACTCTCAAGTCTGGAAATTTCCTGGCGGTCGGTACTGTACACCAGCTCAAAGGTTTTGAGTACAATCATGTAGCCATACACCGTGATGTTTTCGACGGCGCTGACAAGGAAAAGCAATCAAATTCGGCATTTTGCGACAATACAGAGAGAAATTCTCTTTTTGTTTCTCTCACACGTCATAAACTCTCACTTACTATTCTTTACGATATAATACCAACAATGCAACCGTGCTTTCACGACGCAGAATTTGCATCCAATATATTCAAAATCCAACAAAACACAATCTTCGTATGATAACCCAGATACAGAAGTAATGTTTTTATTACTTCAATAACAAATCATTATCCCTTCTTGCTTCTGCTCTTTCACAACAAACTGTCCGCAACTGCAAATAAGTGCCTGGGTTGTTGCTCTTTAGTAACATCTTGTCGTGAACCACAACAGAACCCAGTTCCATCAGCTTGCGTTTCCTGTCCACCCCCAACGCTACATTTTCCATTTCGCCGCTTGTGTTCTTTCCATGACTTATAGACCGAATATCAGGCTAAAAATAGCTTCCATTCCACCACAAAAATTCGCCCATAAATAGACACCAATATATATATGCATAAATATAAAATGTATAAAATGCGAGACGAACCGGGGGTAACACATATTTTATGCGACAACGAGGTCCCAGTCGATTTCAAGTGTGACGACATTCAGAAGAAGATAAATTTGCTCACCAAAAGGAAAGACGAATACGTCACGAGTCTTGGAAACATGATGTGCAGAAATTATCCAATCTCATTGTCCTTTATCCCACATCCACTATGCAACTGGCAGATCCAGAGAGTAAATAGTCTGGTAAATGAGCTAGCAGAGCTAGCTCTGCTTCAAGAAAAAATGAAACCGGAGTGATTTCAAGATTGTACTAGTTTTCAATAAAATTGTTGTCAAACATCAATTATTTCATACTCGTTGTTGCAAACTAAACTGACTTTTTTGGCACTACTATTGTCAACAACACTAGAAATTATTGAGGCGCAGAGATTTTTCTTGTTTTTTGGCGGACAAGAACAGGGCTGTTGCAAGATGAATCGTCTGAAACACTACCACTGTCTTGTTGCCGAACTTCATATGGACTATGTATTTCCTTGGATGAACCTTCCAAATTGGCGCTTACAGACAATTTGCAGTATTTCTCGGAACTGCTGCTGGATTTCCCTTTACCCTGTTGAAGACCGAGTGCTG
>Ga0105055_10011975_pt1 | contig 10618 bp, 2 predicted proteins | sample BON03_FD_78090 | JGI IMG/M metagenome (GOLD analysis project Ga0105055, IMG submission 78090) | Freshwater microbial communities from Lake Bonney liftoff mats and glacier meltwater in Antarctica - BON-03 | ecosystem: Environmental > Aquatic > Freshwater > Ice > Glacier meltwater | place: Lake... | reverse complement strand
CCTATCTCTCTCTCTCTCTCTCTCTCTCTCTCTCTTTCTCTCTCTCTCTCTCTCTCTCTCTCTCTTTCTCTCTCGTTTCACACCGATTTTTTTCAAGTTGGTTACTTTTTAAATGTTTTTGACTTTGACATTTTGATCGTGTGGGGCATGAACCTGCAGGCGTCAAATGGAATGGCAAAGTTTCGGGATCTATACCTGTCGTCGCAGGCAATCGGGAAAGGCATCAAGCTGCAGTTTTCATCGGGCACTACGCTTCTGCCCTGCGTTTCGCGCATGTTTATAGTGGCGGAAGTCGCTCACCGTTTGGTGGTTACAAATGCGCCGAACTTTGGCGAAGTCGTGGAGCCGTTCCCACGGCAGCCCAACGTGAGAATAGCACATTACATTGAATAGCATGTTACACCTCAAACAGACGCAAATATATAGCATGGTGCATGTAGTGATAACATGCATTACCTGCAAATCTCAAAAATACCCCGTCCCTCTTTGTTATACATCCAAGAAAAAGAATATAGGAAAAAAAAAACCTCCTTCAATATACCACATTTTACCCTTCTGCCCAGATTTCGCCTGTACCCGGCCCATAGTTGGCCGGCGCACAATGTGGGCCAGGTACAGGCGACCGAGAGGAAATTTGGGGGAAAGGATAAAATGGGGTACGGTGGTAGAGGCGTGAAGTTGCGGAGATTTGGGGTCCCCGAATCTCCCTCGGGCTACATACATATCCCCCTTCACATAAACACCCCCCCTGCATACATATCCTCATTCGTATAAACAATCCCCCTAAACGCTCCCCTATTTGCACAGTCCTCACGACTCTGGTCCAATCAGTGGGCGCGCGGTGGCATCGGGCTATCCGCCGCCGCGCGCCCCGGGGACATCCAAAAACCAGGGATGGGGTATTATGGAGATTCGACCGGCAGCAAGTCTGCACGTTCCCCATTCATTGCCATCGTGCTTCTGTCCATTGAGAGTAATGTGCATGCTGAAATCTGGGCGCGTGAATTCAAACAATTCAGGTGGAAGTTCAGGATATGTATGGCAATACTTGCACTTGGTACGAAGATACTGGAGCGCAGAACGAAGATGGCGTGGCGACGGAGGGCATTGTTGTTGTGGCGGCACTTGTACCGCCACTTGGGCTTGCTGCTGCAATGCTTGGTGAAAAGAGTAGGCTCTTAGTTGATGGGAGGGTACAATTCACAGATTTGAGCATCGACAAGCCCGGCAACGGGTACAGCATCACATTCAAGGTCACCCGGGGGGTAGTAGATCCTGCAAAAGTGCTGACTTTCACTGTCGAGCCTTTCAATGTGTCGTATGGCTACCCCTACAGACTGGTATTCGATTTCAAGCCTGGCAGTGACACAGAGGTGTCAGATCCAAAGGGCGCCACACCCGGATATCCCTTGTCGCAGCAGCCTAGAATTATGGTTCAGGACAGAATCGGAAACGTGGTGGGTGACGAACGTGGGGTTCTGGAAATTACAGCAACTCTCTTGCAAGACGGTGAACCTGCAGTAAGGCCCTTGCAGGGCACCACCGTGTTGAATTCGTGTTTGTACAAGGATTCAACCACAAATCTATGCGGGTGCATACAGGCGGCGGTCACAGGGTGTGGCGTCGTACAGTGGCCTGTTACGCAAAACGGACTTCGTATTGACAGTGTCGGGGAAGACTACACCATCATTTTCCAGGCCACGTTCAGGGAGAATTACATGGAGTTTGACGACAATTTGGGGTCGTTGGTCCAAAAGTTTCGGGAGATTGTGCTGCTTCCTGTCACATCCATGGTTTTCGAAGTGAATTACGGCGCTGTACACTCGATTAAAGTGACCAAGCAGCCATGGGGATTTGTCCTGAATGAGGTCTTTCTTGGGCAGCCCCAGGTGGCTGTATATGACAAGGCCCAAAATTTTGTGCCGACTAATGACGTTGAAGTCGTTTCCGATTTTGTCGTTGTTGATGGATTTGATGGCTCCAGTCTGTGCTGCTTCAATCCTACCTTCAAGATTCGCACCAGCCTTGGCCTGGCAAACTTTGAGGGTATGAAACTCCTTGCGATCCCTAATCAAGGCAATGTCTTGAGGCTACGCTTCAGCAGCCTTTCAATCGTCGATTCTTACGTCGAAACGGAGAGCTTCATCATGGCAAACACGCCGGTGAGAATTCATGTCGCAGAGCAGCCTGCCACGCACCTTCCAGGGATTGGTTTCACGCGTCACCCCAAGATTTCGTTGTTGGATCTCAACTACACTGTGGCTGGTTGGTACAAGGATGCGCCCATGGTGGTGACAGCAACACTTTGTCTTCAGATTCCTTGTGTTTTTGGCAAGTTTGTAAGCGCACTCCGCACGGCCAGCCCCTGTTTTAAGTGCACAACAGACTCGTCGACGTTCTGCGACCTGCAGACGCAGACACCAGTGCTACTGAAACCTCGGACCATTCCGACAGAAGCGCAAATGATTCGTGGTACCATGACGTCTGTGGCCTTCAATGGCGTGTCGATCTTCACGGACCTTGTCATCGATAAGATTGGCACGTACAAATTTAGATTTGCCACTCCTGGGTATGCCACGATAGAGTCAACAACGTTTACTCTTTTCCACGGCGTTGCATCTCGGCTTAATTTGCAGGCGCAGCCCAAGGGTGCTTACTCGGGTTTTCCTTTAAGCCAGCAACCAGTGGTTGTTATTTGGGATGCTGGCAACAACGTGGTCACTTCGGATCTCTCCACCACTATCACGGCCTCGCTGGTCAACTCAAGAAATATCGCTAATGCCAAACTGTTCACACCAAACGACAACATCATGGGCCCCTTTGTGTGCGTGACTCACGGGGCCCTGTATTGGCAGCGTTTGCAAGTTGACGTAGCCGGAACCTATGAGATTCTCTTCACCTCTTCTTTGGGCAGCACCAATTGCATGCCAGTGACCTCGGCCTCTTTTGAGATCCTGTGCAGCCCGCCTGTCAACTTGGTAGTGGTGAAAGCTCCTGATGACTGCATACGGGGAAGTCTTTGCAATGTGCAGCCAATCGTGGAAGTGCAAGATGCGCAGGGCAACAAGGCTACTGTGACTCGTGGCTTCAACACGAGTATTACTGCCATCTCTTGCACCTGGTCAAAACGATTCCCAGAGAGAACTGTGGTTGATGGCACCTTGACTATGTATGAAATAGGAGTGTTGAAAGATGCTTTATGGCACGCGGGATGCGACGGTCGATACCAGATGATACTCACAGGACGTGGACTTGTTATGGCCAAATCGGACATCTTCCAAGTCTCGGATCCTGCGACTAACACCAGCGTTGTAGTTTCGTTGAGTCCTGGCGAGGCTGGTGAGAACTTTCGTCAGCAACCTCTTCTTCAGCTTACTGATGAGCACGCACGGAGAGTAAGAGGAACTGGTTCGAGTATTACAGCTTCACTGCTTAAGTGTGACAATGGAGGTCCCTGTAAACCCTTTACCTCGGCCCCCATTATTGGCACCCGATCTGTAGATACTCTTCTCGGGCTGTCAGATTTTACGAATCTGCGGCTCGATATGGCAGGTACATGCTATCGATTTTTGTTCAACGCACCTGGTATGGTGCCTGGGACATCAAGCCTCTTTGACGTCAAGGTTGGAACAGTAGTCAGTCTTCTTCAGATTACCCAGCATCCACTGCCGAAAGGAGCCATCGTTGGACGCGCCTTTCCTGTCCAGCCTGTCATTGCCGTTCTTGATAGTGGTAAAAATGTGTTGCTTTTCCAGAACAGCTTGCAAATCACAGGAACCTTGCTTATTGATGCTCAGATTTCACTGACAGAACTCAAGGGCGATCGCACTACAGTTGTCACCAACGGTGTTGGCACCTTCACAGACATGTTCACCAACGTTCGGGGTGCGTGTTTCAAATTGACTTTTGAGGTATACGGTAAATTTGCCCTGACCAACGAATTTTATGTCGGCCCTGGTGCCCCGGCCAGGTTGTTCTTGCAAGTCGAGCCGTCCAAGCCTCATGTTGGCTGGCCTTTTGATGTACAGCCCGTCATTTCTTTTTATGACGGGTTCCAAAATGTGGTTAATCATAAGGATTGCGAAGAGAATTGTCACTTGCTCAATACCCAAGTGAGTGCGACACTGCTACCAGAAATAATTGAAAATCCTGATGAGGTGCTTCAGGGGAACAAGACGATAGAATTTAAGATTGATCCTACCTTTGGCTCGCGGGCAAGCTTTACAAATTTGCGAATTGACAGAGCTGGAACTTACAACATCAAGTTTACGAGCGTATCGGGTCTTTTAGAGAGCGTACTCTCGCAGACCTTGACCGTCATAGCGGCAGAAGATAGAGCGAATCACCTGGACGTGCTAGTGCAGCCATATGGTGTGAGGTCGACTGCACCAATAGTGATTCAACCAGTGGTTGCAATCCACGATCTCGGAAACAATCTCATCAGGTCTGCGGATACAAATGTTACAGCGCGGTTGCTGGGTGGGTACCAGTGTGGATCAGCTCAATATCCTGACAAGTTCAAGTGCGGTCCGTGGGTAACAGATCATACGGAATGTGGTGAACCACGCTGTTCTCGGAGCTCAAATCTCGAGCTTGTTGGAACGCGCACAGTTGAAACCAAGAATGGTATTGCAACGTTTACAGATTTGTGGATTCGATATCAGCCGACACGTTTTGTGCAACTTGAATTCTCATCCGGACCACGCTGCACTCCAGCTGATGGTCCTTGTGATTCGATCAAATCCTATGTCTTCGACGTCGGAGGTGCGGTTGCCTATTTGGATCTTATACAGAAACCTTCGAATGTAGTTGTCGCTGGTCAGCCGTTTCCTATCCAGCCTAGACTGAGCATTTTTGATGCTAGTGGGAGGCGGCACACGTGGGCCCCGCCAAGTTCGTTTCAAGCCATGAATGTCAGCTCATACCAAAATGTCAGTACTTGGTGCAACTCTTCACAGACTCGTGAGGAATTGAAGGGAACTGGGTATGACTGCAACATCAACCGCACTAATACTTCTGCGCTGAATATTTCACAGTATGGCGCGTGGGATCAACTCGAGGGTAACATGACCAACGTGAATTATTTAGATTCTTTTGTGAATTTCACAGACCTTCGATTTAATCGTGTGGCGCGATCAAGAAGCGGCTATCATCTGAAATTTACGTTCCGTGCAATCACTGATGAGTTTTTCAGTGTGGACTGGTGCTGCGTCAAAGTAGACCCTGCAGAGCCAAACACACTTGTAATACAAAATCACCCGCGCGGGCCACGTGTTGGTCAGCCTTTTGAATCGCAGGCCCGCATGATAGTAGTTGATCGCTTTGGTAATCTTGCCACATATGAATTCGGTAAGGTGACTGCGAAGTTGTACCAGAACAATGGTCCAGTACCTGAAGGATCGGTTGAAAGAATCTTTGGTTCCAATGTCGTGTCGGCTGAGCGGGGAGTGGTGCAATTTGAAAACCTTGGGTACAATCAATCCGGGTCAAACTTCACTGTCGGATTCATCTTTCCAAGCGTCCCGATTGCTTTCAGCGAGAATTTCGATATTTTCCCAGGGAATATGATTCATTATCTTCACATTGCGAGGAGTCCCAATGGTTTCAGTGAAAACGGTAAATTCAGCGTGCAGCCCATCGTGGAGACGCACGATTTAGGAGGCAATAAGATTGCTCTGAATGCAAGCTATACGCCCTTCATTCAGGTGTCCCTCATCAACGGTACTTCTGGCGCCAGATTGCTGGGCCAAACATCGGTGAACGCAAGTGATGGCGCTGCAATCTTCCGGAATCTTGCCATTTCAAAAGCAGGCACGGGAATCAAGTTGCGCTTCCTGCTCGCCAACTCCACAGTATACGACTATTTTCCCGCCACCATCTATCGCACAATCCCAGCACGAAACGAAAATGAGACCACTACTTACGTGCCCAACGGCACCATTAGTAACGTGTCGGTCTATTTTGTTGACGTGCTATCGCATGTGTTTGACGTGGCAAATAATGAATCTAGATTGGCTTTCAGTCAAGCGATGACACTGGCGTCCAGCGGCGGTGTACAGTTTGAGACACAGCCTATCGTGAGCTTGCAAGATCACAACGCCTTTACGGTCTCGAATCATGAGGATATGACGGTGTCAGCGCAGCTCTTGATGTATGGCAGCAGCGAAAAACGCTGCCCTGTGGAGCGCCCGTGGAGGTGCGGTATTGAGAGTGGTAAGACTGGCACTGCATGCACGTTGAGTGAGGCTGCTTGCCCTCAGTTGCAAGGTACAACAACTCAGGTTCTGAGGTTTGGGGTTGCAGCTTTCCACGATCTCTTTATCAACGGTTGCAATGACTGGCGTGAAAACGGTTGCTACTCAGCAAAATACAAGATCCAATTCACCACAAGGTCCTCGCGCGAGATAATCGTCTTGGAAACTGAACAGGTCAACATTTCTATTGGCAGTCCCATGGGGGCAGTGCTCAAGCAGCAGCCAGAGCCATCAACAGCTGGAGCTGGGTTTGCGCTGTCTACACAGCCTGTCGTTTGGATTGTAGATGCAGGCGGCAACAGAGTGAACAGTTGGTCTGAAAATGCTGGCACCACTTTGGTACGGGGGCTCGTCACAGCGTGCTGTGACAAGTGCGTGTGCCCTAAATGGTCAGGGCAAACCGAGGTGTCTCCTTCACATGGTGCTTTTGTCTATGAGTTTGCAATTGATACAGCAGGCATCGACTACAAGTTTAGCTTCACCACCGGACCCTTCACTGTCGAGTCAAGTTCATTCACAATGACGGTTGGCGAAGCAACACACTTGCGCATCATTCGTCAGCCCCTGCCTGGACTTAAACTGTATGGAGGTTCCCCCTTTCTCGTCCAGCCCGTGATTGAAGTGCTCGATCGTGGCTTGAATGTCGTCAAAAACTATGCTGCAACGGTTCAAGCTCAATTGCTTCCGAACGAGTTTGGAGCCAAGCTTACTGGAATAGTCACAGTTACAGTCAATCATGGGATCGCCTCCTATGTCACCATGACCATCAACCGGGAAGGATCGTGTTACGTTGTTCGCTTCACATCGGGCTCGCTCAAACCAATAAATGCAGTGCCCATGACTGTAGATATTGGCCTACCGTCACGTATGAAGTTTGTCAAAGCACCCAGTGGATTCAGGCCAGGTTATGCTTGGGACACACAACCTGTTGTTGCTGTTGTCGATGAGGGCGATAACATTGTTCCCAACGCCAGGGATACTATCGAAATCACTCTTTTGGACGAGAACCAGGTTGTACAGCCCTTGTGTTCCTTCAATTTGATGGGTGCTCCTATATGCGAAACTGCCGTGAAAGCCGTCAACGGTATCGCCACGTTTTCAGGACTGCGCGCAGACATAGTTGGCAAGGATTACACTCTAATGTTTGGAAAGGTGGGTGGTGGATACAGGACTGTTACGTCACAACCATTCAACGTCGACGTGGGCCCCGAGTTCCAATTGTTTATGGGAAGACAACTTAGTTTATCTACTATATCGCGCGGTCAACCAGGCTATTTATTTCCGGTACAACCTGTCATCTCGATCAGGGATGCTGGGGGCAATCTAGTGCCTACTACAAGTAGACGTGTTGCTGGAGAACTGTATCGACTGAATCAGCGGGCAAGTGATACAAAACCCGAGCTTTGGCAAGTGCAGATGCAAATGTATGATCCTTCGATTACGCTTGCGACCGTAATTGAGCGTGTGACTGCACGACCCAGTTTCGAAGGAAGGGCAATCTACTCCAACCTGCGAGTTGATGTTGCCGCTCCGAATTACATGATTCGGTTTCGCAGCGAAAACATGCTCTCTGTCGATTCGTCAATCTTCCAAGTTGATTTGGGTGCCGCTGACTCAACTGCAATCCACCGAGCGCCGGCCGGTTTGAAGAGTGGTATGCCATTCATAGTCCAGCCCATTGTGCACATTGTGGATCGCGGTATGAACACGCTTCATACACTGAATCCAACTTACAGGATGATTTCTGCAGTTGATACGGGGGAAGGGCTCATGTATCCGTTCCCTGCTATTCAGGGTATCATCGAGATCATCGATGGCGTGTCTGCTTTTTCGAAACTCACCATTACTGGCCGGGGCGAACACACAATCAAGTTCTCCGCATTCAGTTTGAAAACCGATACAACTGCTGTCTTCAACGTTTCGGGTGAGTCACATTCTGTGTCGATCAAGGAAGAGCCTGTCGGAAGCGTCGCTGCCGCCGTGATGCAAGTGCAGCCGCAGACATACATTCGTGATGACATTACAATCATCGTAGATACTGACAGCAAGTCTCGAGTGACCGCCAGTATTGTGCCCGAGTCGAATCTAAATAAGGCCGTGCTTTCGGGCACCCTCATTGTAGACTGCTGCTGGGGACAGTGCAAGTTTACAGATCTAGTCATTTCGAAATCCGGACAAATGTATCAGCTGGCCTTTTCGTCCGCGGGGCTGACAACCGACATCTCTCTGCCATTCAAAGTGGGTGGTCCCTCCAACCTCACCGTAAGTATCCAACCAGCAGCCGCTGTCTCTGAATTCGCGATAGGTGATCAGCCTGTCATACATGTGTCAGATATGCAGAATGTAAAGCAGGCCTACTGCAACAGGGATAATTGTGACATTGGTGGTCCCGCTGAAGTCACAGCGACGATCAAGCCTGGAACAGGCGGCTTGGAACTCTGCAGCCTCGTGGGAAACAAGGTTGCAACAGTTGTGAATGGGGTGGCAACCTTTACAAGCCTCGAGATCAAGGGCGCTGGTCGTTCGTTTCAAGAGCGCAAGTACATCCTCATGTTTAGTACTGTTGATCTGTATCCCATTGAATCTGACGAATTTACCTTAGGATACACGCAACGAGGGCCCACTAACTATGTTCAGGCTGCAGTACAAGTAACGCGCTTCAGTGTTGAGACCTTCACCACCAAAGAACAAACCATCTTTGTCGACACCATCGCCAAGTATCTTGGCATCTCCAACACCGAAGTCGAACTCATCCAAGTTCGTGACATCATCATTCGATTCCGGGATGAAGTCAGGCGCACCCTTGCCTCCTTAGACACCTCCGCTCTCCCCTCGGTGCCGCACACTCGTGTCAGGGAGTCTTTACTACCAGGTCAAGCGCAGTCGCAGCGTCACCAACACCAAGCACACATGCATGAAGACGAAGCAGCGCTTGCGCAGTCGCGTCCAGTGTTGTCGCTGCCGCGCAACCCGCACGTGGACGCAGGCGGTGAGCGACGGAGGGAGGAGACGGGGATCGACATTCGACTGCGCGTCTACTCTGAGAACACCAAGGACTTGTTCAGGCTCAAGGAAGATCTGACTGCGCTGCTGAAACGCGAAGGTGCCCTTGCTGAGGCGCTTTCCGACGGCGGCCTCTCAAATCTCAAGGCCATCATGACCGAGGCTCCAGAGGTCTACACTCCTAGCGGCGGGCTCCTGGCACCACTCGTCGAGAGTAACCCTGCTGCCGCCATTGCGGGCTCGCTCGTCGGAGCCTTCGTCGTGTTTATGTGCACCATTGGCTGCTACACCATGTGGTTCCGTGCCCGTAAACGGGCGTTGATCAGGGCGGAGAACGAAGTCGATTCGATGAAACTTCTCTACGCGTTGGGCATTGAAGATCCAAAGGATGACATTGATGCAGCCATGCCGTGGACTGCTGAGAAGATGCTCGAGGGCTCTAATGAAGAAGTCGCTGGTATCGTCGTCTCGCTATCAAATGAACGCTAGCCCGCTCACGGAGGAGTTCAGACTTAAAATATGTGGATCTCAAGATCTACCCGCTTTCTGGGTAGATCTTTCGAGTAACAGGGACTCCGTTTACTCATGTGAAATTTGTTCGAAACTTTGTTGACTCCCTCCCGTATAAACGTGATTGATATGTACGGGGACTTCCGTAAAAACTGGTTGGAAATTTTGGCAGTCGCACTTATTTCAAGTCCGATCTCCTTCGTCCGTGGTATACGAGTAGCGTCTAGATTTTCAACAAGCAACACAAGCAAAGAGAAAATACGGTGTGCTCACAATGCACGCTGATATGGGGTGGCTACGATTAGTAGGCTCCTTCAAATGATAGGTTTCTTTTGTAGAATACAGTCTCTTTTATAGGGCTCTTTTGCAAAAGAGACCTGTAATTTTAAGGAGCCTACTAATCGTAGCCACCCCATAGCAACGCGCACCGCAAGATTTGCAGTACATCAGTGATGCTATGTATACTGATAGAAACGCTCACCCTCGCGCCTCCCAATATCCCACACTGCACTCATTATGTGTGTGACACGACTCGGTGTATGTGCAGTATGACTCATTCTATGCGCCTCTCAATCCCTCACACCTTACAAGGCTACACGATTCACTTGGAGTACGTCATGTGGCTGTATATGTATATCAACACAGGCTGTGTGTGTGTATATGTGTGTGTGTATCAACGAAGTAGCAAACTGCTGAAATGAAGCACATAGTTCCTGGATATACCTACGAAAACAAGACCAGGGCGCAGTGTCTTTGTCACAAGATGTGTCAACTACACATCCTGTGACAAAAACACACTCAAAAGATTTGCGTGTGTGTACGCGCATAGACATACGCACAAACACACACAT
>Ga0105055_10011974_pt1 | contig 10618 bp, 6 predicted proteins | sample BON03_FD_78090 | JGI IMG/M metagenome (GOLD analysis project Ga0105055, IMG submission 78090) | Freshwater microbial communities from Lake Bonney liftoff mats and glacier meltwater in Antarctica - BON-03 | ecosystem: Environmental > Aquatic > Freshwater > Ice > Glacier meltwater | place: Lake... | reverse complement strand
TCGGATTAAAGATAAAGGATTATACAAAACAGCATTGCAGCGAGCAACATGGCTCGAGGTCACAGATGGCTCTACCGTGTTCCTAAAACTGGAGAGTGAACAAGTTACTGGAAGCTTCAAAGCAAGAGGAGCGATGAACAAGATCACGTCGCTGACGGAGGCAGAGCGCTGTAAGGGTGTCGTGACAGCGTCCACTGGAAACCACGCACTTGCTACAACCTTTGCCTCCAAATTCCTGCAGTCTCAACATCCAGAATTCAAGTACAGGATTTTCTTGCCCACCAACGCTTCTTCGGCGAAAGTCGATCATCTGAAAGCCCTAGGCGCGCCTTTGACCTTCTTCGGAGATGATTGTTTGGAGACTGAAATTGAGGCACGTGAAGAGGCTAAACGAACAGATGCTGTCTATATTTCGCCCTACAACGATATGAGCGTACTTGCTGGTCAAGGAACAGTTGCAATGGAGATACTCGAGCAGCTTCCTCAAGGTATCTCACTAGATGCTATATTCGTTCCAGTAGGTGGCGGGGGGCTCATATCGGGAATATCGGGATACATTAAGAAACATTCTCCTTCCACTTTGGTTTACGGCTGTTCGGCTTCCAACGATGCACATTTGGGACGCTCCATTGGACATGGTGCATTCATTACCGGAATTGATTACCTTGAGAACGGAGGGATAACTCTCAGTGAAGGAACTGCAGGTGCTGTTGAAAACGGCAGTATAACATTTGATATTTGTCGGGAAACTGTTGATGTATGGTTAGAAGTGTCCGAGGAGGAAATTGGTAGAGCGGTGGTTGATATGCTGGACAAGCACCACAAAGCAGTCGAAGGAGCAGCTGGTCTCGGCATCGCAGGATACAGAAAGGTAGCTTCATCTCTTGCTGGAAAAAACGTGGCGATTGTTGTGTGTGGCGGCAATGTCAAAGCGAGAATGATGAAAGATCTGTTGACAACGTATCTCAATTAGTATTTATTAATTAATTGACATCAGCTTCATTACCTTCTAACCATTCGTATAGAAGATACATGCTATTTTCTTCGGCTACCTTTTCCAACCCAGCAAGCACCGTCAATGGAGACAACTGCCCATCTGTTTTCCATCCGTTGTACAGATCAAGTAGCTCTTGTTTGTGGAAGGCTAGCTTGGCTTGCTCAATCTGCATTTCATAGTAGTCAATAATAGATCCAGATTCGTCATTGAACTTTGCCACCGCTGGGGCATGCAGTCCGATATTTTGGTGAACACGACTCTTGATCTTATCCATGTCGGTATCTTTTGAATTGTCATCCATCATCTTCTGGATTTCTGCCATATCCTTCTCCCATGTTTCGATCACTTCACCTGTTAACAATGGGTAATCATGATCGGTCAGTTTCTTGAAGAAATTTTCGAGTTCTGCCGCGATTTCATTGTCATCGTCTTCTACTTCGGCATCAGTTTCGTCATTGAATAGACCGTACTGGTCAGAATCTTCCACATTTCTGTTACTTGGTTGGTTTTTGCTTTGAGTGTCGATTTTGAAATCATGCATCATTTTTGTCTTGAACCTATCGTCCTCTTTTTTATCAAGTTCCACATCACTGACGATTGCATGTGCCACTTTCTTCAAATCTTGTTTTGCCTTCCTAGAAACAGTTTGAAAATGGACAATGATTCCCATCAACGAACCGATCAATTTTGTCCTCATGACCTCTTGGACTTTGTCTACTTCGGCGATCACATCTGGAGACAAACTCGACTTCTTCAGGATATCTTGCACTTGGATGATTCCGCTTCCCAATATCTGATCCGCTGAAGATCTGAACTCTTCCATCCTGTTTGTTTCGTGTACTTCATGTTCCAATGCCTTTTGAAGTTCAATGTGCGCTCGCATTAACTTCACATTGGCTTGGTGCTCTAAGAGATGATGAACACGTTCAGATTCAATTGCCGTCCTCTTGGTCACCGATACTTTCAATACAGTACTGAACAGAAGAAAAAGGCCTGCACCACATGCGATAAAAAGAATTAGAACAGTTTTCATCACGAAGTTCTGTCTCACGATGAAGGCTTTCTCTTTGTCTCCAGAACCTGCTTTCGTAGGTCGTAACCCCGCAAGAGTCGCTGTCTTATCGAAGGCACTCTGAAGTTTCTGAACTGTGCCGCCACCCCGTTGCTTTGTGTGAAGTGGTAAGTCCATCCCTATAACTACTATGACCTAAGGACAACTACAAAATATCTTGTAAAAATAAATCACCACAATTGTATCACGGACGAATTGTTAAAATGTAAGAATCCTAAATACCGATCCAGATTTCTATAAGGACACAAACATAAAGCCATTATAATATAAATACATTCACTTGTCAATATTGGTGTTGGGTCAAAGTGACAAATCCGAAACATGCAACGCTCGGTTATTATTTCTAGACCACCTTAATTTCCGCATTCGGAGTGACTCGTATGATTTGCTGAGAACATCTGTGGTTAAGTCTTCTTTTTGTGACTCATTCTGATCATTCTTATTCTGACTGTTTTGGCTACATGCCAGTCTGATCATTTCCATTCGACGAATTAGGACTGCCCTTTGATGTGAGGCATTGTCCAGCGCACCCATGCTGCGATTCAAACGATCTTCAAATTGAGATTCTTGCTGCTTCAAAGACCGCTGCAACGATGTCTTCGATCGCCTTTCTGATTCAACTGCTGAGGAAATGTCCTCAAGTTCAATAGTTCGCTGCTTCAATTGAGCTTCAAGATCCTTGAAACGAGATTCTGCGGCCAGTTTCTTGGTCATGGAATCCTGCTGGAGTTCATAAAGTTCTTTTGATGAACCATGGGAAGCTTCCCTCGCGTCGTTCAATTCTTGCCCGTGTTTTATCCGCTGACTATCCAAATCCATCGATAGCTTTTTAAGGGAAGATTCAAGCTCTGATACTTTGCGGTTGGCCATCTCAGAATTTTCTAACGCTGTGTCCCGATCACTTAAAACACTGTTGATACGGATGTTGAGCTCTGAAATGATATCCTCTCGAGATTTTAAAGAAGCTTCAGCCACTTCAAGTTTAATACTAAGTTCACTGTTAAAATCCTTCGCCATCTGGAGATTCGAGTTCAAACTTTCATTTTTCGAGTGAACATCAACAATGTCGTGCTCTAACTTCGTTTGTAATTTTTTCATCTTGGCCATTTCGTCTCGAAGAATTTTGCATTCATTTAACGAAGTTTCCCGAGAAAACATTAATTCCTTGTTCTCTATTTTGAAAGATGTTAGGTTTTCTTTCAGTTGTTCATGTTCACCACATATATCTGCCATCGTATTCATTTGTACCATGAGAGCATCCTCTAGTCCCTTGTTGCTGCTCACCAGGTCATCAGATAAAGCCGTCTTTACACTAAGTTCATGCATCAAAGCTTTCTGAGACTCCAAATCTGTCTTCAAACTCGCGATTATTTTGTTTTTCACTTCTAAGAGTGACCGAGTCTCCTCCAGTCGAGAGTCCAATGACGCGCATTTGCTCTCCAGTAATGTTTCCGCAGATAACAAAAAGCCATTTTCGTACTTGAGCTTTGAAACTATCGATTCCAGCGATTGCAAATCATTCTTCGACACCAACACCTGTTCCATCCTTTACCGTTTCAACAATGTAGACCCTTCCTGAGCAATTACCAGTCCAAAATACATTTATTATTACGAAGGCCGCAATCAAATTATTTTCTTGTTATTTAAGATTGCAGTGCTTCATGGTTTCTGTCCGAGTGCTATATGTAAGGTATTATATTGGTTTTTCGAATATAATACCAAATTATAAAATGAAATTGTTCCCATTCTGCAGGGTTTTATCTTCAATAGACTCAATAGTAGAAAATGACTTGTTTTCATTCATGAATGTGGTACATCTTGCTATTAGGTTTTTAGAGGACAGTTGAGATAGTTTTTGTTTCAATAACTACATTAAATATAAAACTCTTTCCAGACATGTGTGTATTCAATTTCGAAATTGGTTTTCATCGCTACACAAGGCTTTGATCAAAAACTGAGGGTCATTTTTGTGTTCGTATCCTTTAAATGTAGTTGATTCGTAAAGTTTAGCTAGCGAGTTGGAAAGTTCTGTCCCCTTGGCGAGCGATCCTTTCATCGTCAAAAGTTTAGCACGAATCAATTCAAAATTTACAAATGCTTGGGAAACTTTGTTTTCGATTTTTTCTTTGACCGATTCGGTGATGGGAAGTGTTTCCATTTCAAGTAGAGTAGTTTGATTCTTTGGCGACGTTGTTACATGAATCTCTTGCTTTTTGTCTTCGAGGACATTTTCCCATGCGACCAATTCTTTTTGATATTGTTTGATCAGTTTTTCAAGATGCTTCTTTTGGATCCCTAATCTTTCATTTTTAGGATTCGGGATTCTCGCTTCTTCATCTAGTTGCTCGCTTTCAAAAGTAGATTTTTCAAGAATCTTGGTAACTTTTCTCGCAATTTCTTTGTCTAAATATGAAATGAGGATTACTTTGAATGAAGACCATTTTCTAACTTACACAACGAAAATTCCTCTAACCTTTCACTGCCATAAAACTCCTTCAATCTCCCCAATTCATGATTCATTGCAGTTTTGACCAAGGATTTAAACCAATCGGAACCCAGATCCAGCGTATCAATAATAGCTTCCGCGTCAAACTCATCTTCTTCCACAGGATATCTCTCTCGCCTTTTCTTGTCTTTGTTTAAAATATCATCAAAGTCTTGCTTCCGCTTGGTACCGTCTTCTGGTCTCTCAATCGACTTACTCGTCCCAATGATGGCTTTATCGTCAATCTCATTCTCCACATCACTGAAATCGAAATCATGATTTCCTTTCAATTTCTTACCACTTGGCTTCCACATCACCTCCATAACGACCAATTCAAAAGAATACGGACAGCCCCCCGCTAAATTCGAAAAAACGGTTTTATTCGATGGTCAAGTTGAGTCACCAGCAATGGCTGGAAAGGAAGGAAAGGGACATGGAAGATGACAAGTATGAAAAGAGTTTGGAGGAACAGAGGCGATCGCGCAAGGAGTCCAGTAGACAGAAGCAGAGTTCTGAGCGGTTTGATTTGTGGTTGTTGGAAAAAGAAAGCTTTGAAAAGGCTCAAAAGATGGTCCGACAACTTGAGAGAAGTAGATGTGAAGACACAGAGAAGTGGTTTGAAGTGGCAGTAAGCTTGAATGCTGTGGATTGCCTGCGTGGTGCGTATAAGATGGATGAATACAGGGGTTTGCCTTTGGATCGAGATGATAGCCACAACATCTGTTCTAATGAGGGACTAAAGGAAAGAAAGTTACTCGAGACAGAGTTCTTCAGATGGTCAAGGGCTCTAGAGCATGGCCATGAATTTGAAAACGTTACATGTGATCCTGAATTAGGAAAGACATTCACCGCAAACGCCAAAGAGATCATGACTGAATATGCTGAGCAAATGGGTCAAAAAGGTGATTACATAATTCCAAGTCTCAAATACAGTGCTCCAAATGTGAAGCAAGCTGCCCACGACAAGCGCAATTTGTTTAATCCTGATAAAATCAAGTATAACAAAATCCACACTCGACTTTTGAGGTCCGAGTACGCAAGAGCTCGTGTGGAGATGTACGACCGACTTGACGCTCGGCTAGACAGAGCAAGAGACCTGCCTCTCCATATTGCAGAGAAGAAAATTCTGAGTGCCATGGGCCTCGGAAGACTTGCTCGATGGTTGGAAGAAGACGAGATGGAAAAGAGTACAATCGAGCAGCAGAAGAAGAGTGAAGATCGAGATTATGCCAGGAAGATACACGAGAGTTTTGTTAAGAAGAAGGAAAGTATGAAAGTACGGTTACCGGATCCTGTTGAAGCAGACCCAACGAAAAGGATTATAGCGAATAAGGAGAACACTACAACCAGGATGCATTTCGCCAAGGGGAAGCCAGTTGCGGTGAGACGAAAACTTAACGACGGTCCAGCTAGTGGTAGTGTTGATATTCTTATGAGATCTGGAAAAGTACTAGGAAAGTATTTGTACTGTACAAATAAGAAAGATCTCGAGATGGCACGTGCTCAGCTGGCTAAAGAAGGACATGTGTACAAAGAGAACTTCAAGGATTTAGATGGCGATCCATTAGATGACGAATACGAACAAGCATCCGGTATGGAAACCAAGAGAGAAAGAAGCGAGCAACGAACTCGTGATAGAGAAGCCAAAGCTTCAGAGAAGTTCCAAGAATGGTCCACGTACAAGTCACTGAGATCGAAATCACTGGATGCTCTCCAGCACATTGACAAACCTGGAAAAAGTGGTCGAGGAGTGACCACTGAAGAGGCCCATTGGCGTTATGTTGGTGAGCAGCTCAAAGCTGTAGATCCCACATTGCTTGCCAATTTTTCAGAATGGTCCAGTGGGTTCAAACCCCCAGGTCAATGCAAAGTGCTTTGGGAAACATTATCGCCTACTATATGTGACACATGTTGTCCTTCTTCAGCTGTGCATGCGACGCTGCTGAAGTTCATTAACAGACCAGGAATCAACTACTCGGATATCTTCGACTTTGCTGTTGATAACAAATTGAAGCGATTAATGTACAGCGATGATCGTGACTTGAGTGACGCAACAGAGGAAGAGCGCTTGAAAGTACAAGAGTCGCTTGAGTTGGGTCCCAAGGCATTTCAGCAGATGATGTTGGATGCTGGAATTGTATTACAAGCGTATGAGCTCCGCATATTGGAAACACTGTTTGACCAAGATGGAAATGGGAAGATATCACGCAACGAGTTTCTTCGCTTTACTGGGGTGGATCCTAGACCTGCGGCACGAGGGGAGGCTCTTCAGATTCTAAGAGGAGGTAATCTCTGTGTATGGGAAGCATGCTGCCATCTTACAGGAATGACAAACGCCTACGACATTGTTCCTGGGAATGTTCCGAATGACTTGGACGACGAAGAAACGATCGTCGGTGCTAGACCATTATACTCACGAAGCGGCATGGTCAAGGAAGGTTGGACTAGATGGCCGTTACCAGACCTGCAGAAGCGATTGAGGAAACTGATTCGATCTGGAGATGCGAAAGACCTTACTGAAGGCCCTCCGTCATCCTGTGAGACATCAGTTTGGTCCAATAAGGAAAGACATGTTGCCGTCGAGGCCTTGCTCTCTTTGGCTGCTAAGAACAGAGAGATCACGGCGTCCCTGGCGATCAAATCGAACGGCGAGCCCCCATTGGCTCCAGTGCTGACGATAGGCGATGTAGCGTCGCTTACATATGCTGAGCGACAGACAACCCTTGTTTTTGAATGGACACCTCAGGAGAAAAGTATGTTTCCAGCATTTTACACCCTGGAAAGTTGCGGGAAAGAAGGCTCAAAATCTCACCGTGCTCATCAGTACGATGAGATATGCCGAGATCCTCCAAGTGTTTCAAGTGGAGAAAAACAATTGGGGACCTTTACAGTGAATGATCTCCAACCGGGTACAAAGTGTCTATTTAGGATACGCGCATTCAATGGCTATGGCGCATCACCATACACTTACATAACATGCGCCACTGCACCTCGGGCTGCTCCAGTTCCCGTTGTTGTGAAAGCCACACCTACAACAACTACAATATCATGGGGAGGCATAGGTCCTGATATCAAGAACACCCTGAGAGACATGAGAGATGTATTTCGCGCATTGGATGTATCAGGAAGTGTGGAGAGAGACGCATTGCTTGACGTTCTAGAGCATACACTGGATATTAAAAACGTACTTGCTAAAATACAGAGTGCCACTATCCAAGGGTCTTCTGTACTGGACATGATAGAAACGGCAGATGACAATATTCGTTGGGAAGAGTTAAAGTCGTGGATGTCGACTTCCATTAAAGCTCCTAGTGGCAAAACAAAATCATTCCAGTACGTATTATGCCGATGCGTTTCTGACGAACTAGTCGACTTCCGAAATGAAGGTGCTCTGAAAGATAACGCACAAGACACCGTGTACACAGTATTGAAAGCCTCGGAATGGTTCATCAACAGAAACGACTCTCATGCCAATCCTCAATTTGATCTTCCCTCATTGTACATGATTGAGTTACCAGAAGACTCGGCAAATGCGAGTGAAAAGCCTGCATTGAAGGTGGTACTTGACAAAGTGTCTAGTCGCAAGGATGCCAAGCCATTGGGATCATTTGGCAAACTAGTACAGCCAGTTTCACACTTGGAGGTTTTTGAGCAAGTATACATCGGCTCGGATACCAGCTGCACATTGACTGGCATCGATGCTGGTCAGTCGTATCAGTACCGTGTATTTCTTGTCAACAATAACGACGTACCTAGTCGTATGAGTGCTGCATTGGTCACTCACGCTCCAGCAGTTGCTCCTCCAGCTCCCAAGTTAATTGACTCAGTATCTACTGATTCTGTCACACTTGGATGGGGAACCCCCGATCTAGAGAAACTTCGAATCAAATCCAAGGCAAAAGAATCTAATAATAGAAAACGAGATGATTGGCTCAAACTGGTGGGTGAATGGGCACAAGATCCAGACCGCGAAGAAACCGGGGGTGTATCCGAATCCACCTTGCGAAAGACGTTTATGCGTTACGACGCAGATGCGAATGGCTCCATTGAAGGGCAAGAATTGGTGGAGCTGTTTCAGGATTTAGGTTTGCCAACTGAAGGGCCGGCTTTTGAAACTGCTCGACTCGCTTTAGATGGAAATGACGATGGAAAAGTGACCTATCAAGAATTTTCAAGTTGGTGGAAGGGTTCTGATATGCATTTTGTGTTGCTGCATTCCGTTCAAACTCACGGCAAAAGATCTCCATGGGCACCAGTATATCGAGGAACTGCATCTGAAGCTCGAGTGACTGGGTTGGACCCCAATTGCAAACATGTGTTTGCATTACAATGCGATATGAATAGAATGTCGTCAGCGGTTTCCAAAGAGATTGTTGTTGTCACTGCTCCTGAAACACCACAACAACCAGTGGTAGTGGAAGCGGGTTCTAAGCACATACGTGTGAAATGGTACTGTGGTCACGGCGGTGCAGAGAGATACGTATTGGAGATGTTGCTGCTGGAGAGACTGGATGGAACTTCCAAACGAGGTTCTGACGATTGGCGTACCGTATATGATGGTAAGGATACGTTTGTGTTTATACAAGGATTGCAGCCCAACTCCGTCTACAGACTCAGAGTGAAGGCCATCAACTGCGAAAAGAATCCTTCTATGGCATCATTGCCAGCTCAAGTAGTGACCACGGCGACTTCGGAGAAACAGATGAGTAAAGCCAATGCAGCCAACTATTTTGAAGTGGAAAGTACTGGGGATCTCGTTGTCGGTGACACGGTACTTTTTACGGAGAGGATCTTCGATACATTAGTAAGTAAATCTAATGTGAAGAAATCCAGTAAGGCCAGTGTGTCGTTGACAAGGCAATCATTGTCATCATTGAAGGACAAGCCACAAGGAGAATTTGTTTCGGAGCGAACAGTTGCTGCAAGAATAGTTGCCAGCTCCCATGCTAGGGACAAGCGAATGCTATCTATGGAGGTGATCTGGTCTTCGCTTTCAGTTAAAACAGCTTCTGACAAGTACTTGTTGCAAAGTGGGGCCAGAATCGCCAGAAGCGAAGCGGATATATTCAAATTCGAATCCTTCAGGGCAAAATGGTTCCACGAGGACGGAAGATGGACATACAACGAAGAGAGAGATGCACACTTTGAATAACTATTTAACAAAAAATCTCGCGAAAGGGAAAGCACTTCGAATAAGTACTTCACAAAATATTTTAACTAAAAGCAAAGCACTTTGAATAACTATTTTACAAAATATGATACTTTTCTAAATGTGTGGCGCTTTAGCTTGCAGTGTGCGTTCCACAAGCTTCAACACAGACTGCATCTGACTAGAGAGCATCCTCATGTCACCTTGCAATTCTGATACTAAAGCGTTCGTCATGCTGACTTGTCTTGAAACGAGACGGTGGTTGTTTTTCATCTGACACTCAAGCAACGAGAGCAGCTGTCTATTCTCTGAAAACTCTTCCTTCGATTTCGCGATTTCTTCTTCGATTGCCAAAAGCCGGACACGCAATGTTGGATCTATGATTTCCTGTAATTTAGTATTGATGTGGTCTGTTAGACTTTGAATTACATCGTTGACGCTTACTCCGAGTTGTTGGAACGTGCTCTTGGTGTCCTGGTTCAGAATTTCAACTCGCTCCTCGATACTAACTATTTTACCTTCCAGTCTTAGATCAAGCTCTTGCAACGAACGTCTGCGGGTTAAGTCATCCACGCGCTTGTCATCTTCAATTTGATCAACTAGCGAACTAATCTGGGCATGAAGTTTGTCCACCTGCGTTTTCAGTGAGATAAAAGAACGAGGAGTAGATTCATTGCGAGGAGTACCAGGCGTTGATGGTTCCTTGCGAGGAGTCCTTGGAGTCGATGGCAACATCCTCTGTCGTGGATGCTCCATCAAAATTCAAAAAAATTCTTTACACCCATTTCCTTCATGTAGACGAAGTTACAGAGGAAACGGTAGTTTCAAAGAAACTTACTCAGAGCTTGATTACAAGCCAGGTAATTACTTCGTTTTCTCAAAAGATAATTCAGAGTTTGAATGGAGATGCTTCTG
>Ga0105055_10011972_pt1 | contig 10619 bp, 8 predicted proteins | sample BON03_FD_78090 | JGI IMG/M metagenome (GOLD analysis project Ga0105055, IMG submission 78090) | Freshwater microbial communities from Lake Bonney liftoff mats and glacier meltwater in Antarctica - BON-03 | ecosystem: Environmental > Aquatic > Freshwater > Ice > Glacier meltwater | place: Lake... | reverse complement strand
CAGCAGCTCCCTTCTCCGCAAAAATGGGTGAACGGTAATTACCCCGGTTAATAATGTGATAACACGCTCCGACAAACTCGATTCGCAGCGGTCTGGGCATCCGTCAATCGGGCTCGGGATCCATTGATTTTGTCACGAGTCAAGACCTGATGTCTTCTGGTTGCCCCGGTTAATAATGTGATAACACGCTCCGACAAACTCGATTCGCAGCGGTCTGGGCATCCGTCAATCGGGCTCGGGATCCATTGATTTTGTCACGAGTCAAGACCTGACGTCTTCTGGTTGCCCCTTTGTAGGTCGTAAGGGCACGGGCTCACTCACGGTGCAAACCGGCGGCTCCGTATCCAATAGTTTCGGTTACTTGGGCGTAGTTTCCGGCAGCACCGGCACCGCAGAGATTTCCGGCACGTGGACCAATGCAAACAATCTCTCCATCGGCAATCAGGGCAACGGCTCACTCACCGTGCGGGATGGCGGCACCGTCAATGTGAGATCCGGCATCGGGACCACCAGTTTAGCCTCCGGAGCTGATTCCGCCGGCACCCTCACCATCACGGGCTCCACCGCCGCCGGCATCCTCAACGCCGCCTCGGTCACCGCGGGCTTAGGCACCGCCACCCTCAACTTCAACCACACCGACGCCGACTACCACTTCACCACCGACGGAGCGGCCACCGGCACGGCCGTAGCGATCACCGGGTCCACCTCCGTCAACCACCTCGGCACCGGCACCACCACCCTCAGCGGCACCAACACCTACACCAGCGGCACGACGATCTCCGCCGGCACGCTCGCCGTTTCCGCCAACAACAACCTCGGCGCCAGCGACGGTGTGATCAACTTCTCCGGCGGCACCCTCAACTCCACCGCCTCCTTCACCGCTGATCGCGCCACCACCCTAGGCACCGGCGGCGGCACGCTCAACGTGGACAATTCCACCACCCTCACTTGGGACGGCAACATCACCGGCGGGGCCGGCAACCCCCTCACCAAAACCGGCACCGGCACCCTCATCCTCGGCGGCACCAACACCTACTCCGGCGACACCCGCGTGGACGCAGGCACCCTCCGACTCGGCGCCGCCGGAGCACTCAGCTCCAACACTCACCTCCGCGTGCAACCCGGCGCCGTCTTCGATCCCAACGGATTCGCCACCGCACTCGGTCGTCTCGAAGGCGACGGCAACGTGAACCTCGGTTCCGGCAACCTGTCGCTCAACCAAGCTGCCAACACCACCTTCGCCGGCGTCATCGCCGGCACCGGCGGACTCGCCAAATCCGGCGCCGGACGGCTCACCCTCAACGGCACTCACACCTTCTCTGGCGACACCGACGTCACCGCCGGCGAACTGAAGCTCAATGGCTCCGCCGCAAACTCTCGCTTCAATATTGCCGGCGGTCGCCTCTCCGGTTCCGGCACCGTGGGTATGCTCACCATCGCCAACGGCGGCACCCTCGCCCCCGGCAACTCACCCGGCACCCTCAACGCTGGATCGACCACCTGGGAATCCGGTGGAAACTTCAAATGGGAAGTCAACAACGCCGCCGGAATCGTCAGCACCAATTGGGATCTCCTTAACATCACCGGCGGCCTCACCATCACCGCCACCGATGCCAACCCCTTCACCGTAAATCTAGTTTCCCTGACCGCCGCCAACGCCACCGGACTCGTCCCCAACTTCGACGCCGACGCCAACCACAGCTGGACCTTCGTCACCACCACCACCGGCATCACCTTCGACGGAGCCGCGTCCATCGGCGCCTCCTTCGCGATCAATGCATCAGGTTTCCAAAACACCCTAAACGGCATCTTCGGCCTAGCCCAAAACGGCAACGACCTAAACGTAACCTACACGACTTCAGCCGTCCCTGAACCCGCCTCCTTCGCCCTCCTCTTCGGCCTCTTCGCTATCGGCTTCGCCACCACCCGCCGCACGCGCCGCGCGAAGTAACAAGCGCGCAGAGAGCGAAGTAACAAGTAGCAGGTATCAAGTAACAAGATACTTTATGCCCGACAGCCCATGGCCAAACGTCGTCTCTTCGGATTCTTCTCAGTTCCGGCTTTCGTGTATTTTGTGTGTTTCGTGGTTAACGAAGAAAACACCTGCCCCACCGCTGTTTTTTACAGGAGAGAACAGAGAAAAACAGAGCCACTCCTCAGTATTCGAATATAAACTACCGGCCTAGATTCCGGCCCCACGCTGACGGCTGCTCCCCAACGTTCCCTTCTGTAAAACAAAAGCCCCCCCCTCAATATCCGTCATCCGCCTCGCTCATAGACAGGCAGATATCGACGGCATCAACCGGCCAAGGGGTTCTAACTTCTCTTCACCAGATGCTTGGGATTCCGATGCGCATGGAATACGGCCAAGACCACAATACGGAAATTTTCGGCCACGAAGTGCACCGAGTAAGGAAAACGAATGAGGACAATACGACGAACTGAACCGCGAACCGTGCGAAACAGTTCCGGCCGCTCCGCCGCTTCACTCAGTCGATCATCGACTACATTTTGAAATTCGATTCCCAGTCCTCGTTGTTTACCTTCATACCAAACAAAAGCCTCATCGAATTCCAACCGAGCTTCGCGGCGGAAAACGACGCTTCTACTCACAATGCTCGATCACGGTTGGCTTGCTTGATTTCACTCCACGCCACCACGTCGTCAGGTGAGTCTTCGTAGACGGCTATTCGATCATCCAATTCCACGGTCTGGCCGGGAGTCAACTCCAAGTCCTCCTCCGCGAATTCGCTCCATATCCGGGACACCAATTCACGCCGCTCCAACGCAGTGAGCGACCGCATACTATCCAAAATCTCTGCCGAACTCATGGCTGAACCCTAGCGACAAAACCTCCGGCCGCAAGGGAGATAACACCCCGGCAAACCCCCAATCCGCCCTGACCCCACCACCTGCCCCCGATTCTCATCAGCTCTTCGTTTCCTTCTTTAACAAACTCAGTGCGTCAGCCCTTTGCGCCTTTGCGTTAAAACCCTTGCCCCGCTGATCCAACTCCGTCCCTCCCTTTTACCCCTTTGAAACGCACCATAATGAATCAATATGGATCAGGCTTAAACTTTGCTCGTGCCGGCTATATCCGTGAAACGAGCCGGAGAGGTTCATCGCGTGAATTGCTTGAATGACTCAGCGCTCAAGTAAACAGGCCTGTTCAAAACGACTCCCGGTTGATAGTTTGGAGTGCGCCAACCCTAGGAGTATTCCCGCCACTACGACCGAAGTAGAGTCCTTCTTGTTACGCTAGAGCCCGAGGTCGTTGCCCCAAGAGGGATCTCATTCGCCCATGATTCAAACGCGCTGTGGTAAGAAATGCCGGGTTGCGGAGCATTCTCCCCCCCCCAACAGTGGTTTCGCTTCCCCCTCCTTATTTGTCCGGATACTCGGCCCTATCTCAGCTTCCTTTTTTGATGATTGCCTCCTCGTTTCGCCTCTGCGCCTTCCTCGCTACGCTCCTGCTCGCAGCTTCCGCTTCCGCCGCCGATCAGCCGATGAATATTCTCGTGCTCTACGCCGATGACTGGCGGCACGATACTCTCGGCGCCGCCGGCCATCCCGTCGTGCAAACCCCTCACCTCGATCAACTCTCGCGCGATGGCGTTCGGTTTACTCGGGCCTGCGTGACCACTGCTATTTGTGGTGTCAGTCGCGCCAATCTCTACACTGGTCAGTGGATGTCCCGTCACGGTAACCGAGGCTTCGCTGCCTGGGCAACGCCTTGGTCCGAGACCTACCTCGGTCAGCTCCGCCAACACGGGTATTACGTCGGTCACGTCGGCAAATGGCACAACGGTGAGATCCCCTCCGAACACTTCGATTTCAGTCGCTCTTACTACCGCACGCATTGGATCGAAGAACCCGACGGTTCCAAAATTCACGTCACGCAAAAAAACGAAAACGACTCCATGGAGTTCCTCAAAACACGCCCCCCTGACCAACCGTTCTACCTCACCGTCGCCTTCTTCGCCACCCACGCCGAAGATCATAATCCCCTTCAGTTCCTTCCCCAACCCGAAAGCATGTCACTCTACGAGGACGTCACGATTCCCGTTCCGGCCAATGCCACCGACGAATCCTTTCACCGCCTCCCCGAGTTCGTCGCCCACGAAGGCAACGAGGGACGCAACCGCTGGCACTGGCGCTTCGATACCCCGGAGAAATATCAGATCATGATGAAAAACTACTACCGGCTCGCCACCGAAGTTGATCAAACCAGCGGCCGCATCCTCGCCGAACTCAAACGCCAGGGCGTGCTCGATAACACCCTCGTGATATTCACCACCGACAACGGCTACTACCACGCCGAGCACGGCCTCGCCGACAAATGGTATCCCCACGAAGAGAGCATTCGCGTGCCTCTCATCATTTCCGACCCTCGTCTCCCCGCCGACCAACGCGGCACCGAAAACGACCAATTCGCCCTCAGTGTTGATCTCGCTCCCACCATCCTCAACGCCGCCGGTATCACCGCCCCCGCGGGCATGCAGGGCGAGGATCTCGCGCCCCTTTATTTATCCAATTCTCCTCCCGATTGGCGCACCGATTTTTTCTACGAACATCCCACTATTCGGAGCAAAGATTTCATTCCTGCCTCCGAGGCCCTCGTGCAACGCGATTGGAAGTATCTCTACTGGCCTGAATTCGACCGCGAACAACTCTTCGACCTCGCTAACGACCCGCAGGAAGAAAACGACTTGATCAACGAATCCACCCACACTGCCCGCCTCACCGCCATGCGGGCCCGTTTCGCTGTGCTCAAAGCCGCCGCCAACTGAGCGCGTTCATCGCCCCCGTTCCGACCAAAATATTTAATTGATTAAGCGCACGGTTCCTTGCCCCGGACGCCTCAGCCTTAATTCTGCCTCGACCCACCCTCAGGTGGACTATCCTGCTCATGAATTACCGACCTCTCGGCCAAACCGGACTCAATCTCTCCGCGCTCAGCTACGGCGCATCCCCGCTCGGCGGCGTGTTTGGTGACGTCGACCACGCCACCGGGATTCGCACCGTTCACGCCGCCATCGATGGCGGCATTAACTTCATCGACGTGTCGCCCTACTACGGCGACACCAAGGCCGAAACCGTGCTCGGCCTCGCTCTCCGGGAGATCAAACGCAACCGCTTCATCCTCGCCACCAAGGTTGGCCAATACAGTCAGGCAGAATTCGATTTTTCCGCCGCTCGCGTCACCCGTAGTCTCGACGAAAGCTGCGCGCGCCTCGGCGTCGACTACATCGATATTCTTCAGTGCCACGACATCGAATTCGCCGAGGTCGACCAAATCGTCGACGAAACCCTACCCGCACTCGTCAAACTTCGTGACGCCGGCCGCATCGGCCACATCGGCATCACCGGCCTCCCCTTCAAGGTCCTGCAAGCCGTGCTCGATCGCACGGATCCCGGCGTCGTCGACACCATCCTCTCCTTCTGCCGCTACGAGCTCAACGACACTGCCCTCGCCGACTTCCTCCCCTACTTCGCGTCCAAAAAAATTGGCGTCATCAACGCCTCCCCCACCGGCATGGGCCTCCTCACTCCCCGTGGCGTTCCCGGCTGGCACCAAGCCACTCCGCTCATGATCGAAACCGCCCAAAAAGCCGTCGCGTTCTGTGCCCAGGAGGGAGTCGATATCGTCAAACTCGCGGTCCAATTCTGCGTCGCCCATCCCGGTATCACCACCACGTTGGTCGGCACCTCGAAACCCGCCAACATCGAGGCCAATATCCGCTACGCCGAGGAGCCCATCGACCACGACATGATCAATCGCGTCCGCGAAATCCTCGCGCCGATCAACAACCACAACTTTACCCGAGGCCTGCCCGCCAACCGCGACGCCCTCATCCCCTCCTCCGCATGAACCAAGTCTCTCTCGCCGAACCCGGCCGTTTCGAATTCATCACCAACGCGCCTGAGCCCCAGCTTCAACCCGGCGAAGCCTTGGTCCGTGTCCACCGCATCGGCGTCTGCGGCACCGACCTGCACGCCTACGCTGGCAAACAGCCTTTCTTCGAATATCCGCGTGTCCTCGGTCATGAACTCGGCGTCGAGGTCATCGATCCCGGCAGCGAACCCGGTGACCTCAAAGGGGGTGATCGCTGCTCCGTCGAACCTTACTTAAACTGCGGAAAATGCATCGCGTGCCGTCGCGGTAAGCCCAACTGCTGCACCTCACTGAGCGTCCTCGGCGTTCACTCCGACGGTGGCATGGGCACCCTCCTCGCCGTCCCTGCTCGTAAGCTCCATCGCTCCACCAAACTCAGCTACGACCAACTCGCTCTGGTCGAAACCCTAGGCATCGGCGCCCACGCCGTCGAACGCGCCGAACCCACTGCCGATGACTTTGTCCTTGTGATCGGCGCCGGCCCCATCGGCCTCAGTGTCATTCAGTTCGCCGGTATCACCGGAGCCAAGGTCGCCGTGATGGACATCAGCGAATCTCGCCTCGCGTTTTGCCGCGACCACCTGGGCGTCAAACACACCGTCGTCGCCGGACCGGCAGCGGCCGCCGAGCTCACCGCCATCGGTGACGGCGATCTTCCCACGATCGTCTTCGATGCGACGGGCAACCCGCGCTCCATGGCGGGCTCATTCGAACTACCCGCCCACGGCGGACGCATCGTCTTCGTCGGCCTATTCCAAGGCGACGTCTCTTTCAACGACCCCAATTTCCATCGCCGCGAACTCACCCTCTGCGCCAGCCGCAACGCGTTGCCCGACACTTTCACCGAGATCATCCACTTGATGGAAACCGGCCGGATCGATACCACGCCGTGGATCACTCACCGCTGCGCGCTCGCCGACATTCCAACCCAATTTGGCGTCTTCTCCGCCGATCCGACCCTGCTCAAGTGTATCATCGAGGTCTGATCCAAGCCAACTGCATCCGCGACTTAGCACCCGATCACCTCGCCTCCGCGTAGCCGATTCGCCGCCCACTTCATTTTAGCAGGCATCAAATACCGGTAGGAACGAACCGCTTAGCCCTCCGCAACGGCCTCTCGCGAAATTCACGTCGCACTCGTTTTCCCCGTTGCGCCGTGCTTCAGCCGGCAACCACTGCCTCTCATAAACTGACTAACCGACGCTCCAGCGCATCGCCATCCGCCAAAGGACATCCCAAGCTTCTACTATGTCCCAGTTTTCACCCCGACTGCGTTGCCTTCTTTTCGTCCTCTTTGCGCAGGTGCTTCTCGCCGATTCCCCTATCCTCGCACGATCCGAAAAATCCCTTTTGCCCCTAGATCAACCATGGGAAAAAGGCGGTAGCATGACCACCTTGGTCGGAGTCGTTCCCGATCCGGCCGCCGATCGGCTTTGCCTCTACTACATGGTCTCATTTCCCGGAAGAGCCGAAGACAATATTCTCTGTCTGGCTTATTCCACCGACGGCTACACCTGGGAAAAACCGGACCTAGGCCAGGGTCACAACATCGTCATGCGGGCCTCAGGTAACTCCATGAATTGGGGCTCCTTTCACCCTCAGGCAATCGTCCTCGACGAGAATGAAGTGAATCCGGCCTGGCGTTGGAAAATGTTATTCTGGGGGCGTTGGAACCCCGAGCTCCCTCCCGGTTTTCATATCGCCGTCAGCCGAGATGGGCTATCGTGGGATCCGCTTAACAATCGCCCCATCATCACCAACGCCAACGACGCCGGCTCCATCGGTCTACCCAACCCCCTCGCCCCCGTCGGCCCTCGCGAGAGTTCGCTACTCCTGTATCAGCAAACTTGGCGCTACAATCCAAACCTACCCACCGAGCGCGACAATCTGGATCACATGCAACGGGTCATCTCCATCTGGACCTGCGACCCTTTTCCCGGTCGCTGGATTGGGCCCACGCAAATCCTCGCTCCCGACGACCAGGATGCAGCCGACCTTCAATTCTATTGGTTCGTCCCCTTCCCCGAGGGCGACGGTTATTTCGGTCTCATGAACATCCACCACACCACCGATCAACACCTCGACGTTCAACTCATGAGCAGCGCGGACGGATGGACCTGGGAACGGGAACTAGATCGAGAACCACTGATCCCCTTGGCCCCTCAAGGCCGCTTCGATTGCGGCATGATCACCGTGACCGCCCCGCCCGTCAGTTGGAAAGGCAAGCGCCTGCTCTACTACAACGGCCGCGCCACCGTGCACGATCATCAGCCCTACTACCCGGCCGCCCCGCTCCCGTCCCCCGCCAACGGCATCGGCGTCGTGGAACTGTCTCCCACCCTCTTTCGCTAACGCCTCAGACCATGATCACTTCCCTGACTCAGGATTTCATCTCCCCGATGTCCCCGCGGTAGGGGCGTTGCGCGACGACTCCCGCCGTGGCCCCACTGCCCGCCAAGCCCCCGGCTTTATCTTTACTCATTTTCTTTATCTTTCTCCCCGAGCCAGCCGACCGTTCCCGCCCCGCCCCCCGCCCTTCGGCCAATTAAATCAATTCATCGCGTCAGCCCTCGATTCTCTCTGTGCTCTCCTGTAAAAACCAATGCGTCCCCCCCCCCCGCGCCTCCCCGCCTCCCCCCTTCAGTGCGTAGTCGGTAGACGGAGCCATTAGTGTCCATTCGTGGTTAAAAAACTCCCTGCCTCCCAGCTTCGTCCCCTTCGTTTCCTTCAATAAAAAAACCAGTGCGTCAGCCCGTCCTTCCCGTGCGGTTGCTTCGCCTCCCCCTTGCCTTAACTGTTTAAACACGAGGTCGATTCCTTCTCCCCTGAATCCACTTCTAAAGTCACCCCGTCCGTCATCGTCTTTCGTCGACCTCGGATCCTCCTCCAGTCGACCGTAATTTACCCTATCTCCTTATGCTTCCGCGTGTTTTTTGTCTAATCTGCTTAGCCGTGGCTTCTCTGTCTGCCGCGTCCAAATCCCGCCCCAACATTCTGTGGATCATGTCCGATGATCACGCCGCGTCCGCCATCGGTGCCTACGGCAGTCACCTCGCCGAACTCAATCCCACGCCCACCTTGGATCGGCTCGCCGCCGAGGGCATGATGTTCACGAACGCGGTCTGCACCAATTCCATTTGCACCCCCAGCCGGGCTACCCTCATGACCGGCCAGTATTCGCACACCAACGGGGTCAAAACCCTGTCCGACGATCTGCCTATCGCCAAGCACACGTTACCCCGCCTCATGAAACAGGCCGGTTACCAAACCGCCATGATCGGCAAATGGCATCTCAAAAACGAACCCGCGGAATTCGACTACTACTGCGTCCTCCCCGGCCAAGGCAGCTACCACCGCCCCACTTTCCGCGACATGAATTCCCCCGGCAAGTGGCCCGACAATCTCCGCCACCCTCGGGCCACTTATGACACGGAGCACTCCTCGGACGTCATCACCAACCTCTCCCTTGATTGGCTGAAGCAGCGCAATAGCGACCAGCCCTTCTTCCTAATGCATCACTTCAAAGCCCCGCATGACAACTTCGAGAACGCTGAGCGCTACGACTTCCTCTACGACGACGTCACCATTCCCGAACCACCCTCTCTCCGCGATTCCCCCAACCACGGTTCCATCGCCACTGCCGGCACCGGCACTTCTATCGGCAAGCGCAACGAACGCCGTAACATGGGCGATCACATGTTCGTTGATAAGTCCCTCTCCGATGAGGACTACCTCACCGTCGCCTACCAACGTTACCTCAAAAAATACCTCCGCACCGTCCGTGGCCTGGACGACAATATCGCTCGCCTCATCGAGGCTCTCCGCGAATCCGGTGACCTCGATAACACCATCATTCTCTACACCTCCGATCAGGGGTTTATGCTCGGCGAACACGACTACATCGACAAGCGCTGGATGTATGAGCCGTCCCTCCAAGTTCCCTTCATCGTCAAGTATCCCGGCAAAACCAAACCCGGCTCCAAGAGCAACGCGCTCGTCAACAACACCGACTTCGCCCCCACTCTCCTCGATCTCGCTGGCGTCAAAATCCCCGCCTCCATGCAAGGCCACAGCGTCGCGCCGATCCTCGCCACCGGCGAAACTCCCTCCGATTGGCGCCAAGCCAGCTACTACCGCTACTGGATGCATATGGCCCACCACGACAATCCCGGCCACTACGGCATCCGCACCGAAAACTTTAAGCTCATCTTCTTCTACGGTTTGGCCCTCGACGCCCAAGGCGCGCAAAAAGACTCCACCACTCCCGGCTGGGAGCTCTACGACCTGCGCAACGACCCCGCCGAACGTCACAACGTCTACGACGACCCCACCTATCGCGACGTCGCTTCCCAGCTCAAAATCCAGTTGCTCCAGCTCAAACAAGAGAACGGCGACACCGACGAAAAGTATCCCGAACTCATGCGTGTCCGCGAGCTCGTCTGGGGCAACTAACCCCAGTCCATTACCCCGGTCCCCCCCGTGGGTCGGGCTTTATTCCCGACATCCCCTTGCCTCTCCGCCAGAGACATTGCTCGACCACGCCCGCCCCGCCCCCTCGGTCACCACGCATTCCCTTCCCCCGTCCCCGGGCCCCCCCCCGTGGGTCGGGCTTTATGCCCGACATCCCCTTGCCTCTCCGCCAGAGACATTGCTCGACGCCCCCCGCCCCGCCCCCTCGGTCACCAGTCATTCCCGTCCCCCCCGTCCCACCAGTCATTCCCGT
>Ga0105055_10011963_pt1 | contig 10623 bp, 9 predicted proteins | sample BON03_FD_78090 | JGI IMG/M metagenome (GOLD analysis project Ga0105055, IMG submission 78090) | Freshwater microbial communities from Lake Bonney liftoff mats and glacier meltwater in Antarctica - BON-03 | ecosystem: Environmental > Aquatic > Freshwater > Ice > Glacier meltwater | place: Lake... | reverse complement strand
TTTATCTATTTGGTTTTTTTTATATGGATATATTAAATTTATATGGTGACGATTTAATAGTCTTTTTTTAACTTAATAAAATTATAACCTTTATCAGCATATAAATATTTGAAAAATGTTTTTTTAGCTAATGTTTCAACTAATAATTTTATATCATGTATATTACCTAAACCAAGTTTTATACCTAATGGAATACCGTTAGAACTACTTATAATTGATAATTTATTACATTTATGTTTTTTACTTTCAAAATTATTGTAGCCAGTCGTATATTTATAAACATATTTATTAAGTATAGCAGTATCTATATATGCTTCTTTATCATTTATATATATATTAAATACTTATATAACACTAGACTTGAACTGTATAGAATATGTATATAGAAGATAAATTAATATAGATTAATAAAAGAACTTAACCGTTATTACATAGTATATATTTTAATATTACCTTAAACTATAGTTTCAAATAAATTATCTAATTAAATAAATTATTTAATTAAATAATTTAATTAAATTAAAAAATTAAAAATAAATATCTATTTTAAATATAATAACCGTCAAATAAGTTCAAGGCTTTTAAAAACTATTTTGAGTTTATCAATTTATAAACAAGCACGTTTATTTAAAGATATAATCCTAATAATATAATAAATATATTACATTTTATATGTGTTCTATAGAAGAAGCATGGGCTGGTCAAACTTTTGACAATAAACCAGTTATTTCACAAAGTGATATACATAGTTCATATTCATCAATTCCTAATAATGTGTTAACCAGAAATAATGAATTTACAGTTACTAATTCTAAACAACCACAACATAGGGATTTAACAAGAGGTATAAATTCTAAATATTCAAGAGAACCTCGTGTTCCACAGCTTTCTAAAAATATAAATAGTATAAATATGGATATATCTTCAACTATGCAGGAAAATAATAATATAAATAATAATACAAATCGTTCACCTTCATATATGAATTTACAACATAATAATAAAAAAGAAAATATTAATAATTCGCTACATTCTATTTCAACACATCCTAATTTAATGTATCCTAATTCAAATTCTGCAAATTTAAGACAATCCAGTACAATACAGTATCCAGAACCTACAACTACTGGTAATAATTTTACAAATATTAATGATGCTTTTGAAGTTTCTCACACAGTAAATAAATTTATGAATATAGGTATGAATGATACCGATGAAAATTTTAATAATAATTTACTTAATGAACATACTCCAGAAGAATATATGATCATTAATAATAAATTTAAAAATATAAAAAAACGTAAAGCTAAAAACCATTTTACAAATATAAATAGTAAAAATAATAATTTAAATACTTATTATAATAATGATGATGTCGAAAATAATATGAAAGATGATATGAATAATATTAATTATGATACTATGGATGATGCTATTGTTTATGATAATATAGATGATGATAATATAGTTGATGATATAAATAAAAATCAACTAAATAATAATAATAATATTAATAATATTAATAATATTAATAATATTAATAATATTAATAATATTAATAATTTATTAAATGATATAATAAATAAATTAGATAAACTTGAAATAAAATTACATAACAATAATAAAAAAAATATGTATGATTTAATATTATATATTCTTATAGGTATGTTATTATCATTTATTATATATTCTGCTTTTATTACTTTATACCGTTGAAAATTTAAAATTAGAAAACTATTAAATTGAAATAATTTAAAAAAATTAAGGTTTTACTATTCCAATTCATCTAAATTAGGAATCATATCTATAAGGACGCATGAATTAATGATTCAATTAAAATAAATTAATGTTTCAATTAAAAATAATTAATGATTCAATTAAAATAAATTATCTATTTTATTTTGAAATAAATCTAAATCGTTATCATCATATATTGTATTTAATACCTCTTTATATTCATTAATTGGTTTATATTGAATATTTTTTTGAATTTTTTTTTTATTTTGAAAATTATAATTATCATTTTTAATATTATTATTATTATTATTATTATTATTATTATTATTTGATCCATTATATTTTATAATCATTTGTGTTTTGTGATTTAATGTATTATAATTCTCGATTTTATTATTATGTGATGTATTTAAATAATAATTATTATTTAAGTTTTCTTTTGGTTTCCAAGATATATGTATTGTTGTAGGTACAGCAAAATAAATTTCAAATCCTTTTTCAACTAATTTATCCATTATAAATATGACACACTCACCAATATTATATAAAGGTAATCCAAATACAACATTTGGAACAATAAAAGTACAATTATAATCATTATTTTTTTTATTGATATTTAAAATTTTTTTATAACACATTTCTAAAATAGTTTCGAATATCTTATATTTTTTATTTTCTCTTTCTTCAACTTCATTTCTTAATTTATTAATATTTAAACTTAACATTTTATTTTATCTATTTTTATAATTTATATTTTTTTTATAATTTATATTTAATTTAATTTAATTTAATTTAATTTAATTTAATTTAATTTAATTTAATAATTAAAAATAAATATCTACTTTAAATATAATACTCTTCAAATAAGTTATAATCTTGTAAATAAGAGCTTTTTGGATTTATCAATTTATAAACACTACAGTTTATTTAAGGATAGACTAATAAATAAGTAATATATAAAAATAATAAAATATTTATAAATAATAGAATAATTAATAATAAATAAAAATGAATGAATTAAAAAATTTACTTTTTAATAAAGATATATGCAGTGGTTCAATAAGTTATAGTGGTAAAGGTGATTTAGTAGTTCAAGGTAACTTAAAGACTGGTTCTCCATCTTCTAAATTATTTTTTTGGGCTGCTGCTCCACCAACTTATGGCTCCAGTTTTGCTGGTTCAGGTATGCCTTATCCCGACCCTTTAACAGCTTATGATAGAACTCCAAACAAAGGTGTTTTAGATGTTGTTAATGGTAATTTTACTATTAATATGAAATATCCTAATGCTTATTACATTGGTTTAGGTTCTGTACATGTTCCTCCTCATATTAATTTTAAAATTTGTGAAGAAGGAAAAGATGATAACTATTTTAGTGTTCAAATTGATGATGGTGTTCCTTTTCGTATGTTATCATTTCCAGCTCCTCCTACTAAAAAACCACGTACATCAGCTCTGTTTTATTGTGAACCAGAAAAAGGGGCACGTACACAAGAAGCTATTTTAAGAGCAAGTAAATATCCTTCAACTAATAAAATGCCTGATAATTTTTGGGGAGAACGTCCTCCCCGCTAAGAAATAAATAGTTATTAATTTTATTAGTTATTACTTATTAGTTATTAGTTATTAGTTAGTAGTTAGTAGTTTAATGAAGCTAAATCTATTTCAATATGTGTTATATTATTTTTATAATTTTGTATTTCTGTAGATAAATGTTTTATTTCCAAAGTAATCTTTTGATAACTATCTTTATTATTTATGCATTTTTTAATTTCATTACTTACTTTTATAATATCATTTTCATTTTTTGATAATTCTATTTTAATATTATTAATCGTTTCTTCACTAATTAGATTATTTTTTTCTTCTTCATTTCTTAATCTAAATTTAATAATTTCAAATCTATTATTTGCTCTTAATATATCATAATCTAATTCTTTAATTTTATCATTAAATTTATTATTTATTAAATGAATAGCTATACTTTCATAATTATTATATTTTTCTAATAATTTTTCTAATTTAAATTGTAAGTTCTGTTTTTTCTCTTTTGCAATTTTATATTTGTCTTTATAATTGATTATTTTAACATTATTAATACTATTATCTTTTTTAGTTTCATTTATTATAGTATTATTTAAAGTTTCAATTTTATTCATTTTTTTATTAATATAATTAATTTCATTTATATTACTATTCATAAAATTATCTATTAAATCTATTTTTTCATTAATTGTTAATGTTTTATTAATATTAAATTTAGTATAATAGTTATCTAAATTCATATTATTAGTTTCCATGTTAGGCTTATTCTTAAATAAATATCTGTGTTTATAAATTGATAAATTCAAAATAGCTTTTAAAAGCCTTGAACTTAGTTGGTGGTTATTATACTTAAAGTAAATATTTATTTTTAATTATTTAATTTAATTAAATAATTTATTTTAAACTATATTTTAATATTACATTACAATATATACTTTATAATGTTTAAGTTCTTTTATTAATCTATATTAATCTATATTAATCTATATTAATACATCTTCTATAACATTTATTCATATTACATAGTTTTGTATAAGTCACATAGTTTTTTAATATTATAACATCAATACTTATCTCAATCAATACAATTTAACCTTTTGTTTTTCATTTTATATATTAGAATTGACAGTATTTTATAGTTTTTTATATGTTATATGTGATTGTAATATTAAGTTATTACATTTATTTTATGTTTTATAATTTAAACATGATGATCTAAATTAATCTTATGTTATAAACTTTAAATCTTACTTTTAATTTACTATAACAAACTACACTATGATTATTTATTAGAGAGTAATCACATTATATTCATTGTCAATAACTAATTTTTTAAAGTTTTCTAATTCATTATTATTTTGGTTTAATTCATTTATTTTATTTTTAAAATTATTTATAGTTTCATTATAAGTTTTAACTTCATTATTTAAATTTATTTTTTTACTTTTATTTTCTTTTAATTGATCTATTGTATTTTTTCTTGTTTTATGAAGTTCGAGTTGTAAATTATCTATATAATCATTATGATAAGTAATTTCTGCTTTATATAAAGTAATATTATTTAATACGCATTCTTTATCTAAATATACTTTATTAAGTTCTTCTTTATGAATAAATACTGTTTCGATTCTATCTAGTTCTATTCTTTCTATTTCATCATTTAGTATATTATTTTCTTTTTTTATCTTTTCTATTACTGTATCTGGATACTCTTTTAGTTTAGTTTTTATATTTGAAATAGTACTCGATAAATGATTAAATGTTTTTTTATAACTTAATTTTTGTGTTTCTAATTTTAATATATTATTATTAATTGTATTTAAATCTATATGTAAATTACAAATACTATTTTTCTTATTAATTAAATCATTAAGTATAGTTTCTTTATCTTTTAATTTTATAGTTATTTCATTAATCTTAGTTTTTAATAAATTTTGTTGAAAATAAGTTTTTTTATCCATTATAAATATAAAGCTAAACCTACTACTAAATATTTACCTTTATTATTAGGATTATACTTAAATAAATGTCTGTCTTTATAAATTGATAAATCCAAAAGAGCTATTAAAATACATGAACTTATTTGACAGTTATTATATTTAAAGTAAATATTTATTTTTAATTATTTAATTTAACTAAATAATTAATTTCAAAATTTAAAGTTTTTTAAAGTTTTTTAAAGTTTTTTAAAGTTTTTTAAAGTTTTTTATTTAATAGTTGTCCTATTTTAAATCTTCAAGCCTATAAAACTTATAAATATTAAAGTATTTGATTTTTATTTAGAAAAAGTGTCTATCGCTTCTATGTTTATTTGAATTACTCATATTTTACTTTTTATATAAAAATTATATAAAATTTAATAAATTATAATTATATTTTATATATTATTTTTATATTTACTATTTTATTTTACATTCTTAGAATAATTATTTTATTTTATAAATTATTAATATTATTTTATAAATAATTAAGCACAGATTGATTAATACAATCAACAATAACACATTCAGTATTAATATTATTATAAATAAAATAAATCCAATTGTAAGGTATATATATCATATTACCTTCTCTAACTATTATTTCAATAAAATTAATCTCTATAGGAACTTTATCTAATAACTCTGTAGCATCAATACCAGATACCATATTTGTAAAAGGTTGAACATGTTTATATTGGTCATGAGGAGCTATAATTACCCTCATTTCACCTGTAATACATCCAAATACTTGTAAATAATTGTTTTGTTTTATAAAAAATATAGATGACGAACTATTTAATACTATATTTCTAATATCAATATTCCAATCATATGATAATGGTAAATTATAAAGCTCTAAATTATTTTTAATATATTCAGAATAATTTATAGTAGTATTATTACTTATGGTATTATTAATATGATGTAATGATTTACCTATAAAGTGATTAAACTCTTTCCAAAACACTAATTCTTTTTGAAAAACAATAGGTTGATGATTATCTAATAAGTCATAAGCAATATTTATATCTGGGTCTGATACTTGTAATATTTTTAATTCATTATTAATTTTTTTAAGCCTTGAAATGTGACAATAAATAAAAAAAATTATAAATAAAATAAATAATGATATAATATATTTAAAAATAGAATTTGACATTTTATATTATTTTATATTAATTTATATTAATAAAATATTATTTAATAAAATACTAAAATAAAATATTATTAGGATTATCCTTAAATATAAATAATATTAAAATGATTTTAAATAAACAAATTATTGTATATATATATATTTATAATATTTTTTATAATTTGATTATCATCTAATAAACAAACTACTATGTTTTATTAGATGATAATCAAATTATAAAAAACAACCTAAAGACTATATCTTCTTCTTAAATAATAAAATAAAAAAATTAATTTAAATTAATTTTTTTATTAAATTAAAATATAATTATTAATTAAAATAAAAAAAATCTAATTTAAAAAATACATATATTTATATTATAATACCAGAATACTATAATATTTTAAAATAAAAAAATGACATCTAATACAATTGTATATGGATGTGTTAAATGGTTTAACAGCAAACATAAATATGGTTTTATTAATGTAGTTAGTGAAGGTGAACATAAAAATATTGATATTTTTGTTCACCAATCCAATATTACTACTAAAGAACCATGTTATAGATATCTTGTAACTGGTGAAAATGTTAAATTTGAAATTAAAATAACTGATGACCAAAATCACCCTAAACAAGCAATTAATGTTTTATCTGAAAATGCAACACCTTTAAAATGTGAATTACCTAAACCAGACTTCCATTCTGATAGTCCAAGAGGTTCATATATAAATCGTGCTGGTGGTGGTGACGAGCGTGGTTTCGGCGGTGGCGGGCGTGGCGGGCGTGGTGGTAATGGTGGTGGTAATGGTGGTGGTCGTGGTGGTAGTGGTGGTAATGGTGGTAATGGTAGTGGTGGTGGTTGTGGTGGTAGTGGTAGTGGTGGTGGTAGTGGTGGTAGTGGTGGTGGTAGTGGTGGTGGTAATGGTGGTCATGGTGGTCATGGTGGTCATGGTGGTCATGGTGGTCATGGTGGTGATGATGATGGTTATGGTACTGGTGGGCGTGGTTGGACTGGTGGGCGTGGTGGGCGTGGTGGTTATAATTATGGAGATAGACAATCCACAAATGATAATTTTCAAAGAAATAATACATCTTCAAATAAATAAATAATTTATTAATTAATTAACTAATACTTTTTTTTCATTCTTTTTTATATTAATAATTTAAATTTAATAATTTAAATATATAATTTAATTATAATAGGCTTATCCCCTAATAAATAAGCGTAGTTTGTTTTTTTATAGTGTATTTCTAATTAAATATAATGTATTTAAAATTTTATTTTAAAATTTATTTCTAATTTAATAATTAATATTATGATTAAATGTTATTTACAAAATATTTTTACAAATTATATCTTTTATATATAATTATAAGATAAAATTTATAATTCTATCGAGTAATAATTTACACCTCTAATTTTAAAGCAATTATATATACTAACTACCTTTTCACAATTTTAAATATGTTTTTAATATCTCCTGATAAATATAAATGTATAAAAATCTAAATTTAATAAAATCATAAATATTAATAATACTTATAATAAAAATTTAGCAATTAGAGTTGATAATACTAGTATTAAAAGAACTAAAAAATAGTAATAAAATTATATATGATACTAAGTTTATATATATATATTAATGTAATATTAAAATATAGTTTGAATTTATTTAATTAAATTAAATAATTAAAAATAAATATCTACTTTAAATATAATAACTGTCAAATAAGTACAAGGCTTTTAAAAGCTATAATAGATTTATCACTTTATAAACACACACGTTTATTTAAGGATAAGCCTAATAGACAATTAATTAATAAAAATGATAATTAATAAAAATGATAATTTATTAAATAAAAGTAAAGCTTATGAAACTAAAAATACCGATGAAAACAACAATATATTTTCAGATTTTTATTTAATTGGTTTTATTTTATTAATAGCTTTATGTTTTATAGGATATGCTATATATATTTATAAGTTTAAAAATTTAGAAATAAACGAAAATAGTAGTTTTTATGGTGAAAATATTAATTTATACGAACCATTATTTAATGAACAATTAAATACTATAAATGATTGTATAGATACTTGTAAGCAAAATAGTATATGTGATGGTATTACTTATAATTCGCAAACACAAATGTGTTCTGGAACAAAAAATGGTTTAGTAAGAAATGAAAATTCAGAATATAGTGCTTGGGTTAAACCACAAGAATTTAAATTAAATGCAACGAATAAAAAAGATTTCAAAAAAGCAATTCAAGTAGGTTATACAAAAACAGCAAAAACTATAAATAGGACAAACTTACAAAATCCTTATATGATTGGATATTTTTCTTATTCATTTAATTTAACTATATATGATTTTTATAAAAATTATGGGTCTTGGAGACATGTATTTCATAAAGGGACTCACATAGACGAGGGTTCTATTATAAATTATCAATCTTGGGAAAATTTAGTTAAAGATTTTCCAATTCAATCGATTGGTGTGTGGTTAGCTCCTTTTACTAATAATTTACGTATTGCTGTAACTACACAAAGTGAAACAAATAAAAATACTGGCACATATTCAGATGCATTTGTAAAAAAATGTAATGATATTACTAAAGAATGTTATATTACAGATATGCCTGGAGGACAATGGCTAGATAGACAGCGTATAACTGATAATTCAACCTCAAATATACAATTAAATGACAATCTTGAATTTTTTGATAATGATTTACAAAATATACCTATAAATAAAGAAATAAATATAACTATTACATTTAAAGGAACAGACGTAGAAGTTTATTATGATGGGAAAATCGTAAAAGTTGTTAAATTAGATGGTTTACCAACTATAAATAAAAGTAATTTATATGTCATGAATGATAAAACATTTGGTGGCGAAATCAATAATTTACTCTATTACCCAAATACTTTAGATCTAAATGATATTAAAAATATTATAGACCTAAAATCTAATAATGAAATTAATTAATATTATTTACATAATTAAATAGTTAAATACTAAATAACACATAAAATGCTATTTAGATATTAATATAGAATCTATCTATATTATTTCAACCGCATTTTTTAATAATTTAGAATCTTTTTTTGCTTCTTTACCAATACGATTAAATGATTTAATTAATTGAGAATACACATCTTTTGTGCTATTACGAAAAGTTTTTTTAGTTTTAGTTTTAGTTTTAAACAGCATTTTATGTTTAGCTACCATTCTTGGTTTAGTAGTCTTTGTACTTTTAGATGATAATACGACTTTAGCTGGCATAGCTTTTTTTGATCTTTTCATAGTTTTACTTTTATCTGATAAAATAGATTTAACTATTTTTCTCATAGGATTAATAAATTTGTCTGATAGTTTTTTTACCATAGGTAAAGTTTCATGTTTTTTTGTGGAATGAGTGGCATTTGAAATTGCAAATTTTTCTATTTTATCAGCACTACGTTCCTCTTCAAAATTTGCTTTTTCAATGCCACTATTATACATTTTAATAGTTGGAAAACCCTTTACTTGTGGTTTATTAATTAAAGAATTAATATGATTACTTTCTACTTCAGCAACATTAACAATATTTGTATTTTTCATTTTATTAACAACTTTTTGCCATTCTGGTTTCATTGATTGACAATGACCACACCAATCCGCATAATATAAAACCATCCAATCACCATCTTTTAATAAATTTGACAAGTTTGATGCTTCATTGGGAGACGAAACTTTAATATGCATTATAATAAATAATAAATTTAATTAAATTGAAATAGTGTTAATACTTAATATATTTTAGTTTATTAATATAATCATATATTTTATTTTTCATTTTTCATTTTCATTTTTCATTTTTATATTTTTATATTTTTATATTTTTTATATTTTTTATATTTTTTATATTTTTTATTTTTTATATTTTTTATATTTTTTATTTTTTATATTTTTCATTTTTCATTTTTCATTTTTTATTTTTTATATTTTTCATATTTTTTATTTTTTATTTTTTATTTTATATGTTTTATATATTTTATATTTTTTATATATTTTATATGTTTTATATGTTTTACATTTTTTGTTTTTAATTTTTTTTATTTTTATTTTTTATATATATTTTATATGTTTTGTTTTTAATTTTTTTTATTTTTTATTTTTTATTTTTTATATATTTTACATTTTTTGTTTTTAATTTTTTTTATTTTTATTTTTT
>Ga0105055_10011961_pt1 | contig 10624 bp, 11 predicted proteins | sample BON03_FD_78090 | JGI IMG/M metagenome (GOLD analysis project Ga0105055, IMG submission 78090) | Freshwater microbial communities from Lake Bonney liftoff mats and glacier meltwater in Antarctica - BON-03 | ecosystem: Environmental > Aquatic > Freshwater > Ice > Glacier meltwater | place: Lake... | reverse complement strand
GGTTGAGAGAGTAGGCTTGATAGCAACAACTACCAGAACAAACGACCCACAAGAACAGCAAAAATCGTGCCGGCTTTGCATCGTTTGGTTTTGGAAAACACGCTCAAATAAAGACAAATACATAAACAACAAATCACTAGGAATTAGCACCAAAGTTCGAAAACTTCTCTTTTCTTTTCGCGCGTTTTTTTTTTGGCGTTTTCTTTTGGTGGGACGGGCCGGCCGAAACTTCTTTCTGTGGTCGATGGGTTTGACAGGTGATCGTGCATGGCTGGTTTAAACACATGTCTTTGCTTTTTGATGCTGCTCATGCTACACAATCTAATACCCACATCGCCCTTTTGAATAGGAGGCCAGCCCTCGTTTTAACCTTTCTCTAGTTCTCTCTCTCTCCGTGTCTTTCGGGCGTGGTAGTTTTGTTTCCTACTTACTCTCATCTGCGCGCTCCTCATTTTTCACTCCTACTTTTACTTTTGTTTTGTCTGGATCGGGGCGCGCCGTCGTTTCTCTCTGCTGCAGGTTGTACATAGCTTTCTTCTACAAGCCGCTTTGTTGGTGATTTTGCACATGTTACAAACCTGATACACAATCAGAGACGGCAGGGCGTCTTGAACCCCACGCGTGATAGCATCCTCGACATGTTGAGTGAAGGGCCGTGGCTTGAGTGAAGGCCGCCATAGCATCGAATTCGCCCGCCATAAGGCTATCATAGATGCGCCCCGCAAAGAGATCCGTACTCATGTGGTGCATGATCGCCGTATCACGACACTGGTATTGTGTTCGGTTAAAACATCATGGATGGCCTGCCCCACGATAACCATGTCTCTATCCATGTCTAGAAGCCGTGGCTGACCCAGCTGCTGCAGCATAGGCAGGACAGGCGCCATAGAAGCTGCCTGCTGCTGCTGCTGCTGCACCCGCCGCCACAGCACTTCCCCCCAACACTGCTGCTGCTGGTGTTGCTGCTACTGCTGCTGCTGCTGCTGCTGCTGCTGCTGCTGCTGCTGCTGCTGCTGCTGCTGCTGCTGCTGCTGCTGCTGCTGCTGCTGCTGGTGTCGCTGCAGCTGCTGGCGCTGCGGCTGCTGCGGCTCCTGGGGCGGCTGCTGCTGCTGCCCCCCCCCTGCGTGCTCCTCCTTGATCGTTGCGTCTGTGCGTGAATGGACGGAAGGAAAGGAGTTTAGGCGTGTGAGACATCTATCTTTGTTTCTTGGTACAGAGGCAGGACAAGCAGAGCGACACACATCCACAGGGCACGACAGTCAGGGCAGCACTGATGAGCAAGACGATGACGATAAAGAAGGAGCAAAGAAGGGCGAGGGCAAAAACAGGAGACAAAAATCATGCAATATTTCCTAGCACAACCCTTCCGTACAAAAAATGCAGCTTTCGTAAAAAAAAAGTGCCACCAAAAGGCAGGCGGGCACGTCAAAGCCTCCCCTCCTTTCTGTTGGCGATGGCAAAGTAACTTATCACAATGACTCACGTCCGCCTGCGCAGCATCCACAAAACTAACAAGCACCTTCAGATGCTCGACACACACGTTTTGTTACCAATTCCTCGCTATTATGCCTCGTTTTTATGGCGTTTTGGGTGCCTTGTGACCTCTGAAAAAAGCTCATGGGCCATCTTGCCCCAGGCCCCGCCATCATGCGATGCCCCAGCTCTACTTATGAACGAGTCGCCACCTCAAGACCACTGCCACTGCACACACACGACGTACAAGACACACGTGTTCACACATGCCCTCTCTTACGCTGCGCCACATCACTCTTTCACGTGCACCCCACAGGTCATCTGCTGCCTTTAGCCAGAGAGCCTCCCCGAGGAAAGAAGCGTCGTGTCAAGAGCGCCTGCCTTCTCGTTCTCGATCACCGCGGGCTTCCAAAACGCATCGCAAGCACCACACCGTGTGGGTTGGAGCCAGCCGTTGCAAGGGAAGCGTGGCTCCAGGCGGCAGCAAAAGAGGACAACAAGCAGCACGCAGCAGCGGTAGCAGCAGCAGGCCCTTGTCCCGAAAAAAATCAAGCACTACTCCATCCGCTGCATCATCACCTCTGCCTCCCAATTCCATCTCGACTAGCTACTAAAGCAACCACGACACCATGGACGAGCTGGCTGCCCAAGAGCTCGAGATTCACGAGAATGCGGCTGGAAACATTGTCCCGACCTTGCACTCCTTTCTCGGCGGGTGCGCGGGTGGCCTCGTCTCGCTTGTCGCCGGCCAGCCATTTGACACCATCAAGGTCCGTCTTCAAACTTCCACCAAGTTCACCGGTGCTGGGGATTGTTTCCGGCAGCTCCTCGCCAACGAAGGCCCTCTGGCACTCTTCAAAGGCATGTCCTCCCCCGTGCTTTCCGCCTCCCTCGTGAACGCCATCGTCTTCTCCTCCTACAACGAGACCATGACGCTCATGAAGCAAGAAGCCGCCGACTCCAACAGCAGCAGCAGCAGCAGCAGCAGCAAGCCTACCTACAGCCAAGTCTTTGTCGCTGGCTCCGTGGCCGGTGGCCTGCAATCCTCCGTCCTTACTCCCACGGAGCTAATCAAGTGCCGGTTACAAGTGCAGATGACCTCACCTCGGTCTCAAGGCTTGGTGCAATGTATTAAGGATGTGTATAAAGAGAGGGGCTTTCGGGGTTTTTATGCGGGTTTGGGTCCGACTCTAGTGAGAGATTTGCCGGCTTTCGGCTGTTATTTCTCGCTGTATGAAATAACGAAGGACATGCTGGAGAGCAAGGGGCGGTCGTTGTGGTTGAGTTCGTGTGTGGCGGGGGGGTTTGCGGGGTGTTTGTCTTGGGCTGTGGTTTACCCGATTGATGTGATCAAGACTACGGTGCAGACGCAACGAGGGTCAGGGCCTAGGCCGGGCATGCTTAATACAGCGGCGGAGCTCTTGAGAACGAAGGGCCCGTCAGTGTTTTTTAGGGGCATGTCTGTGGCGCTTATGAGGGCGTTGCCGGTTAATTGTATTGTCTTTCCCGTGTATGAATGGACGGTGGAGTTCTTGGGGAATGTGGATAGTGCGCATAGCACTAGGAGGGTGGCCAAGCCGCCGGCAGCGTCGTCAGAGGAGAGCAGCAGCAGCAGCAGCAGCAGCAGCAGAATAGCAGCGACTTGAGGAGGGAGGGAGGGAGGGAGGGAGGAAAGGAAAAGCTTTGTAACATAACGTTTGCTGCTGCTGCAGCAACAGTAGCAGCAGCAGTAGCAGCAGATGCGCGGCCATAAAGAGTGGGAATTTTGTACATAAAGAGCTAAGCTTAGGTATTAGAGATAGGATGCATTTACATGCCGTGCAGTGCGGTGGGGAGAAGCCACTTCCCAGGTGGTGAGCTTGCAGGAAAAAGTTGTAGGCACTCCTCCTTACACCCGTTGAAATGTCATTGAAAGAAACACAAAAGCAAAGCATATTAGTACAACAACAACAACAACAACAACAAGTCCATTATTTTCCGCTCTACATAATCCTCGCTTTTGTTTCCTTTTGCATCCATCAAATGTTTACGAGAAGCCGGTCAAATTCAACTCCTTGATCACATTCTGATACGCCCCAAAGTCCTTCCGCCGCAAGTACGACATCAAGTTACGCCGCCTTGTCAGCAACGCTGTGTACCCACGCCGGGCCGCCTTATCCTGCCTGTTGGTCGCGCAATGCTCCTTGACGTGCTGGATGCGGACCGTCAGACAAGCCACTTGCACAGGGGTCGAGCCCGTGTCCCCCGGGCGCACGCCAAATTTCTCGATGCCTAGTTGCTTCTCGGCTTGCTTGCGTTCGGGCGCGTCGGCGTTGTCAATGTTTAACGCCCGCTCGACCGGCTCTGGTGCAGATTGGACCAGGCCGGCCGGGGTCAGGTACTTGTACAAAGGCATGGCGGTGGAGGAAGAGGAGTCGGACGGGGCGGCGGAGGAGGAGAGCAGGCGGCAGGTGGGGGTCGTCGTGGAGGGAAGGGACGAGGTCGAGGACTGGCGCACCAGCTGGACGACCCGCTGCCGCCACATGAGTTCTGTGCGTCTGTGCCTATGTAGTGTGGTGTGTGTTGTCGTTGGTGTGGTTGGGTGTGAGAAGTGCTTGGCTCTGGCTGATAGGATCCTCTTGATGATGATGCAGCAACGAGAGGCCAGAAGCCACGCTACAGGAAGGCCAAGAGCCCGCAGCCTGGGTTAGTAAGTAAGCCTTGTGTGCGTTGAGGGTGCAGTGGTGATGTCCAGGTCAAGGGGTGCTGCCTTTTGAGTGGCATGAGTGCAATGCAAAGCAAGACGAGGCGCCGCCGCCCCTCGCTCCTCCGGGTCTCATCTTGCAAAATGGGTGGGGAGGTTGACCAGAACAGGAGCCGCTTTTGAAGCGTACAAGTCCCCAGCGCACTCTCAAACTGCCCAGGGACAAGCTTGGGCTCCTTGTGGACATGTCCAGCTGGTGGTCCGGCCAAAATCCAGCCGTATTTGGTACTGAAATTGCTAGACACAACCCACCCACCCAAAGCCAAGGCGGCCCACAGGCCTCCCAAGAGCAAACCAAAATGCGAAAGAAAACTTTAGCGCAACCAATTTCACGTGCAAACTTCTCCCACTTATTACCATTTATCATTTTCCTTCCATCATCCATCCATTTGCACGGGCGTCGACATATATATAACACGTACTACGCCTCACTCAAAACACTCAACCACGAGGCCATGGCTCCAGAGTTCTACATGGGAGAGTGCCTCCCGTAAAAACACGGGCAAGTGGCTTTGTAATTTAAGGTAGTAGCTTAGCTTAGGGCGGTATTTTATTTCCTACTCAACCTGTCAAGATCATAAAAAGAAGGGTAGGAGGGGAGGGGTGCGGGCGTGGGTGAGAGAAGGTGTGGGCGCTGCTTTCTTTCCCGCTCAACCCTCCCTCCATTTTATTTCCACGCACCGTGTTGAACTCTTGATACATGAATTGTGTGACCGGCTTCGTTTTGCATGACTTGTTGATGGCCGAGGCTTTGAGGGTTGAATTTGGACGCTGTGTGCCTCATTTGTCCAGCATCAAGCAGCACTTTTGAGTGGGAAAATTACGAGGCACATTGGAATAGCAAAAGAGGGAATAAACTTATAAAACAAATTATATCTAAGAGCGCCGGTAATTGCCTATCTTGACCAGCTGCTGCTCTTAGGAAAGAGAACAGCAAGCTGGTTCCTCTTTTGTGCCCGCGCTTTTTTGCTGGTGGTACCGCAGAGTCCCAAGTCAGCAAAAAAAACGTCCCATTCAAGGAAAACAGTTTTCAGCAAGTCCTTTTCTGTGTGGAAATTAATGGGCATGGCCCACCCGTGCTGTGTTTCGAATCATTCTAATGAACCCCCAAGCCTGGGACAGAACGGCGTCTAGTTCCGCCTGGACCTCATGCTGCCATCCCGCCATTGCGAAAAAAGAAAGTGCCACAAGCCGCTGAAATGCCAGCAAATGCCAGTAGCAGTAGTGAGATGCGGAAGCCCAGAAGCTGCGCTTGCCTTTTGTCCTCGTAGTGTGTGTTGAGCGCCTTCTCTCTCTCGCACACAAGACACAAAAAGAAGAGCCAGCCCACTGCCCCCCCTAAGAAGACAACGGCGGCGTCACCCCCGGCGGGCTCACAATCACAACCTCCGCGTGCGCCACCCCCTTCTCCGTGTCCACCGACCCCAAATGCCAACGCAGGAGACTGGACCCCTTAAAGTGCTCCTCCAAGTAAGTACGGTACTTGCCCGGGTCGTCTTGCAGAGGCACCTCAAATGTGTGCAAGCTCAGGACTTTTTCTCCTGCTTTTTCCCCGTCGTTGCTCGTGGCACCGGCCCGGAGAGTTGTGCCCGTAGTGGAGGAGGGAAATGGGCAGCGGCCAAGCGCAGGATGATGCTGGCTGACACCGCTGCTCTTCACGGCAGGAAAGACAAAGGCGGCGGTGGGCATAGGCAGCGTTAAGAGAGCGAGGAGGTGCCCGAGAAGCACTAACAGTAGCAGCGGTGTGCGCGTGGTACGCACTGGGCTTGAGCGGGGCTGAGTGGATGCGCAGAAGGAGGAGGGTGAAGACATCGTTGCTTGCGTAATTGGAAGAAGCTGCTGGGGCAGGACGTGCAAAGGGCTGTAACAAATGTGTGGGTAAAGAAGCGTTGTGAGTGTGGTGGTTGGCCGTGTGGTGGGTGCTGTCCAAGCAAAGCAAGGTCACGATGGGGGAGCGAGGCGGCGAAGAAGCAACCCCCATCCGTCCACCCAGCCCTCCCTTGTTTGCTTGCCACTCTCTCTCTACTAGTCCTGCGCTGCTGGCAACACCACCACGATGAGGACAAGGACACTCTCTTGACCATGCTTATGTTGACTTCCCACGCGCATACACACAAACCACAGGCAGCAAAAGCAAGCCAAGCAAGCACCACCGCTCATCACCCCAATATCCGACTTGCTGCCCCACCACACGCCGCAAGCGCAAATGGCCAAGAAGAAAGGAGGCACGGCCACGGACACCATGCCCTCCTCCCGCCGCACCGCGGACGTCCCCGTGATGGAGGACCCTCGCTTCAGCTCCATGCACTCGGCGCCGGTACGTCTATGTCTCTATAATCCCTCCCTCCCTTCCCTTCCTCCCCCCAGCTGACCTCCCCGCCCCCCTCCCCTCCCCCTCCACGTACCCCTACAAACCCCCCACACAATTTTTTAACGCATCCCCAAGGACGAATGTAAAATTAAGATTGACCCACACTTCAAAGGCTCACTGACGACCACCCATCCCCTCCCTCCCTCTCCCAAGCCGACCTCCCCATCCCCCCTCCCTCCCTCCCCTCCTCCTCCACTCACCCTCCCTCACTCCTCCTACCCACACACTCCCCCTCTCAGACTTTCCAACGCATCCCCAAGGACGAGCGTAAATTCAAGATTGACCCCCGTTTCAAAGCCGTGCTGACCGACGATCGCTTTCGAGCAGTGGATGGAGGCAAGGTGGATAAGCGAGGCAAGAAGATGAAGAGACGCCACAAGGTAGTGGATGACCTCAAGGCGTTCTATACTGTGGACGGAGAGGAGGAAGGGAAGGAAGGAAAGGAGGGGAAGGAGGAGGAGGAGGAGGAGGAGGAGGGAGGCAAGAAGAAGGGAGGGAAGAAGGGAGGGAAGCAGGCTAAGCAGCAGCAAGACCCGCGGTTTCAGTTGCGTCCGGAGCATCAAGACGAGGACGAGGAGGAGGAGAGCAGCAGCAACGAGGAGGAGAAAGAGGAGGAGGAGGAGGATGAGGAGAAAGTTGATGACGACAAGAAGAAGAAGGACAAGAAGACCAAATCCTCCTCTCGCAACGAAGCCGAAGACCGCCTCGAGTACCTGAATCGTCTCGCCCGCGGGGAGGTCAGTGATGCCTCCACCTCGTCCTCCACCGGTTCCTCCTCCTCTTCCTCTTCCTCAGACGGCTCCTCCTCCTCTGATTCTGACTCCGAAAGAGAAGAAGAAGACGACGACGACGAAGTAATTGAATCGCGGAAATTAGACGAAGGGCCCATCCCTATGGGTGAGGCCACTTCTCGCCTCGCTATCATGAACTGTGACTGGGAGCATCTTAAGGCATTGGATATTTTGGGTATTTTACTGTCGTTTAAGCCGGGGGAGGGGAAGGTGGAGAGGGTACGTGTGTATGTCTCGGATTATGGCAAGGAGAAGATGGAGGAGGACGCGAGGAGGGGACCGGGGTTTATGTCGAGGGAGGGAGGGAGGGAGGGAGGGGTGGAGGAGGAGGTAGAGAAGGAGGAGAATGAGGAGGAGGAGGGGAGTGTGGGTAGTGTGGATAGTGAGGAGGAGGAGGAGGAGGAGGAAGGGGGGGAGGAGGTGGACCAGGAGAGGTTGCGTGCGTATGAAGTGCAGAAGTTGCGGTATTATTTCGCGGTGGCTGAGTGTGATTCTGTGAGTACGGCGAGCAAGCTGTATGATGAGGTTGATGGGCTTGAATTTGAAAATTCGAGCTCGCAGGTTGATGTCCGCTTTATTCCTTCCGAGATTTCTTTTGAGGGCAGGGAGGTGAGGGATGAGGCGTCGGGGGGCTCGTTACCTGTCATGTATGAGCCGCCTGTGTTTGTGACCAAGGCGTTGCAGCAGACCAAGGTAGAGTGTACGTGGGAGGCGGGGGATGGGGAGCGGGAGAGGAGGTTGACGCAGTATCATAAGTGGCATGAGATGGAGGAGGATGATTTGGGCGCGTATCTTGCGAGTAGTAGTAGTGAGGAGGAGGAGGAGGAGGAGGAGGGAGGGAGGAAGGGAGGGAGGAAGGGGGGGAAGGCGGGGAAGAGGAAGGAGTTGAGGACTTTGTTGTTGGGCGGGTTGGTGGGGGAGGAAGAGGAGGAGGAGGAGGAGGAGGAGGAGGGAGGGTGGGAGGGAGGGGGATTCAAGGAGGTGACTTATGTGCCGGGGGATTTGGTGAAGAGTAAAATGGAGAAGAGGAGGAAGGAGGAGGAAGAGGAGAAGGAGAGGGAGGAGGAGACGCCGTTTGAGGCTTTGTTGAGGAAGAGGAGGGAGAGGAGGAAGGAGAAAAGGGTGATGAAGAAGGAGGGGAAGAGGGGAGGAGGAGGGAGGGAGGAGGAGGAGGAGGAGGAGGTGGAGGAGGAAGGGGAGGAGGATGACTTTTTTGCTGAAGCTTCTAGTAATGGAAAGAAGGACAAGAAGGAGAAGAAGGAGAAGGAAATCAAGAAGGGAAAACATGCCAAGGACGAGGAGGAGGAGGAGGAGGAGGAGGAGGAGGGTCCTGCCGCAAGGAAACGGAAGAAGGAAGAGCTGGAGTTGCTGTTTGCAGGGGAGGATCAGGAGGAGCAATTGCGTGATTTTGATATGCGTGCACTGGAGAGGAAGGAGAAATTGAAGGGTAAAAAGCTTAGGGGGAAGAGGAAGAGGAAGGAGGAGAAGAGGGGGGAGGCTATGCCGGGGGGAGGGTTTGAGATTGACACGAAGGATGAACGGTTTAGTGCGTTGTTTGAGGGGGATGCACGGTATGGGATTGATAGGACGAGTAAGGAATATAAGCAGACGGAGGGCATGAGTGTTATTATGGGGGAGCAGAGCAAAAGGAGGAGGATGAAGGAGAGGGGGGGAGGGAAGGAGAGGAGGAGGGCGGAGGAGGAGATGGTGGAGGGATGGAAGGAAGGGAAGGAGGAGAAGGGGGGGAAGGAGGGGAAGAGTGCGGGTGGGTCGGAGGTGGGGGAGAAGAAGGCGTCGTCCTTGAGTAAGTTGGTGCTGAAATTTGCGGGTGGTGCGGCTGCTAAAAAGTGACAGACAGGAAGAAGGAGAAAAAGAGAGAGAAGCGGAGGGAGGGAATATTCAAGAAAGAGGTAGGAGATAGTATAGGATTTTACGAGGAAAAAAAGAAGACATTTTTGAGAACCAGACACCCGACGAGTGGAACATGAGCGAGACCGCTCTTTCTTTAGTTGTTGTGAAACCGAATTTCTAGTTTTGTTTTTGTTGTTTGTGTTTCTCTATTCGTCTTCTTCGTCTCTTCTTTACACCCATGCAAGCCAAGCCCTCCTCCTTTTCTTTTACCTCTCTCTCTTTCTGGTCTTTCGGAGCCCCCTCCCCTTGGAGAGAACAGCGACATCAATCAACCAAATGACAAAAACATCCAACATCATTCCTTGAGCCTTCCAAATCGATATCAAAATAAATCGGAAGAGAAAGTGAGAGAGAGAGAGAAAGAGAGGAAAGCCACGCACGACCCAACCACGCGACTTCCTGCTTTTTTTCCTGAGTGGTTGGTGTTTGTTTCGTGGTTTGTGGTTGTTACGTAGAGAAAGAGAAAAAAGAAGAGAGAAAAAGACGAATACAGATGAGAAAATCTACGCCCAGTTTCTCCCATTCCTCTCGCCCTCCCGCATTTTGTGTTCTGTTCCCCCATATCTACCTCAGACACCCCGATCATACATCACCCTATTCTTTTCTGCCCCTACCCTTCCCTCTCTCCCTCCCCCCCTCCCTCCCTCACCCCAAAGCTGGTCAAAACACACGCACCCCGGCACATCATGACCGCAGTCCCCCAAAATCAATCAAGGAAACCTACCAACTTCTCTAAACGTTCTGTCTCTGAAATGCATCATTATCCTCCTCCTTCATTCCGCGTCACACTTCCAAAAAGGAAGAAAGCGAAGAATTAAGCGAAAAGCAGGAAGCCTACCCACACACTACTTTTCTCTCCTTCCTCCTCTCTCCCCTCCACACACCCAATACACGAATCAAAAACCCACAAACCAGGACTTTTCTCCCTCCCCCCCTAAAATTCCAACGCCCCATCCGCCGCCGGCGTCGCGCTCCTCGACCCCCCCGTCCACCCCGGCCCTCCATCCACCCCTCCCTGGCCATTCAACCCCCCCAACACAGCAGTCGCATCCTGCTCCGGCACCCGCATCCCCTCCTGCCTCGCGCCATGCACCCCCCCATCATCCTCATCCTCGTCCTCCCCCTCCAAACACGTCAAAGGCCCCACAGCCCCAGGCACCCGCGGAGTCCCATCAGGACCCAACAGCGCAAAAACCGCCTGATGATCACTATCCATATCCAGCTTCTCCAAACTCGGCACCGACAAATTCCGTGCCAACGAGCTCGAACTCCCCCCCCCCCCCCCCCCCCCCCCCCCCCCCCCCCCCCCCCCCCCCCCCCCCCCCACTCCTCCCC
>Ga0105055_10011959_pt1 | contig 10625 bp, 9 predicted proteins | sample BON03_FD_78090 | JGI IMG/M metagenome (GOLD analysis project Ga0105055, IMG submission 78090) | Freshwater microbial communities from Lake Bonney liftoff mats and glacier meltwater in Antarctica - BON-03 | ecosystem: Environmental > Aquatic > Freshwater > Ice > Glacier meltwater | place: Lake... | reverse complement strand
TGGGTTCGATGAACTGCCGATGGCAATTGGGATGCTTCGTGGCGCGAACTCACGTTTCAAGTCGCTTCTTGATGGGTTAAAAGCTGAAGGAGACCTGGCGCGCCAGGAGGGTGCCTTGACAGAACTGTGTGACATGCTGTGTATGGCCACCGAGGAAACGCTGCAAGGATTCAGCATGGATGCTTTCCTCCCGCCACTCATTGCGCTGGTCAATTGTGAGGTTGTGTGCCCCCTTTTGCACTCCGTCCCGGCATCCGCCCCCCTGAGAGCAACTGGGTGCGCATCATCCAGGGCCTTGAAGCTGCTGCGCGCCACAGTTCGGTACAACCAAACCTCGGGGGCACTGGCAAGTCGACTTTTTCGGCCTCGGGCAAGAAAAATCGACCTGCGACTTCGGAAAAATCCTGGACGAGCGGCGGGCGCAGGGTCTTTAGCCCTTAGCTACCACGCGTCACAGGGTCATGAGTAAACCGGGGAGTGTTTCCCATCTTTCCATTTCAAATAAAATGGGGGCCGCAACTCGACCAAAACCAAAAAAATAGGGAACTCTCGAGAAACGGGTGCCGGTGAATTCCTACCTGTAACGTCCCAGATCGCCCAAAACCCGATTTGGATCTGGGACGAGTTGCTGCTCTCGTTTGCTCTCGTGCTGTGTTGGACAGAAGTATGACTTACTGTAAATTTTGTGGGATGTATGGTGCAGGCGTCGCCCGAGATCATGCTGCAAGCCTGCAGAGGAATTGCGTATATTCTCGAGGCGATTCCGCAAGCCTCCGCAGACATCGTGCGATACGGCAGCATCGCACCCCTTTGCTCCAAGCTAATGGCGATCCAGTACATCGATGTAGCAGAACAGGCCCTGATGACGCTGCACAAGATTTCCAAAGACCACGCGTCACACGCACAGCTTCTCCAGGCGCGCGGAGTTTCCGCTGTGCTGTCCTATCTCGACTTCTTCCCGCTGTCTGTGCAACGCACGGGAATGGAAACCGTTTCAAACATGTGCAAACGGGTTTCCCTTGAGAGTCTGCACTTGGTCGTCGATTCGATTCCGCAACTGTCTCAGATGCTCCTTCACTCTGACAGCAAGCTGGTCGAGCACGTATGCACTGCCTTTTGTCGGCTCGTTATGAGTCTTGGAGGCCAAAAAGAGGCGCTGGAGCAGATTGCCGCCAATGGACATGGCGTCGTCAAAAATGTCTGGAGCCTAACCTCCAACTGTCTCACAGATGGTGCTTCCGCTGGCGATAAGGACTCGTCGCAGATGATTGCAGCCTTCGGCGTCGAGCTTTGCTCGCAGCTTCTTCACATGCTGGCCATGCTGGCGGGTGCATCTCCAACGTTAGGCATGGAGATTCTTGCGCAGCCTGATGTCGGCAAGGTTCTGAGAAGCAAGATCCTCCTCGAGAAGCCTGGAGAGGCTCGAGCCTCGGAGAATCGCAGGCGCTCGAGCATGGAGCTTTCAAGTCGAAGCTCGCCTCAGCTGCTACGCGAAATCATGGTCCTTACCTCTTCTCTCCTGCCGTCCCTGCCTCTGTTCCCGCCCAAGGAGCCGGCGACAGATTCTCCGAAGGATGGAAAAGCTAAGGGGGGTAAAGCAAAGAAGAGCCGTGCGGCGACGACAGTAGCGGACTTACCTGGTGCGCTGGGCTTGGGTAGTGTGGACAAAGGCGAAGAGGGCAAAGCCCAATGGGGCAAAAATCACGAAGTTTTAGAGCAATTTGGCGAGCAGCTATTAGAGGCTGCCTTGTCCATGGGATCGCTGTCGATTGACGGCACCCTGCGTCTGGATGCACTCACGGCTCTTTGCAAACTAGTGCACTACATGCCGAGCGAAAAAATCTCCAAGTTTCTCCCCAGGCAGCAGATTTGTGAGCTCATGTCAGCATTATTGGCTTCAGAGTCAGTGCAGCTTCGCTTCACCGCTCTGATTCTCATCCATGATCTCATGAGCAAGTGTGGTGATGCCTTCTCATCGCTCTTCACGCGCGAAGGCATCGTCTATGCTGTTCATAAGCTGCAGGAGGCAGGTCCGGGTCCTTTGTCGGTGCCGGTAAAACGAGAGGAAAAGTTGCCGCCGTATGCGCCGCCCTCGTGGACAATGCGCGCGATGGTGCCTGCTAAGAGTGGAAACAGCATGCAGGAGGCCACCGAACCGGTTTTCCAAGCAATGCTTGCTTTTGTTTGTGAGCGACACTTGCCGGCGAGCTCAGGCGCCTCCAAGGATGGTGAGCGCCTGACGTCTGTGGTCAGTGAGTTACGTGAGCTTGGGGCTGCAATGGTAAAGGCTGGTGAACAAGGAAATGAGGAGGAGGCGATGAAGGGTATGTCTAGCATTATGTCGTATTTCGAGAACATCTCCAAAGTTTCTACCTTCGAGATGCGCTGCTCAGGTGTGTGCGAGAATCTGATTCGATTTCTCTCGCCTGATGGCCCTCGGGCAAAGGGCGATGCCGCAGACAAGGGCGACAAGGGCAAGGACGCAGAAAAGGCAACCGCGCGTGGTCGTGGACGGAAGGGAGGAAAGTCAGAGGCCAAGAATAGCAGTGTCTCAGGCTCTGAAAAGATTTTGCCCGAGGCCCTTCACGATCGCTGGGACAAGTTCATCACGTTGGCCAAAGCCAAGCATGACAGCGAAGAAGGTGTCTGTACTCCAGCCCAATCGCTTGTGCTCAAGCTAGTGGCCGCGCTAAGCAACACAGATGGATTTGGGTCGAGTCCCGCTCCACAGCAGGGCCCTGAAGCGGAGGCATCATGGTCAAAGCAATCGCGGCTCATCACGTTGCCGCTCCGTCTGCGCTTCGAGCGATGCGCGACTGCCAAAGATAGTCACAAGCTCAAGGACTACGCCAACCCGGTGGTCATTGATCCGCTTGCCAGCATCTCTGCGATCCATGACTTCTTGTGGCCTCGCGTGCGCCATCTTGCACACGAAATTCCTGCTACCCCTGTTCTCACTGCTTCTCGCTCTACTGGCGCACGTCAAGAGCATCCAGCGTCGAGTGCTGCTACGTCGCAGGAACGCCCACGCAGGGGAGCTGCTACCGGAAAGGCCGCTGCAGATGAGAGCACAGGTTCTCCATCTGCAAGACCTAAACGTGATGCCAAAAGTTCAAAAGGCAAGGGCGCTGCAACAGGCGCTGCAACAGGCGCTGCATTGGTTGCTGCAGCGGGCGCTGTAGGTGCTGCAGCAAGTGCACCAGCTTCATCTTCTAGTGTAGCCGCGCACAGCTTAGATGCGCATGAATTTGCAGCTTTTAGGGCATCGGTGCCACAATGGGCAGAGGATGAAATGTTGAGCGATGGTGATGGCGACGGCATGCCCATGCACGACATGGTGGCTGCTTCACTTCTGGGTGGTGCTGTTGACGAAGAAGGCTTCGACCACGGCGACATGGAGGATGACATGGACCTCGATCATGATGGTGAGGACGAAGCTATGCACGCACAGAGGGCGCAAGTTCTCGATATCCAGCTTTCCAACGAGGCAGGAGCAGGCTCTCCGCCGCTCCCCTCGCTCAGTGTCCATGGCGGCAGTGGGACAGGAGAATCTTCAACTCGCGACCGTGGCGGTGCATCTGCTGCCCGAGGTGGCAAATTATTCGTTGCTTCCGCGCTTAGTGCCCGCGCTGGGGGACGGGCGAACGCAGGTTCTGATGCAGACGAGAGCGCCGGGGCGGGAGCAAGCAGTGCGCTGAACAACGCTGGGAGTGCAGCTGCAGGAAGTGCTGCAGTAAGAGAGGAATCAGGCACACCATTGGGACTCGGCATAGGTCCTCACCTGCGTCTCAGTATTGGTGGGAAAGTTCTCGAGAATCACGACACGTCTATTATTGAGGCAGTCCTTATGTCCCTTACTGCGAGCTCTGCGAGCTCTTCGAAAAGTACATCGAGTGCTGCCTCGGCCTCTGGAGCAAGGGGTGTCCACGATCCGCGCTCGGCACTTTGGGGATCAAAAGACAGGACGCCGGTTCACGTTATTGAATATGAGCCCATGTCTAACAAATCCGATGGTGCTTCTTGCATTGAGGCCGAGAATGGATCCTCGCGCATGGGTCTTCTGACTCTTCGCGCAAGTGCTATTGATGAGCCAGTGCAGGCTAGGGCTGGCGCAGTTTTGCGGGCAGGAAGTGAAGATGGTATGACCTTGGAGGATCTCGAACTTCCGGCCAGCACGGCCGCAATGCTGCGCCTTGTAGCTGTGTTGCAGTCAATCCATGCTGATCTTCCGGCAGACGACCCTTGCCGAGTGTCTGCGGGAGAGCTAGTTGTTGGCAATTTGTCCAGCAAGGCCTCGTGCATGATCCGCGACCCGCTCGCTGTCTTCATGCAGCAACTGCCCGATTGGGTCCGTGTTTTGCTCACACGATTTCCGTTCCTTGTGGCTCACGACGTGCGGCTTACCTTCTTTGATCTCGAGGCTTTTGGCCTGGTGCGCGCTCTCAAAAATGCCGGGCGAAATCGAGATGGAAGGTCTGACAGGCAGCCGAATCTGGGTCACACTCAGCACCGCCAGAAGGTGCGTGTTGGCAGGCAGCACATCATGGAGTCTGCCAAACGTGTCATGGAGATCTACACGCAGAGCGCAGAAAAGGCGGGGTGGACTCTTGAAGTTGAATTTTCGGGGGAGGTGGGCGTCGGCAAGGGTCCCACCCAGGAGTTTTTCACTTTCTTCTGCAGGTCTGGCAAACACACTTGCAGCAGCACCCACACACACACCCATTTCAAATCAGAGTGCAGAGGGCGCGTGGCGGCGTAGTGCTTGGGCGCGCGGCGGCGAGGTGCCGCGCCGAAGCTGCCGCGCCATCAGGGCAAGTCCACACGAGTGAGGGGAAAATTGTTGGGGGTTTATCTATGCTCTATGGAGTTCATCTATAATAGAGGGGGTTTATCTATCTATATTAGAGGGGGTTCGTCTATACTATACACAGGGGGTATGTCCGTAGGATAATCGATCTGGAGATCCAGGGTGTTACTGGCCGACGTTTGAGACTCGCATTTGACGATTGTTTGGCATGGGCAGGGAACTTCAGCAGCGAAACCTGGGACTTTGGTGGGATTCTGCACCAGCAGGGAAAGTGGCTGCGGCACCAGACACACAAGGGCGGGCAGCAGGAGGAGTAGCAAATTCCAAGATCGACTCGCCAGAGCATGTATGCTCTCAGCATGGATTGTTTCCTGCACCCATGGCTGCGGGCTGCTCGCCTGCCGACCGCAAGAAGAAGGTTGAGGCATTTCAGGTGTGCACAGCAGGAGAGAGGCTGACCAAATCGTGCACGATTTGCACGATTCAGAGCGTGAGAGCACATTGCTTGATTGAAAAGAAAATGGTGATCATGATTCATATTGTACAAATTAACAGGTGATGGGGTGGGTGTGCGCAAAGGCGATGCATGACGGGCGGCTACTGGACCTACCCATGTCGACGCCCTTGTGTCACACTCTACTTGATCGCCCTCTAGAGCTCGGGGATATGGCTCTCGTGTGTCCTGAAGTGTACAAGACTTTACTAAAGCTCATGGAGATGGTGAGGAAGAAGAGGGCCATTCTGAAAGACGCTGCCCTTTCCACCGACGCTAAGGTCCACGTCGTCCGAAAAGTGCACATGCATACGCACAGAACTTTGCCCATTTGTGCAAAAGCGCTTACACTCGTGTACACGCCGTGGGCATGTGGCGGCGACGTCGCCGCGCGCCCACCGGACCGCACCATTGACCTGAGGTCCCTGATAGGGTAGCGTAATGTAACTAACGTCCAAAAATGTGGTAGATGTCATCAAAGTCCCAGAATAAGGGTTGTTTACACTACTCTATTCTGGGATTACATTACCTCAAATTTGGTTACACTGCCCTATTTGTGAAAACGCGACCTCATATTTGACATATTAGGCATGTGATTTTCTATGCTCCAAGCGATGGTCAATAGTCGTGTAACCCAGTGTCGAAAAGCAGGCGGAAGGTGTGAAAGCGCTCACATACGATGGCGTGGCGCTCGAGGATCTCTCACTGTACTTTACTGTGCCTGGCCACGATGCTGTCGTCCTCAAGTCTCCCTTTCCCCACTCCATCATGCCCCCTTGACTTGTGCATTTGTTCTCATGGCTGGATGGTTGCTGCATTGCGCAACGAGTGCCGCGCGTCCAAAGCATATCCAACGCTGACAAGGATTTGGCTCGAGAGTGCGCAGGGAGGGAGGAGACGATATTCTCTTGACCGTGGACAATATTGAGGAGTATTGTGAGCTGCTACCACGGGTTGTCCTGGTTGATTCTGTACGGCCGCAGCTCGAGGCCTTTCGCATTGGCTTCAGGTGAGAAATGATCTTCGTACACGCTGTACGAAAACATATCTATGCATATCCATGTATGAGCACGCACGTGCGTGTGATGCCCAGCTGAGCGTCGAGTTTTGACACTTTCGAGATTCGATCTGTGGTTTGATGTCATCCTCAATTCTATGTCGTCTGGCCTCCAGGGGATAATCGACTGCGAGATTCGCAATCGTACCTCTAAATTGTTAAGTAAATGCGTCTGCTAGAGCGCACAGACTGACTGTCTATGAATGTGTGTGTGTGTTCATCTGTTCGGGGTCTTTAGCCGAGTGTTTCCTATTGGGTCTCTGCGACTGTTTTGCGGCGACGAACTGCAGGAGCTTTTCGGTAGCGACCAAGATACAATGGAGTGGAATCCTGAGCAGCTGCTTCACCTCTTCAAGTTTGAACATGGGTCAGTTACATTTGGCCGGATATCTGCACTCTGATTTGAAATGGGGATATCTGTGGGGTTGCGACTTGGGGTGTATGCAGGAGTCTTGACGCACGCACACACGCACCTGACACGCACACACACACAGCTACAAGAGCAGTAGCGGCGTAGCGCGGCTGCTTTGTCAGGTGTTGGCAGAGCTGCCGGTGGAGCATAAACGCAAGTTCATCAGCTTCTGCACTGGCTGCCCTCGACTTCCTGTTGGAGGTCTCTCCCTGCCTCCCTCCCTCCCGGCCTCCCTCCCTCCCTGCCTCCCTCCCTTGCTCTCTTCCTCCTTATCTTCTCCGAGTACTATATTTTGCATTTGCGTAGACGCGGCACTCACACGATGCCCGTTGCCTATTCTCTTATATCGACGGTGTCTATCTCTGTCTCAAAACGCAAATCTCTGTCAAATAATCCCACAGGATTTGCGGCCCTCAAACCGCCGCTGACCGTTGTCAAAAAAGAGCTCCCGAAAGAGGCCTCACAGTCGGCGCTCGACATGCAGCTGCCCTCGGTTATGACATGTGCTAACTACCTTAAGCTGCCTGACTATGCCTCGCCCACAATCTTACGCGATCGTCTGTTAGTCGCCGTCAATGAGGCAGACGGCAGCTTCCACCTCTCATAAACGTTCCCACTCACCACTCCTTCACCTATTTAGATTCTTGTGTGTACTACGGGGGAGCATTGCGCAGAGCGTAGCTTCCAATGTATGTACACACACGTATGAGTATTCATATGTGTCTATGTGTGTAGGTATATAGATATATATATTGACAGACATAATATTCAGATACATATGCACACACATACACACAGGCACACACACACACACAGCACACACACCCGACTCTTCTTCCGCATGCTATCATCCACAGTGCGCGAACCACACCAAACTCTTTATTCACGCAAACAACAGGACACCAATATCTGCATGGGCTTGCTTTTTACTGATCTCTCATTTTTATGCGTGGAGGTGTTTAGGCAGAAGGTATTTGTGTGTTGCTGTTTTTTATTAAACTGATACTGGGGAGCCGCAACACAATCTCGCATATCGACTTTTGGACTTCTTCAGACTGCTCCTGTTACAATCCCACTACGCGAGGGTGCTACGATGCCCAAAGCAAAGCGACCGGAGAAATCGTTGCATGTGTTGGAGATCATGCATATGCCACACGCGTTGATTGATGGTTCTTATCGCAACTTTGATGACTATACGAATATGTGCATACGTATGCATACGGCCTTTTATACATATACACATGTACATATGTATGTACCAACAAAAGACTTGATTGTTGAAAGAAATGCACTGTGTTTTTAACCATTTACTTTCTGCTCTCGTTCCGAGTTCGCTGGCATCAGGTAAACGTTTGCTAGTGATGTTACGTGTTACTATGATGTGCGTGTGCATTTGTCTTTTTCCATTTTGCTTTCTCTCTCTCCTTTTCTCTCTATCCCTCTCGCTTGCTTGCTCACACATTACCTGTCTGCCCCCATAGAGGCTTCTCCGAGTAGCGTCCGGGTGATTAGTCCACACATACTCAAAATTGCAGACCCGGGTATGTATAACAAACAAGAATGATACAAACAAGAATGATGGTGAATGATGGTGATGAAGTCGGGTATTCACCATTCAAGACAGGGGGAAAAAAGGTTAAGGAGCCTACTAATCGTAGCCACCCCATAGCTGCAAGATTCATGACCAAATAAAGATCGAGTTTCAAGACTCAAACATGAGCGAGTTTGAGTGACTCTCGTCTTGTTTTTTGTTTTGTTTTGTTTTGTTTTGTTGTGTTCTGTTTTGTTTTGTTGTGCTTTGTTTTCCGAAAGTCTTCTGGGTGTATGTATTTGTGGTTTGTCGTCACGACGAAAGTGCAAGATTTCTGTTGACATACGCGAGTTTGAGAGACAATTTTCTTGTTTTGTTTTGTTTTGATTTGTTTTGTTTTCTTTTGTTTTGTTTTCTCAGGCTTTTGGGCGTATGATATTTTATCGTGACGACGAAAGTGCAAGACTTTTTTTGACATATACGAGTTTGAGTGACTTTCTTCTTGTTTTGTTTTGTCTTGTTTTGTTTTGTTTTGTTTTGTTTTGTTTTGTTTTGTTTTGTTTTGTTCATAGTGTATCGTGGTGTATCGCGACGACAAAAGATCAAGACTTCTGTTGACATGCGCGAGTTTGAGTGACTCTCTTCTTGTTTTGTTTTGTTTTGTTTTGTTTTGTTTTGTTTTGTTTTGTTTTTTTCCGGGTGTATCGTGGTGTATCGTGACGGCGAAAGTGCAAGACTTCTGTTGAGATGCGCGAGTTTGAGTGACTCTTGTCTTGTTCAAGTTTTGATTTGTTTTGTTTTCTCAGGCTTTTGCGTGTATAGTATTTTATCGCGACGACGAAAGTGGAAGACTGTTGTTGACATAAGCGAGTTTGGGTCTCAGGAACTCTTTTCTTGTTTTTGTTTTGTTTGGTTTTGTTTTGGGTGTTTATTGTTGTGAGACTTTTGGTGACACACGCGAGTTTGAGCGACTCTCTTCTTGTTTTGACGGTAGAGTTTTTATTGAAAACTGATAGTTGGTACTTCGAAGATGCAGGGGTTGCAATTCACACTGGCAAACCCCAGGGAATCATGTATCGTCGTCACGACGTAAATATGATGATGGCACCAATTTTAACGTCCATCACATGCTCTTCCTTCCCCTCCCTCTGTTCTCATAGACACCTCTTGAAACTTTCTTTAAACTCGAGAATGCATGTACGTTTGGCTTGCTGTCATTTGCTCACATCTCAAGTGGCACTCTCACATGCACGTGACATGCACATGATCTGCATATCAAATGCACATGAACTGCACATGAACTGCACATGAAATACACGTGACATGCACATCAAATGCACATCAAATGCACATCTGCTCACACTGGCACTCTCACATTAACAAAGAGAGAGAGAGAGACACACACAGGCACATCGCATGCATCAACAGACTACCAGCCCCACTTTTCAGAAAGGTTCATGACAGTTTGCTGGGGTTCCAAAGAACACATCATCTTCTGGCCGTTGACCAAGGATATGCGCTATACACTTTGAACAAGTCAGCCATGTTTGTCGATTTCAAGTGTGCCAAAAAGGCTACCTTTTTGAAATATATAATCCATTACTCTTTTGGAAATTCCGAGATGCACATGAATGGTTCCAGCCTTTTCACAATACCTGCATGCAAAAGCAAAGACAATTCCCAGGGGTTGCCAGGATGAAATGTATCCGCCACATCCTTGGGATACCCACTATCGGTTTTCAAAAAAGCTTACTCACAAGTGAAAATCACTTATAATTCCTCGTTGATGCCTTGTCCTCAAGTACACACTCTCGCTCACACATACACACACACATACACACACACATACACACATTTACTGGGCATTACAGCCGTCCTTGTTGACAGCGCGCCAGGCGAAAATCATTTGCATCACCTGCCATACACACGCAGCAACACACAAATACACACAGAATAAAATCAGTCCGGTCGTTGATGACATGGCACACGCACACGCCAGCACGTATGCACGTCCGCCCGCCCGCCCGCCCGCCCGCATGCACGCAAAGATGCATTCACGCACGCACGCACGCTCGCACGCACGCACGCATGCACGCATGCACGCTCGCATGCATGAACGCACGCAAGCACGCGTGAACGCGCGCACACACACAAACACACACATGCAGTACATAGACACAAATATAGACCAAGACCCCCAGACCCAGACCCAGACCTAGACCCATACATAGACACAGATACAGACATAGACACGGACACAGACACAGACACACATACACACACACACACACACACACACACACACACACACATATATACACGCAT
>Ga0105055_10011956_pt1 | contig 10627 bp, 9 predicted proteins | sample BON03_FD_78090 | JGI IMG/M metagenome (GOLD analysis project Ga0105055, IMG submission 78090) | Freshwater microbial communities from Lake Bonney liftoff mats and glacier meltwater in Antarctica - BON-03 | ecosystem: Environmental > Aquatic > Freshwater > Ice > Glacier meltwater | place: Lake... | reverse complement strand
TGGTCACGCTCGTCATCCTTATCGGTGCATTCGGTCTGTTCCTCTGGGAACAACACGATCAGCAAACCACGCTCAAGCAGGCCCAGACCGTGGTCGTCAATACCATCGTCATGGTCGAGATTTTCTATTTGCTCAATTGCCGGTCGCTGACTCACTCCATGTTCCATGTGGGCGTGTTCACGAACCTTTGGATTTGGCTGGGCATCGCCGTCATGCTCGCGCTCCAGATGCTGTTCACCTATGCCCCGTTCATGAACCGCCTATTTCACTCCGAGCCGCTACCGCTGATCACATGGCTCCACATCATTGGCGTCGGCGCGGTTGCGTATGTCGTCGTCGGATTCGAGAAGTGGATGCGATTCGGGCGAGGAGACTTAGGCCAACGGGACCGGATATAGAGGATATCCCGATAGTGTTAAGGGTATGGGGTTGCGTACGATGCAATACCGTGCCACGCTCATCGGGGCGATGTTGACGGTGGACTCCGCTCTTGGGCGAGGCACGACACAGTTCGCTGCGCACGCTGGACGGCTTGAAGGTCGCGGCGTTCCATTCTCGGAGGTGGTTCATGATCGGCACTAGCACCCAAGAATCACAGCAGTTGTTGTCTCAGGTGCTTATCATTGGAAGCGATCCACCCATTCGCCGCGCGCTCCGTGAGCTCATGGCGCATGAGAAGGACTTGGCCGTTTGCGGTGAAGCGGACGATCTGCACCAGGCGATGGAAGCGTTGGAAGGTGTGACGCCGGATGTCGTGGTGCTGGACCTGACGCACAAGGACGGCGACAGCGCGGACCTGATCCGCCGCATCAGGAAACACTGGTCTAACGCCAAGGCCGTCATTGTCTCCGCAAACGCTGAAGCTTTCCCTTGCTTGGACATGATCGAAATCGGCGTGCTGGGCGTTGTGAGCAAGCACGAAGCGACGGAGCGGATCGTCGAAGCGATCCGCAGCGCGCTGCGCGGGTGCATGTTCTGCGCCCCAAACGCGGGTCAGGCCGCGTCGAACTGGTTTGGATGAATCGTTCGTTGCTGTCTCGTTTAAAGGTGACAGCAACCCAGTCATTGCCAGGAAATTGAACGGCAGCATCGCCCCGCAAGCGATGCGGAACTGTTCGTTTCTAAATGCTAACTGAGGCAGCCATCCGAAGGTGCAAGCCGTGCCCGAACAAGACTTCCCCCTGATTCTGGGGAGGCGGGTAAGACACCGGCGTGCAGATTCACATGACGGGGGATAAGTCGTGCTCTACATCGTGGAGCGCGCTGCCGCTCGCTTAAGCCCGGGCACGACTATGACCGGACACGTCGCCTTGCGGAGAACGCCTTCGCAGACGCTCCCGACGAGCATGTCGTACATCGCACCGCGCCCGTGGGAGCCGATGATCACGAAGTCGGCACTGAGCCGCTCGATCTCATGCAGGATGACTTGGACGACGGGGCCTTGCAGGATGAGCGCATCAGCCTCGCAGCCGCGCTCGCGCAGTTCACTCGCCATCGCCTGTATTCGCCCGAACTCGTTGGGATGCCGTAATGAAAACTGGCTTTGGGCGTGCCGCATCAAGTCCCATTCGTCCTTGTCGGAGACCGATGAAATCACGTGCAGGTAGTGGACCGCGCATTCGAAGGCCTTGGCGATCGATTCGACGGCTGCGATGACGGGAGTGGTCGTATCGGAGAAGTCGATGGGCACGAGAAGGTGCTTCACGATGGGACCCTTTCAGTGAATGTACGGCGACTGACACACTCAACCCAATGTACTCACAAGGATCGTTTCACATCATCCGGGTGAGTCCACGCTGTTTCATGAGCGATTGGCGTCAGCATGAAACGTCAACGCTAAGAAGCATCTCACCATCATTTGTAGTGCCTGTGTATCGGGGGTTCCATGTTTGAGCCAGATGTGCAATCCCCGAAGGCTTGCGGGCTCGCCCGTCGCTGCTCGATCGCTGTTTCGTGGTTTTCCCTATGGCCAAAGAACTTGCGCCCTGTTGAGATGTTGTCGGGCCGAAGAGGAGATGAGTCAGGTGATCAACTAGACAGAGGCTGCGATGCTCATACCACTTCAACTCATCAAAGTGTTACCTCAATGATTGAAACTGCCGTGTACGATACGAAGCCCTACGACCGTGAGTACCTCGCGCGTGCCGCCCGCTCGGAACGCATCGCGTGGCGATTTCACGACTTCCGGCTCAGTGGTGAGACGACTCCCGCCGCCAAAGGCGCACAGGCCGTGTGCATCTTCGTGAACGACCACGCAGACCGTGCGTGCCTGGAAGCGCTGGCGTCACTCGACGTAAAGCTGATCGCCCTACGCTGTGCCGGTTTCAATAACGTTGATCTGGCCGTTGCCCGCGCACTCGGCCTGGCCGTGGTGCGTGTGCCGGCGTATTCGCCTCACGCGGTTGCCGAGCATGCTGTCGGGTTGCTGCTCACGCTCAACCGCAAAATCCATCGCGCTTACAACCGCGTGCGCGAGCTGAATTTCTCGCTCAGCGGCCTGGTCGGCTTCGACATACGCGGCAAGACCGTCGGCATCATCGGCACTGGCAAGATTGGCCGGATCGCCGCGCAGATTTTTCGCGGCTTCGAGGCCAACGTCATTGCCCACGACCCGTTCCCCTCACTCGACTGGGCCAAGGCACACGGCATCCGCTATACCGACATGGACACTTTACTGGCGGCCGGCGACATCCTCTCGCTGCACCTGCCGCTCTCGCCGGACACGCTCCATCTGTTCAACGCGCAGACGATTGCAAGGATGAAGCCTAGCGTCTTCATCGTCAACACCAGCCGCGGAAAACTTATCGACACTACTTCGCTGATCGCGGCGTTGAAATCGGGCCACATTGGCGGTGTGGCGTTGGATGTTTACGAGGAAGAAGAAGGCATCTTCTTCCAAGATCTCTCCGGCCAGGTGTTGCTCGACGACGAGCTATCGCATCTGCTCATCTTCCCAAATGTCCTCATCACCGCGCACCAAGCGTTCCTGACCCAAGAGGCGCTGAGCGAGATCGCCCGCGTGACGACCGAGAACATCCTCACACTCGAAACCGGCGAATCATTCCTGGAGGGAACCACGCTATGAATCAAGCCAAACATCGCGGTAATGAACCCAAGTTCAACATCAACTCGTCCTCCGAGCACCCCTTCATCAAAAGGTTTGCCGACATCACCATCGCCGACATCCCCCTGGTCGGTGGCAAGAACGCCTCGCTTGGCGAGATGGTGCGTGAACTCACGGGCAAGGGAGTGAAAGTGCCCGATGGATTCGCAATCACGGCCGATGCGTTCCGCCATTTCATCCACGAAGCGCGGCTCGATGAGCATATCCGCACGACGCTCGCCGACCTCGACACGCATGACACGGCAAACCTCAGCCAGCGCGGCCACGCGGTGCGGCAAGCCATTCGCAGCGCCACACTGCCGGACGACTTGCAGCAACTCATCGCCGATGCGTATCGCCAGTTGCAGGGGGACAGCAGTGTGCCGCTCGATGTCGCCGTGCGTTCTTCCGCCACCGCCGAAGACCTACCTGACGCGAGTTTCGCTGGCCAGCAGGAGACGTATCTCAACGTGCAGGGTGTCGCTGCGCTGCTGGACACGTGCAAACGCTGCTTCGCGTCGCTCTTCACCGACCGTGCGATCAGCTACCGCGTGGACAAGGGCTTCGACCACTTCAAGGTAGCGCTCAGCATCGGCGTACAACGCATGGTACGCTCCGACTTGGCCTGTGCCGGCGTCATGTTCACCGTTGATACCGAGACCGGCTTCCGTGACGCCGTACTCATCAGCGCCTCCTATGGTCTCGGCGAAAACGTCGTGCAAGGCTCGGTCACGCCTGACGAGTATGTCGTCTTCAAGACCACGCTGAAGTCCGGCCATCGGCCGATCCTGCAAAAAACCGTCGGTAGCAAGGAATTCAAACTCGTGTACGACGTGGGTGGCGGGAAGATGGTCAAGAACATCCCCGTGCCGCCGGGCGACCGCGCGAGATTCTCGCTCACCGACGACGAGGTGCTAGAACTCGCGCGCTGGGGCTGCATCGTCGCGCGGCCAGCCGGCCCCAATGGACTTGGAGTGGGCCAAGGACGGGAACACCGGCGAGCTGTTCATCGTGCAAGCGTGACCGGAGACCGTACAGTCTCAAAAGAATCCCGACGTGCTGGAGTCCTATCAATTGGGCCAACGTAGCACGGTGCTCGTGACCGGGCGCAGCGTCGGCGAGAAGATCGCCACCGGGCGGGTACGGGTCATCAAGAGCGCGCAGTTCATCGGCCAGTTTCAGGAGGACGAAGTACTCGTCACCGACAAAACCGACCCCGACTGGCAGCCGATCATGAAGAAAGCCGCGGCCATCATCACCAACCGTGGTGGCCGTACCTGCCACGCCGCCATCGTCAGCCGCGAATTGGGCGTGCCTGCCATCGTCGGCACCGAGAACGGCACGGATGCGCTCCAGGACGGCCAGATGGTCACCGTGAGCTGCGCCGAAGGCGACGCGGGTTTCGTCTATGAAGGCGTGCTGCCATTTGAGGTGAAACACACGAGCCTCAAGACGCTCGGCCACCCGCGCACTAAGGTGATGATGAACCTGGCCAATCCGGAAGAAGCCTTCGGGTTGTCCTTCATCCCCAACGAAGGCGTTGGCCTGGCGAGGATGGAGTTCATCATCACCACCTACATCAAGATCCACCCACTCGCGCTCGTTGACTTCGAGCGTCTCGTCGACCCGCTGGCCAAGGCAGAGATCGAGTGTCTGACGGCAGGGTACGCCGACAAGCCGCAGTTCTTTGTGGATAAGCTGGCGCAGGGCGTCGCGATGCTCGCCGCTGCGTTCTATCCGAAGGATGTGATTCTGCGTCTGAGCGACTTCAAGACCAACGAATACGCGAACCTCATCGGCGGCAAAGCCTACGAGCCAGCCGAGGGAAACCCGATGCTTGGTTTCCGGGGAGCCAGCCGCTACTACCATCCGCGCTATCAGGCGGGCTTCGCGCTCGAATGTCGCGCCGTGAAAAAAGTGCGTGACGAGATGGGCCTCACCAATCTCAAGCTGATGATTCCCTTCTGCCGCACCGTTGAGGAAGGCCGCCGTGTGCAGGCCGAAATGGAGAAGCACGGCTTGCGGCGCGGAGAGAACGGGCTGGAGCTTTATGTGATGTGCGAAATCCCCAGCAACGTCATCCTCGCCGACGAGTTCGCCGACATCTTCGATGGCTTCAGCATCGGCTCGAACGACCTCACCCAACTGATCCTCGGTGTGGACCGCGACAGCGAGATCGTCGCACCCATTTTCGACGAGCGTAATCCAGCCGTCAAAAAGATGATCGCTCAAGTCATCGCCACCTGCCGCGCCAGGGGCCGAAAAATTGGCATCTGCGGCCAGGCACCCAGCGACTATCCGGAGTTCGCGCAATTCCTGGTCGAACAAGGCATCGACAGCATCTCGCTCAACCCTGACACCGTGCTGAAAACCACGCTGGTGATTCTGGAACAAGAGAACGCCTAGAAGTCGCAAGACTTTATTTCATTCCCTCTCATGAAAGGATTTTCTGTCATGCGCAATCGCATCCTTGTGGGCCTTGGCAGCACGGAGTATACCTTTCGCAACACCCGCTCTTGAGCAGCCCTCCGATCTCGTTTGGAAGTGGATATGGAACTTGATTTGCATCAATCAGGTTCACCACGCTGTGGTTAACCCGTCGAGGATGGCGCGGCGAAGAAACCGAACAGTGATAACAGCAGGGCGAGCAGCCCGCCGAGCATCGTGTAGATCAGGCAAGGCCAAAGTGTCCGCCGAAGAATCACCCCTTCTTGGCCCGCGATGCCCACTGTCGCACCGCCCGCGATGATGTTGTGCGGGCAGATCATGTTGCCCACCGCTGCACCAAACCCTTGTGCGCCGGTCAGGACAAGCGTCGGCAATTTCAGATTGGTGGCGGTGGCGTTCTGGAAGTCGCAGAAAAGGATGTTGGATGCGGTGGCTGATCCGGTGACGAAGGTTCCCAGTACGCCGACGAAAGGTGCCGCCAGCGGCCAGATGGGCCCGGTCATTGCCGCCGTCGTGATGGCGAGTGTATCGATCATGGTGGCGTGCACCATCAGCCGGGACAAGGTCAGCATCGCCAGCAGCGCCAGAGCCACCGTCCGCAGTTGACGGGCTGCTTTGATCATGGCGCTGCCGATCTCGCGCATCGCCACCCGTTGCCAGCAGGCTCCAGCCAGAAACGCCAGCATTAGCATCGTGCCCGGATGATAGAGCGGTCGGAAGCTGCCTTTGAAATGATCCAGCAGTTGCCAGTCCCATTCGTGACTATTTAGTGCAGCACGAAGCGGCACGATCAGACGTGTGATCAGAATCAAAGCGATGAGCACCATATAAGGCGCGCCGGCGCGAATGATCAGCACCATGCTCTCGTGCTGTGCTTCATCTGGATCGGTGTTGGATCGTCTGCTGCGAACGAGCGCGACAAATGCGAGTCCCCCCAGCACCGCGCCGCCGATGGATGGCAGTTCGGGGCCAACCCACCAGGCGATGGCGAAGTAAGGCAGCAGAAAGAAGAGAGCCGCCAGGGCGATCCAGCCCATGGGAATTCGTGCCTGAGGATCGCGCTGCCTCAGGCTCTGCATGGTGACCGTCATCATCATCAGGAGCAGGCCGCCACCAAGGATGACATGATAGATCGCGTTGACTCTTGACAGGTCCAGTGCCTGAGCCCCTGTCGCCGCCATCTGCGGCACGATCGGCGTACCCACAGCACCAAAGGAAACACCCACCACATGGCCGATCATCGCGGCAGTCACCGCTTCCACCGGCTTGAAGCCCACGGTCACCAGAAACGGAGCAGCCAGCGCCACCGTCGTGCCAAAGCCCGCTGCGCCTTCAATGAATAATGAGAAGAACCATCCGACCAGTAGCACCACGATGCGCGGGTCCGTCGATAACCGCCCCATGAAACGGCGCAGCACATCCAGCGCACCACTGGTGAGCTGAAGGTGATGGATGCATAACGCGGGAAAGATGATCCACAGGATTGTCGCGGCCACCCATGCGGCTTCTGCGACGACGCCAACGAAAGCTGAGCCGGGCCCCAGTGCTGAGTAAACTGTCTGACCAAAGCCGAACATCCAGAACGCAACCACCATCGCGATGACAAGGCCGACCCCGCCAGCCCTGGCCGCAGACCACTGACGCCAGATCATGAGTAGAACTATGGTGGCGATGGGCGCTGCCGCAGCGAGTGTGGTCGGGATGGTGGTGGTGGAAGGCATGGGTGAGGATGAGGATCTTCGATACGCCCCGACGGTCGGGTGGTTTGCCAACAGGGTACCGCAGCAGTGAAATGTGAGTCAGTTTTGATGATGCTTCGAAACAACATACATTCGCGTAGGCGGGGGGCGCGGTTCGCTGTCCATGCAGGGCGCATCGCAGAGCAGGATGCATCGGTCGCTAGCGAAGGGCTTTTCGATGGGTGCTCCCAAGCCGCCGACGGGCCGATTCGAGCCTCTGGAGAAAGTCTAAGTTTGAACCTCGGGCAACAGGCCGCATCGACAAACCCGTCAGAGTGACATCGCTCTCTCATTTCGTAGGCTCGCCTACGTTCGCGCGAAAAGTCGCGCCGACAGGTCTAAAAAGTCGCGCTTTTCAGTTTTTGGTTTTACCGACTAACCAATTGCAATCGTAATGGTTGCGTCAGCCAAAATCGCGCATCCTCAACCTCGCGGTTAACTCTCAGAACGCGCGCGGCTTTTTCTCGTGTTTAACAACTTGAGAAGTTTGGAACAGGGAGAAGCTGGCCCTGAACTGGGACGCGGCTGAGTTGCCACGAATTCGATGACAACGCATCGAGCGGCTGCGTCTGCTGGCTCCAGCACCGCCATAATCATGATGGTGGCGATCTGCGAAATCGACGAACACGACAGCCCAGGCGAGATCCGTCCGTCGTGGTATGGCAGAAATTGCCGACCCATTGCCCAAAACCCCAAGCTTGAACATGAAACGGTGAAAAGAATCTTCAGAAATACAACACAGTCGTTGCTTCGGGGGGGAAAACAGTAAAGTGCAACTCAAAGGCCCGCGATGTTGGTGGGCCGCAGTCCAACTGGGAAATTTCGGGTGACACCGGTGGCGCGCTGTAACTTGCGCGGGTTCCCGCTTCAATCTACAGGTGCAGGCGGACCGATCGTTCGCCGTCGACATCGTCGGGAGGTACACGACACATGCTCACGCTTCAGAGCCAGCACGGAACGGGCCGGTATTGCGACAGCGTTTCGCGCCGCTCGTTCCTGCGCATCGGCGGGCTGGCGATGGGCGGGCTCGCGATGCCGCAGCTGCTGGCCGCCGCCGACCGCGCGGCCGCGCCGGTGAAGTCCGGCGGCCTCGGCCACAAAGCGGTCATCATGATCTACATGCCCGGCGGCCCGCCGCACCAGGACATGTACGACCTCAAGCGCGACGTCGCCGCCGAGATCCGCGGCGAGTTCAGCCCGATCCCGACCAACGTCGACGGCATCGAGGTGTGCGAGCTGCTGCCGAAGCTGGCGAAGATGATGGACAAGCTGGTGCCGATCCGCTCGATCGTCGGAGCGAAGGACCGGCACGAATCGTTCCAGTGCATGACGGGCCGGCTGAACGAAAGCCTGCCGCCGGGCGGTTGGCCGGAGATGGGCGCGGTGGTGTCGCGGGCGCAGAGTTCGGCGCGGGCCGGGGTGCCGCCGTTCATGGCCCTCTCGCCGCGGATGCAGCACCGGCCGTACAACAACGGCACGCCGGGCTTCCTCGGCCCGTCGCACGCGCCGTTCACGCCCGAGGCCGAGGGCAAGGACGACCTGGTCCTGCAAGGGATCACGCTCGAGCGCCTCGCCGATCGCCGCAGGCTGCTCGGCAGCATCGACCGCTTCCGCCGCGCCGCCGACGCCGAAGGCATGATGGAAGGCGCCGACATCTACACGCAGCAGGCGTTCGGCATCCTCACCTCCAGCCAGCTCGCCGACGCGCTGAACCTCGCGAAGGAAGACCCCGCCATCGTCGCCCGCTACGGCACCGGCACAACGCGCCACCAGGGCGACGGCGCCCCGCGCATCAATCAGCAGTTCCTCCTCGCCCGCCGGCTCGTCGAGGCCGGCGTGCGCTGCGTCTCGCTCAGCTACAGCTTCTGGGACTGGCACGGGCAGAACTTCAAGAGCGCCCGGCAGAACCTGCCCGACTTCGACATGGCGATGAGCGCCCTCGTGGAAGACCTGCACCAGCGCGGGCTCGACAAGGACGTGACCGTGATCGCGTGGGGCGAGTTCGGCCGGTCGCCGCGCATCAACAAGGACGCCGGCCGCGACCACTGGCCCAACGTCTCGTGCGCCCTGCTCGCCGGCGGCGGCATGCGCACGGGGCAAATCATCGGCTCGACCACCCGCGACGGCGGCGAAGCGAAGGACCGCCCCGTCCATTTCCAAGACGTCTTCGCGACGCTCTACCGCAACCTCGGCATCGACGTCGGACACGCCACCGTCAACGACCTAAGCGGCCGGCCCCGGTTCCTGATCGACCCGGCGTACAAGGCGCTTCCGGAGTTGGTTTGACCGGCATCTCGATCGCCGATGCGGTGCATCAGCCGGCGCGCGAGCACAACAAAAAAAAACGGTTCATCCGGCTAATGCGTACTTGACATCGAAAAAAGATGGACATGTTGGTCTCTTCTGGAGTTGCGACGCTTCAGGAGAGCACCAGCTAATGTCCACCAGTCTGTTGTACCACGCTTTTGGCATCCGCGGTTACCGCTATCGCGCCACCCGCTATGCCCAAGGAGCCACCGAACTGGTGATCGAGCACGACCCCGCCCAGTTGCGATGCGGCCACTGCGGCAGCGCCGATGTCATCGGGGCCGGACAGGTCCAGCGCCGGTTCCGCGCCGTGCCCATCGGCCACCGGCCCACCTAGATCGTGCTGGGCGTGCAGCGCCTGCGCTGCGGGCGGTGCGGCACGGTCCGGCAGGCGACACTGGGTTTCGCCGATGAACGCGTCCGCCACACGCGCGGCTTCGAGCGCTACGCCCTGCAACTGTCGCGCCTGACCACCATCCTGGACGCCGCCCGCCACCTGGGCGTGGGTTGGGACCTGGTCAAGGACATCCAGAAGCGCAACCTCCAGCGACGCTTCAAGCGCATCAGCTCTCTATTCATTTATTCTGGCACACGCCCGGACGAACAATTTCACCGCTCACGCGCGGTGCACGGATCGCTCAATCGGCTGACAATGTCACGCATTCCCGCCCAATCGCGCACCGACCGCGCCACGTAACCTCCCGAAGTGACCTGTCCCGACGCCGAGCCGCTTCACGCCGCCTGCCGGTAGTAGTGATTGAGCAGCCCGCCCAGCCGCATCCGACATCGGATGGGACCTTCGCTCGGCGGTGCCGACCAATCGCCCGTCAGGAGTAGATTCTCCTTCGCTTGGCGCGGCATTTCCTCAGTGTAATGGGCGACGTACTCGTTCACGAGGAAGTTCAGATGCCCCTCGCCCACAACGATGAAGTGATCCAGGCACTCCTGCTTGATTGACTGCACCCATCGCTCGGCGAAGGCGTTGAGGTTCGGTGCCCGCACCGGCAACGGAATGACGCCCTTACCCTGC
>Ga0105055_10011955_pt1 | contig 10628 bp, 6 predicted proteins | sample BON03_FD_78090 | JGI IMG/M metagenome (GOLD analysis project Ga0105055, IMG submission 78090) | Freshwater microbial communities from Lake Bonney liftoff mats and glacier meltwater in Antarctica - BON-03 | ecosystem: Environmental > Aquatic > Freshwater > Ice > Glacier meltwater | place: Lake... | reverse complement strand
GGAGGTCAACGGCACGCCCAGCAGAAGAAAAAAGGCTTGCCAGCCAGCCAAAAATCTCCGACCAATGCCCCGTCAGCCCGTCCTGCAGAGTTTTAACAATTTAACGGAAATAAAAATCCCCCCAGAAAACACCCAACCAAAAACACCATGAAAAAACAAAAACCAGAAAACCAAATTGCAGCCCCCATAGTGCTGCGAAATTTAATTCGTCGAACGATGGCCTTTGCTCTAGCCATGACGCTCGGAGGAGCAATGACAAATGGCCGAGCCGCAGATGCGGACGCGCTTCCTGGCCTCGGCGTGCAGCCGGTAGAGTATTTCTATACCGGAAAGCCGTATGATGCGGACTCAAAATCTTATACGTTCAGATCGCGGAATTATGATCCAAAAATCAGCCGATGGACCGCTCCTGATCCCACCGGCTTCCCGGATGGGGTGAACGGATGCCTATTATGTCAATAATAGTGCAACCTTCGCCTTTGATCAAAAAAGGCGAAAATTTCACGCCATGAACATGCCTCAAGCTCCTTTGCAAGCCCAATCATTGGTGCCGACTTTATCAAGAGCGAGCGATATAATCAAAAAATATTGCTTCCCGTCGAGTGAAAATCTGGGAGGTTTTTATAAATGCAAGAAAGAGCAGGATACGCTACTAACCACTTTTTAATCTCATCGTGAACCAAAATTCATTTTTTAGGCGCAACATAAAGGCGGGATTATCTATTTCTGGATTATTCATTCTCTGCGTGATTTTCCTTCATGCGTCAGTGGCGTTTGCAGAAGATATTATCAATTGGGAGGAGTTTAGTCCGGAAATGCCTCTTCCGAAAGCCGCGCCGCATTTTTTTACCAACGATATCGATCTGGCGCGTGTGGTGGATTCCAAATCATCTCCGGTTAATCCATTCCCGAAGTTCCATTCGTCTTTATATGTTGAAGCTGATGCCGCACAGGATCGAAGGATGCGACTTTGGATAAGGGCATTCACGGATGAGCCGAAGCGCAGTGGGTCTTTTGAATTCACTTTCCTTCTGGTTGAGGGAGGTTTTGAATTCTTTCTCGGTCAGAACAAGGAGGCCTATATTTTATTTAATCAAATTTCGTATATTTTTAACGATCGATTTCCGCTGCGTACCAACTTCGCTCCAGAGAGCTTTGTGCGTATAAAAGGCCTCAAGTTGGAAACGGATTCCATCGTGGAGCTTTCCGCTAATCAAAGTTATACCTTCAAAATCGAATGGAACTTCGATTCCGAGACCCCGGGATACAGATTTTTTCTTAACGGCGAACCGATGCGAGTAGTTGGAAATCCAGAGGAATACGTCTATCAGCAGGAGAAATCCACCGAGGCTCAATCCGGTGTGGATTCTCTCGGCATTATAAGTACTAACACTGGGATCAATAAATTTTTCCTTGGCAACTTTTCCGCGAATGCCCTCGATCATTGACAAAGTATTTTGACGGATTTTCATTCCGTCAATCAGGGACGGTGAGGTTTTCCGCTAAGTATTGGAAGTGACGTAGGCCGTTCCCGTCTTTTCGAATGGCAAAAATATTTCAATGAAGTTTTCTCTCCGATCGTTTTTCCTCTTTTGCATGACGGTATGCCTTCGTGCGGAAGGCGGCGTTCCGCAATTGACAGTTGCCACCGATCAATCGGATGCCATTTGCCATTGCAAAGATACCGCGACCTTTGTGATAAGCCTGACGCAGGATGGAAAGCCGCTGGATGGCGAAGTGCGCTGGACGTATTTAAAAAATGACACTCAGGAAAAAAGAGAAGGCGCCGTGACTCTTCGCAATGGCGCCGCCTCTCTCACCGGCACCCTGAACGATCCAGGTTTTCTTCCCTGCCGGGTGGAATGCGAGATCGGTGGCAAAAAGCTGAGGGCCGAAGCCACTGCGGGATTTGATTTATTGGCGTCCCAGCCCCAGTGGAATGGACACACGTTGGTCGTGTATGGCGCAAGCCAGGGAGGGCAGCAGGCGATCGCAGCAGCGGCTCTCGATAAACGGGTCAGCATGCTGGTTGCGGGGGTGCCTTCCATGTGCGATCCGATGGGTTTCACCTTAGGCAGGATGGATGGTGCGTTTTTTATCGTTTCGAGAAGCCGTACCCCTGATGGAAAAGTCAGCCCAGAAGTTTTAGAGGCTTCCCGCTATTTTTCCGGCGCAAATTTTGCTTCCCGGGTGAAGGTGCCCACCCAGTTTACGGTGGGTTTTATCGATCATTCTTGCCCCCCGCGCCGGTCTATTCCGCCTATAACATGATTTCAGCCAAGAAAGAAATTTATAATGGAACGTCCTTCGGTCATGCTCTTACGCCAGAATCCCGTGCGGCCAGGCAACGTCCGGTAAAGGATATCAGGCAACAGAAAGCACCGAATTAAAAACCAAATCTTTCGGAATATGGGAAGTTTTCTATCAAAGATGAAGCGATATTATCAATTGAGACTATGGGTTCCGAGCTTATAATATATTCACAAATTAAAGGAAGACGATTGTTATATAACGATTTTTCAACACATTCTTCGCACACTCCCGTGACGAAAGGGATGCAGTTTTTGCGGGGATTTTCTTTGGTAGAAATTTTGGTGGTGATTGTGATTATTGCTGTTTTGGCGGTGTTGATTATTCCGGCAGCCAATCGAATGGTCGCCTCTGCACACACCGCTAAATGCGCTTCGAATCTCAAGCAACTGGGAGTGGGCATTACGCTCTATGCGGGTGATCATAATGGCAGCCTGCCGCCTGGACAGGATCGGACTTATGTCAATGAACAGCGAACGGGTATTAAGTCGTTCAACAATAGTTTCTCTTCATGGCCCTACCAATATATTCAGGAGCCGCCTTATGTGTACTACACGCAGCCAAATGGTTCCTCATGGTCCGGCCCAGGTCAGTTGGGAATCTTTTTTTGTCCGGCGGATCGCAATACCGTAAGAAGCGCAACGTATTGGATATATGCCTATAATTACAGTCTTTTTGTTACCTATAGGAATGGACAGCCCGTGGCATATCCCGGGGACACTACTGGTAACCCTAATGCGAGATATATAAAGCTCTCTGAGGCAGCAAATAAGATCCTGCTTGTGGATGGAATCGACATGGTCGAGGCAAAATCATGGGCAGACGGAGCGCCTCATCCCAATGCGAATTCGAACGGTGTGAACGGTGCCTTGACATGGGGTGGTGCCCGTCGAGTTATTAGCAGTCGCCATCATGGAATGGCCAACTTCCTGTACGGAGACGGATCAGTGCGGCTGATGAAAAAAACCGATATTGGTCAATGGGACATCGAACGAGATAGGAGATAGAAATAATCCCTATTGCCAGGGAAGGTCCGAATCTTTCCGGTGATGGGTAATGTCAAATTTCAAAAAAATAAATATGAATACACCGCAAGTCACTAAAGTCGTCTGTAAGCAGCTCCAGCGTTATATTGGATGGCCCACGCTTATCCGGATTTCAGACGGCAGACTCGTGACCGTATTTTCCGGAGATCGGGAGGGTCATGTCTGCCCTTTCGGAAAGACTTTTCTGACCGACTCTCGGGACGATGGCGAAAGCTGGTCGGAACCGCAATTAGTGAATAATACCCCGCTGGATGATCGGGATACGGGTCTGTGCGAATGTCCTGACGGTACGCTTGTCCTGACCTGGTTTGCCTCTTGGAACAGTAACTATATGAATATTTTTCGAGACAATGTGTATGCGATCAAGTCTCTCTACGCCCTGGGTCGGGAGGAGTGGCAGGCGAAAGTAGATTCCGTATCTTTCGAAAATATTCGAGCATGGGCCCCGCATCTGCACATGCTGGACGGTTCCGCAACGAAAGATGTGGGATACTGGTGCCGAAGATCGCGCGACGGAGGAAAGACCTGGGACACTCCCTCGCGCGCTCCCGTCAAGGCGCCGCATGGAGCATTGGCGATGCCCAGTGGAGATTTGCTTTATGTTGGGAATTATTACATCGACGCAGATCCTGACAAGTATTCTGTTGGCATTTTTCTTTCCCCGGATCAGGGGCTGAATTGGAAGTGGCTTGCCGACGTGAGCGCGTTTCCCGAGGGAGAATATGAGGGCGAAAAACGAAAGGCATTTCTCTGTGAGCCACATGTCGTGCGAGCCCCCTCGGGTAAACTAATCGCCATGGCACGGGACGGGCAGAAAAAGTATGAAGACCGTTTCCTCTGGCAGTTTGAAAGTATCGACGGAGGCATTTCCTGGTCGGAACCCGTGCAAACGAAGATTTTGGGTTTTCCTCCCTATCTGCAAACCCTGGAAGACGGACGGTTGATGCTTTCCTATTCCGCACGCCATCAGCCACCAGGGCACCGGGTGGCGATTTCGGACGATGAGGGACAAATCTGGGTGGAATGCCTTTGCGAGCATGCTCCGACAGACATTCATCCAGATGATATCGGATATCCCTCAACAGCGCGGTGTTCGGACGGAACTTTTGTCAGCGTTTACTATCAGCCTGAGCGAGCGGACGAAAAGCCCTGCCTGATGATGACACGGTTTGCGCTATAGAAAAAACTGCCTTGGTAAATTTAACAAACGACACTCAGAATCAGCGCAATATTAGTTTCACTTATAAAGCGGGCAAGTTGAGGGCCTTACTTTCGATCAATAGACAGGTGATACTATCAATTGACGGAGTGGTGGGCGATCTCTAAATTCGGGACCTCGGAAGGTAACCCTGATCCATTATCATTATTATGAACCCCTATGAAAAATAATCCCCATATATATACCGCCGCCTTGCTCTGCGCGCTCGTCGGAAGCAGTGTTTCCACGGTGCGTGCCGCAGACGCCACCTGGCTAGGTGGAGACGGACTCTGGTCAGACGGCGCAAAATGGAGCACTGCAGCGCCCCCCTTAAGCACCGAAAGGGTGGTATGGGGCGTCGCCGGTTCTTTTACCACCACGCTTACCGAAGACGCCGAGGCCTATGAGATGCGTTATTCGTCAGGCACAATTGCTATTCCTTCCATCACTTTTGATATGGGTGGGCATGTTTTGACTCTGACAAGTTCGGAAGTTGGGAACGCTTCACCTTTGTTCGGTTCAGCGTCAGAGGGCGCGGACGCACGAACGATGAATTTTCAAAACGGTGAATTTATTGTAAAAACATTCACCATGTCTTCGGGTTCCACCCAGCCCCTGATCACTTTCAATGTTCAAAATAGCGGAACTTTTACCACCGGTGACGCGGCGGCAGTGCCCGAATTAAATGTGGGGCGGGTTGGCTTTCAAGGGCAAGGGAGTGTTTACGTGCGGGCCGGAAGCACTTGGAATGCCCACTCAAAAGTGTCGCTGGGCTCTTCTGGAGGGATAGGTCTCGTGAATGTCAATGGAAGCGGGGCTAGCTATAGCGCCTTTACGGCGAACGCCACGGGCGCTCGGGATTGGGTCATAACAAGCGTGGGGGATTCGGGTACGGGCACGTTTCAGGTTCAAGGCGGAGCGACGTCAAAAGTGGATAATATGAATCTGTCGAATGCTGTGTCGGGCTCAGGAACTCTTCTTGTGGATGGTACGGGGTCCACATTGACAGCCAGAAATCTTTATGTGGGAGGAGGCGCAGACTTTGGATCCCGGACGCCTACTGCCAAAGGCACGGGTGCAGCAACGATCTCCAATAGTGGCGTGGTTAATCTAGGCCGAGCAATCATCTTTGCAGGGGGAACGGTCACCCTCAATGGAGGAACAGTGAATATCACAACTGATTTTGGTTCCAGTGATCTAGTCCGCCTTCAAGGAGGATTGCTCACCGGCAATGGAACAGTAAATGGAACGGTCCAACTGGACTCGGCCAGCACGATCACAGGAAGCGGAGGCACTCTGAACCTCTCTGCCCTCACCGTAGGAACCGGAGGTAGTGGATTTAATGGCACGATTGGTGGAGGAACCGTATCGGTTTCGGGAGCGACGGTACTCGCCGCGAACATGGGGCTGATTGTCAATGGCACACTGAGTGGCGCGGGAAGCCTGACCTTGAATGCTGGAAGCCAGTTGATGGGAACGGGAACGATCAATAAGACCGGCGGTACGATCAGTGGCGCTGGTACAGTCGGTGGGAGCGTGACGACGGCTCTGAGTGGAGGTGCCATCACTGGCGGGGTATTTACCAATGGGGTGTCGGCGAGTAACAGCGCAATCAGCGGCGGCACGTATAACAGCACGCTGACGCTGAGCAATGGCTCGACCATCGCTGGTCTCACGCTTGCCAACGGCCTGACCATCGACGGCCTAGGAGCCACCGTCAGCAGCGGCACGACGACAGCGAACGGCACGACAACGGTCAACGACGGTGCGACCCTGACAGTCAACGGCACTCTGGCGGGAAGCGGAGACTTGAGTTTCCAAAGCAGCAACGCGGCAGGAATTGCTGGAACAGGAACCGTGAGCAAGGCCGTGAGCCTCAATGGGAACAAAACCCTCTCGAGCAGCGGAACTCTGCTGCTGGGCAGCACCCTTGGAGTGAGCGGCACGGGTAATGCAATCTCCAGCGGCACGGTGAGTGCCGGCGCGACGACGATCAACAGCGGAGGCGCATTGGCGGTCAATGGCACGCTGAGCGGATCAAGCGGACTGGCAGTGAACGGCCTCCTGTCTGGAAGCGGTACGATCAGCAAGGCGGTATCCGTGAATAGTGGAGGCACGCTGTCGCCGGGCAACAGCCCTGGAAACCTGAGCATGTCGAGCCTGGATCTGGCTGCAGGCGGCAACTACAACTGGCAGGTGTATGACGCGACGGGAGTCGCGGGAACGGGCTTCGACACGACGACGGTGAGCGGCGTATTGGACCTGACCGAATTGAGCATAAGCACGAAATACGCGATCAACCTCTGGTCCCTTTCAAGCATCGGTCCGGACGTAAACGGCAATGCGATCAATTTTGATAATGCTCTGACGCAGTCCTGGGTGCTGATCGACGCGGGAAGCATCAATTTGACGGGATTGACGAACCCGATCACGGATTACTTTTCGGTAATCACTGCAGCAAGCAACGGGACGAACGGGTTCAGCAATACGATGGATGGAGTATTTGCAGTCGGAACGAATGGGAATAACCTCGTTCTGAACTATACGGCGGTTCCCGAACCTTCCACCTCTGTTCTGCTGGGGATCGGTCTGGCCGTCATGCTCTATCGCGGTCGTTCGAAACGGGCGCAATAACGCTCGCTTCCCAACAGGAAAGCATAAATTGGAACAGCGAAGGCACACGGGAGCGGGACAGTGGGATTGTCGCGCACTCATTTATAAGGATTTTAGAATGAATTTTAGAATGAAAACACAAATCGTAGGTGCAGTCTTCATGGCCATTGCATTGACCGGGAATGCAACGGAATATTTTGTCGGAAAGCAGGGAAATGACGCCAATGACGGGACGAACAAGGCGAAATCTTTTTTGACGATTCAAAAAGGCCTGGATGCCCTGCAGGCCGGCGATGTCTTGACCATTGGCCCTGGCGAATATTTCGAGGCTGTCAGGCGGGAGAATCTGGGCAATGCGGACGTAGATACGACGATCCGCGCAGAAATCGCGGGGACGGTTTTGTTGCGCGGAGATGTAGAGGCACCGGAATTCAAGAAGGTTGACGGCTATCGCTTTCTGTTTGCGGCGAAGTTCGACCAGACGCCACAGGTGGTGATCGAAACGGATACGTTGACACCCATGACCGCCCGCTTTCCGGCGAGCACAGTGGAATACTCGCCCGGAACGTATCATTATGACGAATCCAGCAAGACACTTTATATTTCAAGCTCCGATCTGATGCCGCCTTCGCACCATCGCTACACGATCACCGTGACGCCGCAGAGTGGGTTGTGGATCGGCGAGGCCCACCGCGTGATTCTTGATGGGCTGTCCGCAACAGGTTATTTCAGCAACACTCCACCCCCCTCTGGGAAGTATGACAAATACATCTGGGGCATTGTTCTCGTAAATCCCGTGAAATGCGTGATCAGGAACTGCATGGCTTACCTCAATGACGGCGGCATTGCAATGGTGGGGGGGCATGACAATATCATTGAGAAGTGCATCGCCTTTCGCAATACACCGCTCCTCAACGGGCAAAGCGGAAATATCATGTATATGGGATCATCCGCCGATTCTGTCATCCAGGATTGCATGGCATACGGCTCCAGTACGAGCGGGATTAAATTTTACGGGGGGATTCACGGCCCGGTCCGGTTGAAAAACAACATTGCCTGGGGAAATGGAGATGTTGATCTGCAGATCAAAGGATTCAGCGGAACCAATCCCCACGAATTGGGCTTCATGGAGAACTGTGTCGCCCTATCCAGGGCGAGTGTCTATTTTCTCGATCATTGCATTATTGCCAAAGGCAATGACTACAACACGCACATGCCGGAAGGCGTCATCTCTCCGCTTCCCGCAGAAGCGAATCAGGTGCAGGAATTCGCCGATCCGCTTAATTTCGATTTTCACCTGCAATCCACGTCGAGCTATCGGGGCACCGGGCCCGGCGGATCGGACCGGGGCGCCTATCCGTACAAGCCCGATATTTTCTATGTGGCGATGAACGGCCAGGATAGTAACGACGGTCTCTCCGTCGGCAAGGCATGGAGAACTCTTGAAGCCGCGCTGGGGAAACTCAAGGCCGGGGACACGCTTTATCTTCTCAGAGGTAGCTACGAAGCAGGCGGTCCCATCCACATTGCGGGAGACAAGGATAAAACCGTAGCCGTTCGCGGCAGGGGGCGCGATCTAGTCACGATCAGTGGCGACATGGATTTGCAAAACTGCAAGGGAGTCAATTTCCAGCGAATTAATTTTAGCGGGACAGTAAATGTGGCGGGGGGCGCAGATATCGGTTTTAAAAATTGCCGCTTTCTAGGAGCACAATTTGGTGTAAATGCCGAGAAAGTACAAGGACTGAGGATTGAGAATTGTGAATTCACCGGATTCAGGGAGGCGGGAGTCGTGCTGGGAAAACCAAACGCGGCAGCCATGGGTGTCTTTCTTCGATCTAACATTTTTGACAATAATGGATGTCCAGCTGTCAAGGTGGGCGATTCCGCCTCGGTGGCCTACAGCGATTATAACAGCTATCGCGATGGAGCGAAGAGCTGGCAGGTGCGGGGCGAAATGGTGGATTTTCCGAAGTTGCAGGAACATTATTCGAAAATATTGAAGCCCGATTTCCAACAAAAATATCGCAGAGTGATTTTGCAAAATGCCTCTGAGTTTAGGGGCCGGGGAGCACAGGGTGGACCGATAGGGACTGTGGCAAGTTTGATCCCGGCGTCAGAACTGCACCGGGAGGGGCCGGTCCTGCATTCCGTGACGGATACGACCGCGAACTTGGAATGGTGGACGAACTATCCTGGCAGAGGTTTTACTAGTGAAGTCGCCTGGGGAGAGACGCCAGCATGCGAAAATTCCGAGACTTTCAATGTGTCTGGATTTGGCACTTACAGCCTGACGGGCTTAAAGCCCGGCACGAAATATTATTTTCAGGTCCGGGAATTACCGGAGAAACGCACGGCAGCCACAGGATACGGAATGCCTCCGCTGGAAAAGACGGTGCCGTCACCGACCATTGACTTTACAACGGCAAAAGAGGCTTCACCTCCGGCGACTTATTATGTTTCCAATACCGGAGAGGATAGCCGGGACGGATTAAGCCGGGAAAAGGCATGGAAATCGGTGAATCATGCAGCTGCGCTGGCCAAACCGGGCGATACCATCCTGATCGCGGGCGGGACCTACCAGGAGATCGTAAGGGTGCGCACGACAGGAGAAAAAGACAGGCCGATCACTTATCGATGCGCGCCCGGGGAGAAAGTGATTTTCAACGGCTTTGATTTCACTGCGGGCAGTGCCTTTGTTGTTGCGGGAAAATCGAATATCAAATTCGACGGATTTTATTTCGAGCAGTTTAACATGAAGACCTACAGCGTCCTGGGAGTTCTTAGCAGTATTTCTTTCGCTGGGCCTGGAGCGGGAGCGGTATTCGAGCTTTATGGAAGTGATGGCATCACTATCTCACGCTGCTTCAGCGATGGCAGGAAGCGTCTGGGCCGCGGAGGTTATGCTTCCGCAATGCTTCATGCACAGGACTGCGAGGACCTGGTGGTGCAGGATTGTGTGATTTCCAATGCCATGCACGGAATATGGCTGGCGCAATGTCCGGGCGCGCGCCTGGAAAACAATGTGTTCCTGAGAAATTTCATCATGGCGTTGGTAGTTTCCGCAAGTCCAGATCAAAAAGTTTATTTGACGAGGAATATCATCACCGATTCGCTTGTGATAAAAGCGTCTAAGCAACTTTTTGAGATGGGGAGCTATGAAACGCTAGTGGAAAAAGACAATAATTACTATCTCCGTCTGCCGGACGCGGAAAAGAAAATGTTCGCCTTTTTCGGAAGCAAGTTCAAGACCAGTGAAAATCCTCTGGGCCGGACCAGTCTGCAGGAATACGCCGCGGAAGTGGGGGGCACGACTTCCATTATCGGCGATCCCGGCTTTCGCATCACGCAGGGAATGCCACCGCCAATATATGAAAGTGGGCAGACGAAGCTTTTCTCCGATGTCTTGATGGACGGAAAAGGGGAATTAGATTTTGCGGATCTATTCGCCACGAATCCTG
>Ga0105055_10011948_pt1 | contig 10635 bp, 10 predicted proteins | sample BON03_FD_78090 | JGI IMG/M metagenome (GOLD analysis project Ga0105055, IMG submission 78090) | Freshwater microbial communities from Lake Bonney liftoff mats and glacier meltwater in Antarctica - BON-03 | ecosystem: Environmental > Aquatic > Freshwater > Ice > Glacier meltwater | place: Lake... | reverse complement strand
TCACAAAATGGGCAAAACTCAATGTGTTTATTAAGAAATTAGCATTTGATGTATCACCAGAATGATCTCGCTTTAAAACAACAAAAATCGATTTTATTTTTTAGTTATTAATTATTCCGACTACAGCCTGCGGCAGGAACCGTTTTTGATTTGTAAAATTTAATGAATCGATAGTATCGTGTATCGATTAATTAAATTCCTATCGTGAAAAAGAAATACAGAGAAATTCCTCGCGTCCACTCATGTAAAGAATTCAACTCTTGGAACAGCTGACATTTAAATTTAATTGTTGTCAATCTTGTGAATGAGTCGCCAGTAAATATTCAAATTTCCAATTTCAATGGAGATGATGAATCCTTCCACGCGAAGATGACTGGTATTCGAAACTGAATATATCCTCAATTTCATCTTTGGTTTCTCGGTATTTAGCAGCTTAAATCTAAGTTATAGGAATCGAATGGGAAAGGAGGATCGAACATTTAATAATATATCATTCCGATTCATTCCATTTTGCATTTTATACAAATCGAATTCAGAAAATTCAGTCCTTTGCTGAAAATACGGTCCTATGCCCCGACTACGCTAGTTCGTAATGAGAATGGTACTATAAGTGGGCCTAATCGAAAACCAAGAGTAGAGAATAATTTCAAATTTACTGACTATATCCAACACCAATTTATATTCAAAACCACAATTGAAATCCAAAACCATAATTAGTATCCAAAACCACAATGCTGTTCTCAATTCTTATCTTAGCTTCTTGCATTGTTATTCATGGCCGCCGTGCTCCTTTCGAAGTTCCGATTTTTTTCCAGGATTTTGAATACAGAGGCAAGTTGTCCGATTTGTCGAACTCGAATTTCAAACTCCCCTTGAAATGGAATTGGTATGGCAACGGAAAAAACACAGGCGGTTTGGTTGCCAACATCAGGCGTCAAACTGGTGGTCAATGCGTATTTTTCTCCACTACGCAATTGATCGAAGCTCAGATGCAAATCTCGGGTGCCTTCCCGTCGAGTATTAATCGTGTCTCTATGAGTCCTTGGTTCACTTGCCAATCTACTGTCGATGCGGGGAAATCACTTCGAGATGCAATTAGATTGGGGATATGGTACGATGTGGATTCAAACAGCCCTCCTAGCTCGCTTATCTCGGATCGTAAAAAGTCACAACTTGGGATATGGCCTGAAATGTCATTATTAGGCTCCAGTAAATCAGCCAATGAAATTCTAGATAGAAAACCTGAAAACAGCGATATCTCTGAGGACCCTTGCAAGTACAAGGATGCATCCTTTGGTGCAAATTGCGAAATATATCAGTACGGTATTAATGCACAATGGAGCAAACAAAATTGTGAACTAGAAAAACTGCCTACGTCCAAGTACGGATCTCCCCAAGTCCAGGCGCAATGCCAAGCTTTTTATAAAACGCTTCGAAATACTGAATTTACCTTGGACCCATTTAACTGCAACGATATGAAACAAGATGGAGAATTTCGAATCCCTCCGAACAATGGAGTCAAGAATATTTGTAGACGTCATGGTTTTCCGTCCAGGGTTGGAAATGAAACTCTAGATGCAGTTTCGAGACAAGCCTATGGTATTTTAGCGTACGGCCCAACCCGTATGATAGTCCGAGGAGCTGCATTGACAGGCTCGCCTCCTGATAGTCCATCCGGCTATTATCCAAATCTCAATCATCAAGTCAATGTTGTGGGCTGGGATATGGCACCGAACGACCCAAACGTTGTTCCGTATTGGATCATTCAAAACTCGTGGAGCGAAGCTAAAGGTCAAGAGGGGTTTTTCTATATGCCCATTAATTCAAAGGACGCTTCGACACTTCGACAGTTCGCAGATTTGTTTTTCTTTCAGCAATATGAAGGAGCAAAAACCGACCGTCGAACTCATATCGACTGCAATCCAGTTCCCTTTTAGTTAAGTCAACTTCAAGGATTAAGTCAACTTCAAGGATTTGAACATAAAATTGAATTATTGAACATAAAATGAATAAAGAATTTGAATTTTTGAACTCTAAATTGAAGAATTGTACGCAGAAATTCAAGCGAGATTAATTAATCCAAAAGATAAAATACATGGACCTTTAATACACGTTTGTACTAGTGTATTAATTAAAAATTGATGCAAAGGAGACGAATGTCACGTTCTACACTATCATCTCGCGATTCTGAAAAAACATATCCTTTAAATATCCGAATGTTGAAGCAAAAGATTGCGTTATTTTCCACGCGCCTCTCTCTTCTCTGCATGTTCGTTAACAGTCATTGGATGATTCACAGCGAAACAAAACTGAATGGATTCACGCATCAAATTATACCACACACTAAAAGCAACTTTGCTATTCTCTCCTTCTACAACCAGGACGTGGAAAAGATGGGAGAGGCAATGATGAGGTCTGTCCGACCCTACGCAGACAAGTTTGAGTATGATTTAGTCGTTGAAAGAGAATCTCGTTGTCCGGAACGTCACCCTGTATGGTCTAAGCTTTTAGCTATTGTTAGCTTGATAGATCTTAATAAATATGATTGGATATTATGGATGGATGCTGATGCTATTATTACTAATTCCGAGTTGCCTTTAGAATCCATTATTAAAGAGTCTCAAGCAGATGTCAATAAACACGCGTTGTTGTTCACCAAGGTACGTTATTATGAAGATAGGCTCCATGGTGTTCAATTCATTTTAGGACGTTAACGGATTAAATTTTGGTGTATTTATGACCCAGGGCAAAGGAAAACAAGGGCAGCAAGCTAAAGATTTGTTTATTCGCGCCTATAACAGAACGGACTTGCTAGATCATGTTTTTCGGGAGCAAGAAGCAACTGCCAGAGAGTTAAATGAAGATATAGTGAAATGGGTTCCGCAGAATTTGTTCAACTCGTATGTTTATTCATTGTATGGTACACCGATGCGCCAAGGTGATTTCATTGTACACTTTCCAGGTGTGCGTCCAAGAAGCCTTACTTTGAAATTGATGTACTTGATTAGTCGGGAAAATGGGATTCATTTGTTTTACTATAGGGTTTACTTATACAGGTATCTTCTTGGCGGAATTGAGGCTTTATTGTATCTCTTTCGACCTAATGTAGCATCGAAACCCTTCTATGACTTGTATGCTGCTACTCTGGCTGGCATCACATTCATACTTGTATTATCTTTCCTCTTGCCCCATTTTCTCATGTTAATTTAATTATTTATTTAAAATTGAATTCCCTCGTTTAATGATGGAAATAGTAAACAGCCGTCTTGCTTTATATTAACTAAACCGCCAAACAAACATGGTAATGAATTCGTGGAAAAGATTCTTTATTAAAAATGGAACTCCATGACAACCCTATTCCTTTATGATATGTAATTGCCTTATAATTGCATCAAGGCAAATCACATTCAACATAAAAGATATTTTCTGAGGTGAGCGATTATATGTTTGCGATAGAGCTGTATTTCAATCAATTTATGGTCACTTCTTCATCTTGTATACAAATACTTCTTGGTCCGCAACTATCCTATCCCAATTTTTGGAATCCAATTGGAACACGTTACTGATTACAAGTGTATCAGGTTTAATCTCCTTCATCAACTTGGCACTCAGACGATCCATAATCGGAGATAAGCCATAAACCAGAATTACATCAGATTTGGATAGATCCGCATTCCACAAATTCCCGCAATAAAAAGATGCACTTGCTTTGCTGTCTCGGGCCACTTTGGGAATACTTTCGGCAACACCAGGCGACCATATTGATCAACGAACGCCAAGCAGCAAGACACACCGAAAAAAAACAGGGTTAAGCTCGACACCAACTACTTGTACCCATTCCTAGCAGCTGCTATCACCACTCTACCGTCCCCAGACCCAAGATCTATGAACTCCGGAGGCTTGATGCCCACCGGTTTGTGTATTGGCAGAACCCTTTTGAAAAAGGCATCAAGTGACTTCTTCAAGGTTGGCATGTAAGGAGAACCTCTGCCAGTGGCTGCTGGTATCGTAGAGAGAACCAATCCAACATTGCCTACAGCGAAAATACCACCCAAAACCTCAAGCCCAATCAAAAGGAAATGAAATCCCAAGGAAAACCCATTCCAGGGTCTACCATATAACGGTTTCAATCACATGCAGGTTACAATAGGCGATGTGTCATCAGGAGTAACGATAGCATTGGCAGTGGGAATTGGAGCATCGATTCTATCTTCTATTAAAGCTCCTCGAGGCACTGTTAAATGGCGCCATAGTTTCGCGTCTCTTATTCTATTGGCAATGGTCAGTACCCAACTGTACTATGTTGGAATGGCAGCTGTCAAACTGCCCGCAAGCACCAAGGTTCTATTTGCTAATTGCAGAGCCAGTTCAAAAGGAGGCAAAATGTCCGAGAGCTTCAGGGATTGTGAAAAAATGCAGAGAACTGCATGTACTCATGATCACCCTTGCACGCCATGCGATACCCCGCTTGCGTTCACGCAGTTCGATAACTCATGGTGGTCAAATGACTGTCGTATATGTTCATCAAATCCTGGACTTGACCGTTGCTCTCAGAGTGAGGATGCATGGTGTCGACGTAGCGATGGTGTGGTGGAGAAGTGTAACTCGTGCTGCTTAGCACTCTCCATTAATAGTAAAAGAGTAGTATCGACCACCAGCTATTCTTTGAATAACTGTTCAGCGGTGTATGAAGATATTTCTTGGAAAACAAATGGACTTTTAACTTGTGATGATCCATCTTTTCCAGTATATACTCGATATGGTTGTTGTCCGGTTTCAGGTAGCGAGAGCAAAGATCTTTTTTACAGTGGGGCAAAGATCTCTGGCTGTCTGTTGAATGGACCAGGAAAAAACCCGTGGTACTTTTGCAAGGATGAATATGAAACCATTACAACTATTAACTCGACTATCGTGTTGAATATTCCTCTCGGCTGTAAGCTATACTCCAATGGCCGCTGGACAGGTGAAAGTTACTGCCGAAAACCAACGTCAATAAACTATTAATATTTTCCAAAATCGATGGTTGAATTAATAATTTTACTTTATTGCTGTTTTCCAGATGCTTCCAACAATATTCTACTCGTTTTGATGGTATTCACTGTGGAACTCATATACTTCATGTTAAAGGCTGTGATCAAAGTGAAAAACGCAGTCAAAGGGATAAATTCCTTCTCCATATGTTCCCCCTTTTCTAACAGTATATAAAAGAAGAACGCCACTTGACTCGCGGTTAATCCAATTGAAATTCGAAAAAATCGATCTAGCGTGAAATTCTCCGCCGAATTGGTGGAGTTCCTCAACCAAATAGCTGAGCATATGTAAAACAAACCCGAAATCGTATCAAACCCCATATGGTCTACATTATCCAAGTGGGAATAAAGAGCGTATAAAGAATGGAGTACCAACACACATGACAACTTGAAGGTAAAATCTCGCCACAACAAGTTAAATGCTTCTGTCTGCACGTGTAGCTGTCTCAATGGCTCGTCAGCATTTCTCAAGAACTGCGATTCTGCATCTTGTCGCTTCTCCCTCTCACCAGGTTTCCTAGAACGAAGAGTCATGAAACTACGAACTACAGGCAATGGCTCCAAATAGCCCCCCTCGTCATTCAGTATTGACCATGTTGAGGAATGTGTTGCTTATCTCCTCCAGTGGATTATTATTATTCTCTAAAGAATTTGTCAATGCGGCTTCACAAGTAAGTTGAGCTTGTTGGATATAGAATAATGTTATATGAACGTATCAAGCCTCGCATGCTGGGGTCTTTGATGGTGGCAATGTTGGAGAAAACCAAACAAACGCTGGGGCTGCAACTTTCTTACATCGAATTTACCAGCGTGGCTATTTCGATAGCGGGAAATTCCTCCAAGTCTCTTTTTTGTGTTATATTTCACGACAAAAGCGACGGTGAAGACATCGGAATGCTTCTTTCAAACCAAATACTAAACGAGTTTGAACAGGTGTACGCCGAAGAGTTGAAGAGCAACACGCCGGTGAACATGAAGGGGTTCCAGGATTTCTATTTCAGGTTGAATTCCATTATTAGGGGGACTGGGCGCCCAGTGCTCGACGAACTGCGTAAAAATCGAGCTGTCGTTTTGGCATTTCTGGTGAAAGAAAACCTTCGCGATGGGGACTCTTCTATCATAAGTTATGCTTCCGGAGATATTGATCATTTTGGGGTTTTGGCCAATCTTAAGCCTCTCATTAGTGCCGCTACGGATTTGATGGGGATAGCAAACGACTCTTCAGAATCAATATGGCTTGAATCGTCACCCACGCGTGCTTCTCGAATATTGGTTCACAAAATTGTTCCTGGAACTCATTTAGTTGTGCAATTTAGTATACGCTTTGATAACGCATTGTATGAACCTGCGGTGAATAGGACTATAAGACTATTGAAAAAAGTGTGCATTTTGGGAGAAATGATGAAATTGTAATATATTTTCTCAAGTGGGTTTATGAAGACCTCACTTTTAATCCAAAATTCTCGAAATAGTTTTTGAAATCATTGAATTGAATGACGTCAGAACCTTTTGGTATGAGTGCGTCCTTGGTTGCATCGAACACTTCAGCCGGAACGTGTCTATGTCCCGCCCTAAACAAAGTTATCTCTTTGAGCATCTCCTTGAGCTCAGCCTCATCTATTGTACCATCTTTGTTCTTATCATATCGATCCCACAGTCTTTTAATATCCGCTGATTTTAATTTATTGTGCTCCAATTCGCTTAAAAAACGAACCGGAGATGGTCCATCTGCTAGACGTTTTTTGTGTGCTTGTAAAAGATATTCTGGACTTTGCATCTCGTGCAATCGGGATAGAGTTCGCTGCCAGGCAAAAACTTCGTCAAGATTGGAACGCGAAGGAACATACTTGGCATCACCAAGGATATCTACTTCCTGTATCTCCATCTTATCAGTGTCCGTTTCACTCGTCACTCCACCTGACTCAAAAAGCTGGTTCATCGGAGTGGTAGCGCTGATAACAAGCACCACTCTTTGGTCGTAAAATATATCAATAAGAGTGATGAATCTTCTCAGCAGGTTAATACTATTCAGTTTCAACTGAGGAATATCCTCGATGAAAACAGTATGGAAGGAGGACGCGATTGCATAGTAATCACTGGCACCTACTGCTTGCCCGCACAAATCATCAAATGTAAATCTGGCAACGTCATCATATTTACCTGCTCGCGGGATTTGAACTTTCCTTCCTTGCACATTCAGAGAAACATCATGAATACTTTGACCCTTGGTCATCTTGTCAAAGAAACGCTCAAAGGTGGCTACCTGACCGATCCCTGACTTACCGCCGGTTACAAAGTAAACGTTGTCTTCGTGAGTTGTACTAGCTTTTTTCACCCGATCAAACACCATCATCCGATAATCTACCTCCGATTGCACATCTATTATCTGCAAAGACTTTTTAATCTCGTCAATGAAGGGGACGAAAAGCTCACGTTGAATTCCATTTTTATACAATTCGTTCGGGGCCCTGTTGCTGGTGATAACAACAACCACACCGCGTGCAAACAACGCATCAAAAAGACGGCGAATAATCATGGCATCAGCAATATCAGTCACCTGAAACTCATCAAAACAGAGCACCCAACCTTCATCATAAAGAGCTTCAACACACTTGTCAATCATCGTGTCACTTTGGAAGCCTTGTTTCTGAAAATTATGCAGCATGCGGTGAACTTGCAGCATGAACTCATTGAAATGCACTCGTCGTTTACCGTCGACAGGTAAACAATCGTAAAACAATTCCATCGTGAACGTCTTCCCACTTCCAGGACCTCCATGTAAATACATTCCCCGAGGGGCGTTGACATGAATACCATCGTAACTCGCTGTAGTCAGTTTAACATCACCGAATTTCTTCTTTGTTTCTTTGCTGAACAGAGAAGGAAGCCAGGAAAAAGGATCGGTAGTTTCTTCCTTGACTTTATGATGATCCAAAAGATCCGATTTGAATTTTGCAATCAATCCTGGTCGAATTGCATCAAATTCTTTCACATCATCATACAATTTGTCCAGATACTCCAACGCTATTCGTTGGGCAGGATCATCACTAATATCCCCGTCCCGAACTTTCTTATTGTAGACAGCAGTGACTGAACCAGATTGAGGAGTTGAAGAAAACCTCATTCCACGAGAAACACGTTCAAAAATCGACCGACGTGATACGACTCTCGCAAACATCTTATAAATGAATTACCCACAACAAACGAAATTTGGAAGAACCAGTTTCCCAAACTAGACATAGCACAAGGGTCTACCTATATCTTTTCAGACGTTTGTTTGAGGTTGAGATGTTGCCGTTGTCACTCTTACGTGCAGCTGAGACTCAAAATATATTAGTGGAGCTGAAGAATGGCGATACTTATAACGGAAAACTTGTAAACTGCGACAACTTTATGAATATTAACCTCAAGGAGATAGTACTGACTTCAAGTGACGGTGATTCATTTTGGAAGATTGATGAATGTTATATTCGCGGTAACACGATCAAGTACTTGCGAGTAGACCCTGAGGTTATTGACAAGGTAGATGAGATTGAGGCACAGAATAGGAAGAAGAATGGGCCATCCTACAGAGGAAGGGGATCTTCTAGAGGTGACTTCAGAGGATCATCTCGAGGCGAGTTCAGAGGAAGAGGCAGTGATTCACGAGGAAGAGGCAGTGATTTACGAGGAAGAGGTGGTGACTCAAGAGGAAGAGGTGTTGACTCAAGAGGAAGAGGTGGTGACTCAAGAGGAAGAGGTGGTGACTCAAGAGGAAGAGGTGGTGACTCAAGAGGAAGAGGTCGAGGTAACGGTGATAGTGATAGAGGCAAGAATTCAAAAAGAGGAAACAGTTACCAGAAACCAGACAATAGCTAACTTCTAATTCCTTTTATTTTAAATTGAACAGCTCAAGAGTTGTATTACCGTATATTAATCATGATTTTTAGAAAGCAAAATCTTTTAAGGAGGTGGATATTTGGCACTGAGATCGGCAAAGAATTCCTTTGCATTTATAGAAACAGTTTCAGTTGTTTCAATAGGAGGCCTTGGTTTATTAAGTATCTGGCTGAAGATAGAAGTTCGTTCCAGTCCAAGAGCTTGCTCTTTCTTCTCCACCAATTTTTCTACTTGATTTGTAGACTGCTCTACTCTTTTCACAAATCCCTCCAGCTCGTCAATTTTCAAAAATAAAGTCTCAATGTACTTACAAGCAGCTGACAGTTGCGATCGTTGGTCCATGGCCTCATCAACTGCTGTTCTGGATTCGTTCAAAAAAAATTCCAGCTTGTTCTTTCGTTGATCTAATTGTAATACCTGCATTTGTATACCATCTGTTTGTATCTTCAAACTCCCTTGTATGCTAGACCAGGTATCGGTTCCGAGGCGAGTCACCGAAGAAGTGCTCATATTAGTTATTATTTAACGTCGAAAAAATGTTTTCTGGAGAGCTTGTGGATGAAGGCGAATGGGAGGCCAAGGAAAAGGCTATGCGAGTAAAAATGGAAAGAATGAATCATCAAAGCACTGAATCAGAAAGCTGGTCAAAGAACTACGAAAGGTGGAACGACTGGATGGAAGTTGAAGACCATCAGCAAGCAATGGAGAAACGACGCAAAGACAAAGATAACAAGGAAAGACGAGAGAGAGCTATGGGTGGGTGCAATCACGACCATTCTGCTGAGAGAGAGCTTATGGAAAAGTCAACTCAAGTTAAAATAAATGAATGCTGGAAGTTCAAAAACCATGGTAACTCATGGTTTCAAGAAGGTCAATACTTCAGGGCGGGGGAGCTTTACCGAAAAATAATCGTTTGGCTGGATTACACATTTGCAGAACACGATGAGGAACAGAAAGTTGTGGACGAGATTCATCTTTATGCTTACGTTAACCTCGGCATTTGCAAGTTGAAGCTGAAAGATTATTCCAGTGCGTTTGAATATGCAAGGCTGGCCATTGGCCTCGATGAAGGAAATGTTAAAGCTCTTCATTGCTTGGCCAAATCATGTCGTCAACTTGACAGACTTGAGGAAGCTGCCACCTATATTATGCGTGCTATTGATGTAGAGCCCAATAATTTTGAAATTCGCAAAGAAGTTCAACTTTTGAAAAACAAACAAAAAAGATACAAATTAGACACCACGATGAGAGCGAAAGCCATGTTTGCAGGAGAAGCTATCAAAAAAACTATTTCAGATTCAAAAGCCTACGAAAAAAATGTGATCCCGTTACTTGGCCAAGATTTTAACACCTTCAATGATTTCGTTGTAGACAATATTGATGATGAATCTGAAACTCTGTGAATTTGGAATTCTATTTTAATACCAAGATTTCGCCGCGTGGGAAATACGATGGATTCGTCGCTTTCCCGTCGCTAGTCTCCTACTTGAATTAACTTCATTAAACGAAAACAAATTTTGTACAGCTAAAAGTAGACATCCTTGGTGATGCCAAGTATGCTCCTTCGCGTTGTAAATTAAATCAGATCATTCATCACTTGTCCATTCGCTTTAGTTTTTAATTGTATTTTCTACTTTCCTTACATTTTGGATCTCAAAGCGTCCTATATGGTAGATAGGTTCACAGAAATATCGCCATTCTCCGCAATGATCTGATTAGTTTTTTT
>Ga0105055_10011946_pt1 | contig 10638 bp, 8 predicted proteins | sample BON03_FD_78090 | JGI IMG/M metagenome (GOLD analysis project Ga0105055, IMG submission 78090) | Freshwater microbial communities from Lake Bonney liftoff mats and glacier meltwater in Antarctica - BON-03 | ecosystem: Environmental > Aquatic > Freshwater > Ice > Glacier meltwater | place: Lake... | reverse complement strand
GTCCTTACCAAACTCCTTGACGATCCCGCACCTTGCACATTGCTTGCACCACGCTTGGCGTGTCGGCTTTTGCCACCATCCTGCACTCTCAAACTCTGGCTCGTGCTGCCCACTCCACCCAGATAATGTCAATCACCCTGCATATGGCACGTGGACGGCAGACTTCATGTTACGTCAAAAAAGAAGCAGAGCGTTCTGAGGGAAATATCTGAACCCCTTGGAGACATGAAAGGCGAAAAATGATGGCAATTGCAGGGAGCATTCTGGTAGCCTAATGGCTTACAAAAATCATACGGCGATCAGATGTATGCTGCAGATTATGCAAAAGGGCACCAAAACAACGTGGTGCAAGCACTGAAATTTGCCGGAGGAGGCGTACTAGTGGGCACATCAATTGTGCTTTCGAGTCTGCGAAGGAATGGCGACAACCGTCACGGCTGCCCAAAACTTCATCTAGAGACTCTTGAATCTATATGCCAGCATGCAAGCTGCACAGACACCAAACAAACAAACAAACCAGCGAGTAAGCTCAGGTTTTTCACACCTGATAAAGTCAGTAGTATGAACACGTTCTGGCACGAGGAAGAGTTTGAGCAGATCTGCAGCAGAGAATCAACGATGGAAAAGGCAGCAGAAATTGAAAAAACGATCTCTGTGAAAGAGCATGAAAGGGGACGCCTTGATTTCGACCCGGCAATGTTTTATGAAAATCGCTTTTGGAATCAGAAACCGGATGGTATAGTGATTGACAAAAATCATCGAACACGCATGATACATCCTAGAGTTTAAACGTTTATCTTAGGGTGTCTCCTAGAGTGCAATCCTACATCAGAAGTCTGTACGATTAGGTAATAAAAACAGTCTCTCTCTAAACGGTCATCTGACAGAAATGAGGATTTTCCGGGGGTAGGGAAGATGAGGCTAATGAGCAACACAAAAGCATCATCGAGACTTCAGACACTGTGCAACTGTTGCGTAAGTTTCTACCTCGAGATGTCGGCGAGTCAGCAGGCAAGATATGCACTACCAATTGCCTGCAAGTGGCAGATACAGCTGTCTCATGCACTCACCACATGCGCTTCTCACAGATCCCTTGCACTGCGGCTTGTTGCCCGACATGAAGATGCACCTTGTCGAGGGGGATGGTTGGCGGTGGTGGCACCTGGTAGACACCTTGGTATAAATTAAACAAGATGGCTGCTGCCGTGATGATGGTGGTCAGCTCCAGAGGTGGTGAAGGATTGTCCAGTTTCACGTAAATGACGTCCTTACGCACCGAGGTGATGGTGCCCTGCTAGCCAACCCTCAGCCACGGCAGGTTGGCAATAACTTGGCAATATGCTGATGCACTTCAATGCGCACCTTAGCACAGTGCCAACAACACTGTGCTACACATGTGTCGACATCATCTAGAAGGTTGGCTGGTCGTCGAGTCATTGCTAGTGCGCCCGTTACGTCGAGAGGATTGTCTGTTCCCATTGGCCACGTGACACACCTGAGATCCGAAACGATATAAAACTAGCTTTGTTGGTCAGAGTGCGGCACTGTCTGTCCCGAGGTCGCCGGTTCGATTCCGGCAAAAATTCCAAAATCAAGAACTCAAATTTGCATTTGAGCACACAGAGCTTCCAGTAAAGCTACTAGACTATTTCTTATGAAGTAATAAAAGCAACTTCAATCAATGCTGGCATCCAAAATAGACCCAGTTGCAACTGTGTCTGCTCTGCCCACTCCACCTAGGCCTACTGTTAGAGTCAGTGTTTGACGTGTTGCAGTCGTGTGGGCATCATGGGCTTTTAAGGATTCCGCTATTTCTTGGGCCTCCCTGCGTTGGTGACGGGCGCCTAAGACAGGGACAGCGCACCCCAGGCACACATACAAAGCAGTTGACAGGAGGGCATCCCGCCACACTGGTGATTGTGACAGCTGCTGCATCTCCACCACCTTCAATAACACGATCAGCCTCTGTCTGATGTTTGCGAGTCGCGGCAGTAAGTAGCGCCTTTTCCTCATCCCCAGTTTCAATAACAATTGTCAAAGTTTTCAAAAAAGGGGTGTACCAAATATATCAATTAAGTCACAATCTTTCTTGGGGACCATAGTGGATTTGATGGTGGAATTAGGTTGGGCGGGTGGTGGATCTTAGTCAGTAGTAGATCTTGGTCCGTATTTGGATCTTAGACCCCCTGGTGGATCTTTGACCCCCTGGATCTGGTGTCTTAATCGACTATATTCGGTACCACGGCGTAACCGCTTATTACGGTGGTCAAATGTATTGACTACCGTAAAGGTATCATGGTACAGTGTATACTATAGTACAGTATACACTGTACCATGATGTATTTTTAAAAGGTAATGGTACGCCCAATCAATTTATGATCGCTTTTACTTGAAACAGGAATTTAGTTCCTCTGCTTTGCTGCAGGGCCTATGTAGCTCAAATCCATGCAGATTTGAGTTCTCAGTTTTTTTTGGGGTTTCGCCGGAATCGAATTGACGACCTCGAGATGACAGTCCCACGCTCTGACCAACTGAGCTAGTTTTACATCGTCTCAAATATGCCATAGAATGGAGGGAACAGTATGTGACAAGTTGTGAACGTGTTCAGTACAGGTTTTTTAGGAAATGTTTGTGAACAGGTTTTGAACAGTCACTTCAATGCGGAAGCCTCGCATTGCCGCCGGAGGCCTGCGCCGCAGGCGATTATTTTGGAGCGTAGTGACAATGTCATAGCGCGTTGTACAAGGTGTTTGCATGACTGCTCGGCTTTTTTTCCCCTTGATATCTGACCCTCAAAAACGGGGTGTTTATGTGACATTTGTGTGATGGTGGATATGCTGGTGACCGTGTGAGAGGGTGTGCGTTTGAATGAATGTATACTTTTCCACATATCAAGAGAAACAATGTTTTTAATCAAGAGATATCAAGAAATTTGATTTTAATCAAGAGATATCAGGATAAGAGAGACAGAGGAAAAGAGAGAGAGAATGAGGGAGAGCGAGTGCGTCAGAGAGAAAGAAGGAGAGAGAGAGGAAGAAAGAGAGAAAATGTGTGAGTACGTCTACATATTATCATCACTCATGTCCATGTTCGAGTCACTATCTTCGCCACCGAAGACATGGTCATAATATTCTCCATCTAAGTCTTCCCTACTTATCATGTAGCGGACAAAGTCGGGATCAGCGCCCGCCTTCTCGAGCACCACGTGAATTTTTTCTGGTCTCACCGTGACTGGTGCATCTCCCTGGGTGACAAACGCCTGGGCTCGCTCGAGGACAACCAACAACTTGTTTGTTTTTTTCTCAGCATGACAGTGATTCTCTTGCGCATTCTTCAAACGTCTTGAGACGAAGTTGCAGAGTTTCTCCGAGTAATGACTTTTGGATTTTAGATGAAGAGTCAAAATAGATCAAGCAGACCTCAGATTCTATCGTGACCCGGTAAGTAACCCCTCTAACGGACCAGCCCCCCCATTGATACAGGGATAACCTATCCTGTTCACAATATTCTGCGAGGGAAAGGTTGTGAACTTTCAGAAAAGCTTGGAGACAAATCTGTTCTGAACAGTTTTCAGTTCCCTACACAATATATTTAGCAAATATTCAGATATTTTGCACTGGTTCAGGTACCTCCATTGTCATCGTCAACATCCAGATGTAGACAATAAGTGCTAGACTTTAGAGTGGTGCACACTCAAGGAATAACCCAAACGAAAAATAACCCTTGATTGGTCCTTAAATTTGTACTGGAAATTCTCTGATGAATTACTCAACTGTCAGTAAGAAGCTACTTTTCAGCCGCACAATTGCGTTGTTGTTGTCTCTTTATTCATTCAACTCAACCCCTGAGCCCAGAATGTATTTAGACCATGAAGGAAACCGCAAAGTCGATATAAGTCCAAGTTGAGGCCAACCAAACACGAGAGTCCACATCCACACAATCGAGGCGCCGCACACGCTAAGGTCCTGGGGAGTGGGACGGATGCCGCTTTCATGCCTCCCAGAAACAAGAAGATCCTGGGCGAGGGAAGATCACGCGGGCCCCGCCGAATGTGAGGATGCATCCCTGTGAATGCATGGGAAGCCCAGTGGGATAGCAGGTGCATCCCTGTGAACGCACAGGGAGACTAGTGGAATTATACTGTCTCTGGAGGAGGATCAGGAGTCCAGCGGTATTGCGTTGGTGTATGTGTGTGTATGAGGGATGTAGGCAGACTTTGCCGCGGATTCATTCTTCTATATCATATTCTATATTTTCATTTCGAGAATTTTTTGGTCTTTTTTGGTCTTAAAACGCAAGCCCTAGCCTGTGGGCAACTGCCCAAGGGGCTCGTTTTTTTCCGTCATATATTTTTAGTTATTCTTTTGCTTTTGTAAACATGACCTGTCCCATTGCAGTGATGGGATGGATGGTGAAATCATGTAATGTGCAGGCGCCCTTGTTGGCAGTCGGCAGTCGTGTTGTGATAACCACCACTCAACCTGCCAGCTTTGGTACGTCCAATTCTGTCGGCGCTCTTGAAGTGTGTTTGAAAGGTAGGATCGGTTCAGTCGCTGCTTTCGATGAGGCTCACTGGGACTGTGAGGGTCAATGTCGACTACGAAGTGAACGGAGACGTTTGGACTCATAGCCAACTGGTTTCGGATTCTCATATGGACGCAGAGGCGTGAACCGATAGCATCTGTGGTATTGCTGTCACTTAATGATGAGCCCAATGGAGCATCTGGCACTGACGGCACTGTGTACTTGGGGCTGATGTAGAGTGGGTTTTATGTGGGTGTCATCCATCAGCACCGCAACCAGCCTCAGCACACCATTGAAGATCGTTATGCTGATGATAGCTCAATTCCCTTGGCATTGTTACTGGAAGGGCATCGCCAACCGTTGCGTGTTGTTGTTCCTGCATGTGCCGGCCTCAAGTCAGACATGCCCGTGAGAGTCAGAAAGTCTCTTCTCACGGTTAGTTTGTGGGTGTCGACTCTTTCATATGTCGTATTGTGTTACCGCTACTGCGTGTTAGTTTGTACTCGGAAGCGTCAATTGTTAATCTCGTTCAGATCTGTGAACTGCGATTATTCTTACTGACATGTTGTCACAACGTACAGTGTCATTTGCAACCAATAGTACATGGCGAGGGCAAATTCGCTTTTGGAGCCGAACATACGGAATGCATGATTGCGAAGGACAAAGTCAAAAAAAAATTGAGCAGATTTGTCACTATTTCAGCTTTTGTGTCACCTGTGGTCGCAAAGGGTCCCGGGTGCCCCTTCGCAACCAAGCAGCGAGGCGGGCCCTACCAAAGTAGCTGACAGCCGCCGTCGATGCTTGTCTTCAAAAAGGCAATGAGGCTAGGCACACACGTCCCTTCGCCACTCTCGATCGCGTATGCTGGTCGTGTTGGGTTCCTAGGTGGCCTGGATTGTGTTGCTGCTACTCTGTGAGGAATCGACAAGTTACGTTCTTCATTGACGAATGTCCTGGGACGTTGTTTCGAGATCTCGCCTGTGAATTCAGCTGTCGAAAATCTGTTCATGGAATGCGACAGAAATGGTCATGTGTACCAGTATGGCGTTGTCGTGTTTGTGAGTCAGGCAGCCATGACTGCTTTCTTGGAAAGTCTCCAAGCAGGTGATACTGTTTGGCGCCGCTTTCGTGTACAGTCCAATACGTTCTGCACCATCACAGCGCACTGGTCCTTCCCTGCTGCCACCTTGCATGACTCATTGGGAAAAGGCGCGCGAGGGAGTGTGGCTGCAGTCTCAGTTGTAGGTGGTGACTGTTCAATTGTGATACAATCAGTCCTAGCGTCTTCCCACAAAGATGTGTTGGCCCAGATTGCCGATACAATGGATGCAAGTGCGAGCTCCAAACGCCACGCTGGTGGGGGATTGGCTCATTCGACTGGAATGGGAGCGAATAGTCTCGTCGAAAAATTTGTGCTTCCTAGCTCAACTGTGGAAGTACGTTTCCGCTCTAACAAGCATATCCATCTGCAGTTTCACAGGACCAATGAGGGCACGTACGTGTGTATCGTTTGCACTTGGGGTCCCGTCCTGCACACGCTCAAATATTACCGGAAAAGACTCTTGGAAGGATGTTTAGTTGCGAGTATAGCGAAGCATCTAGACCATCCCAAATGTGCCATAAATGCGGCCGTGGCTCACAAAGATGGTGAACTGATTTGCTTCAAGTTTGTTGGTACAGGCGTAACGCCTGGCAGGTATGGGAAAGGCCTCAATGAGCAACATCAACAAGCAGAGCTTGGAGCGCCACGGCATGAGCATCAGGTATACATGTATACGCGCACACACATACACACACACACACACACACACGCACGCACGCACACACATGCACACACACACACACATACACACACACACCCACGAACGAGCGCGTGTCCACACACACACAAGCACACCCTCTCTGACACACAAACACACATGGTCCCGATGTGCAGCAGCAACCGCTACAGTTCGGACCACCGCAGCAGCAGCAACTGGGTTTGCACCAGCAGCATCAACTGAAGAAGCAACAGCAGCAGTAGCATCAACAGCAGAAGCAACAGCAGCAGCAGCAGCAGTAGCAGAAGCAGCAACAGAAGGTAATAAATCTCTTTTTATGTTTTTTGGTATGTGCGCACACACATACACACAAAGACACACACGCACACATGCACACACACACACACACACGCACACAAACACACACGTGCACATACACAAACGCGCATCCGTACGCACACAAGCACACCATCTCTGACACCCAAACACTCGAGGTCTCGATGTACAGAAGCAAACGCTACAATTCGGACCGTCGCAGCAGCAGAAACAGGATTGGCACAGAATGAAGAGAAGAGTCATGTGACTTCGGATTTTTAAACGTATTTGACCACAAGATTCGTCAGAATTCTCCACTGCGCAGCGGCAACGCGCGGCGTTTGCTTGACGCAGTCATACCTGAGCGCTGACCGCAGGTTTACCGCGTCAAGATCACGTTTGGATTACTACCGAGCAATTGGTTTGTTTCCACTAGAACGAATTCTTCTATATGTATTCTATTTTCTATCTTCTATCTTTTATCTTCTATCTTCAATCTTCTATCTCCTATATTCTGTGTGAATTCTATTCTATATTCCATTCTTCTGTAACGAAGTGAGGTAAGGGCAGTGGCGCTGTGCGGGTCATCGGCATCCAGAAGGTACAGGGGAATACACGACGACATTGGGAAACAAGAACTAAGTTTATTGAGAGTCATAACCCTTTAGAAAGGGTTCTCTTTCTAGAAACCCCATTGTGACTAACCCTTAGGAGTCACTCTGACCCCCCCTCATACAGTGTCTCGTGACACTTTCTCACACTTACATCCTCAACAAAAGTTCTTCACACAACTGTTCTTTGGAGCGTGTGTACTCCTACATGTGTGCATTACTACCATAGTACCCGTCGCGCTCGCCATAGGCGCAACTCACGGTTCTCTGCATTGTTAACACACATACCCGTAGGCCTCTGCAACCTGGATTGATGCGCAAAAATTTCGCGCAACCTGTACACCGTCGCGTACGGAGTAAACGGGAAACTCCCCCCAAATACTTTGGTAAGACGGGAACTCCCTCAAAATCATGTCACGATATAAATGAAATACAAACAAATTCACAATTTAGAGTAGTGAATACATACTCTGCCGCAAATACGTATACTTCGAAATAATATAAAATTCCTGAACTGCTCGTCGGCCCGCTCATCTCGTCCTTGATGCGCCAATCCTGAAATGCTCGTCAGACCCCAACCGCTCGTTTTGGCATGGACGAGCCAACCACATCAGCCGGCCCAACTGCACCGACTCAAACTCCATGTCGTGGTGGTGCACTTCGGAGGCCTCTTCGATCAGCGAAATTGTAATCAACCATTGTTGTCACCCTTTTGACTTCGGCAGCTCTGACTGTTCACTCTCTAGCTTTAGGCGCTGCTCTTGAACGCCCTCCTAGGTCAGTCTTCGGTGCGGCTAGCAGACAGCCGCCGTGTCGACCGTGATTGTCGCCCTCTGTCTATTGTACTATGTGTGTAGGTTGTTGGTAAAGAGTCTCGGCCGTGCGGGCCGTTCGCTCGCTTCCTCCAAGTCGCAGACTGTGCGACTATGATTACTGTTTGTGACTGTCCAGGCTAGGTCAAGACGACTACGTGCTTATGCCCGTTTTCAGTACTCAACCCGACACCTTTTGTTCACTCACAGGTCGTTCAAGATGACCACAAATTTCGCTTATTTGTTTTATGTAATCTCCCGAAATCCGAACGCTGCCACTGCGCTTTGCTACCCTGAGGATCAATCATGCTGCCAACTGTAACGAAGTGAGGCAAGGGCAGTGGTACTGTGCGGGTCATCGGCATCCAAGAAGGTACAGGGAAATACACGACAACATTGGGAAACAAGACTCGGAACTAAGTTTACTTAGAGTCGTAGCCCGTTAGAAAGGGTTCTCTTTCTAGAAACCCCATCGGGTCAAGGGGGTTGCACGCATCTGTGATGTAGGTTGCGCTCATCCGGGTGATACGCTCACCCTTGCGCGCATCCGTTCCTCAAAGAACCGTTGCGCACATCCGTCAAAAAGGTCAAACTCTCGCGCGCATCCGTCACTCAACAGTCCCTACAGTTACGGATGCGCTTCATAAAAAAGACCCTAGCGCCCATCCGATGTTAAAAGAACAAGCGCGTTCTCAAAGCCGCCGCCCACAGAGGCGGCACCCCCCAATATCTGTTCACACCACCCCCCAGCGTGTCGTCTGCGATCACCGTCGCTGCGTGTAAGGGTGCAAAGGGCCCTGGCCGTCGAGACCGTTAGGGTTGAGGGTTTAGATGGGAATGGTTCAAGATCGGAGCCAGTGTCCAACATAGTGAGGGGTTCATCAATATCACCCTATACAGATATTTAATTATGGATGTGCGCTAGGGTCTTTTTTATGACGGATGCGCGCAACTATATAGTTTTATATAGTTACGGATGCGCGCAAGGGTTTGACCTTTTTTAACAGATGCGTGCAACGGTTCTTTGAGGAACGGATGCGCACAAGGGTGGACATATCACCCGGATGAGCGCAACCTACATGACGGATGCGTGCAAACGCTTTAAGTACCCCATTGTGACTAATCCTTGGACGTCACTCCTCCCACCCCTCATACAGTGTCTCGTGACATCTTCCATTTTCCATGTTCTATATTTCATCGTATGCTATATTCTATATTCTATGTTCTATGTTCTATATTCTACGTTATATTCTATATTCCTGTTGTTTTCTATATCTTATTTTTCTTCAGATTTGTTAGGTCAAAGTTAATTTAAAAAGTCTACCGTGACGACCGACTTGGGGCTCAAGCGCCTATACACTGGTCTCTGAACAACTCCCAGCCTAGGCTCACGCTGCCTATTATTTAACGTGACCATTCACAACCCGCATCCGACTTGGTTTCCACATGACCGTCGCAAGCCTGTGCTGGCGTTGTTACTGACACCCGATTTCGAGTGTCAAGAATGCCCAGTCCCTCACAAAGTTATTTCAATTGTCATCTAGGTTTTTTTGACATATCACACACTTTTGGATTCTTCCGTTTGTTTTGACCACCATTGTAATATTTGTTATATTTCCAGTATCAGAAACGCGCCAGTCTCTCAATTGCGAACAGATTACTTGGGCGCACCGCAATTTTTTTTCGGTAGCGTCCGTGCCTGGAATTTTTTGGTAGCGTCCGTGCCTGGAATTCTGTTTTTTGTGTGGAAAACATTTGCGTCGAATGATGTCAAAAAAAATTCGGTGCGCCCATTTCCATCTGTTCGCAATTGAGAGACTGGCGTGTTTCTGATACTGGAAATACGATAATTATTATATTGGTGGTCAAAACGCTCAAAGACAATCCGAAGAGTGTACCAAAACTTTCAATACTGTAGTAGCTGTTCCTGTTTTGCATACTCTACCGTCCATTCCTGTTTTTAAGATTGTGGATGAAAATGGGGACCGTCCGTTCCTGATTTTGGGTGAAAACGGGGACCGTCCATATTTGATTTTGAGACTCGGTGTAACCATGTGAGTGCGGGAAACACGCCTAGAGAAGGGATTTAGGTTGGGGGCCAGTTTGGTACGTTTGTTTTGTGAGTAAAGAGGAGGACAACACGCGTCGTTCTCCAAGTTTGGTTCTGAGATGAGAAACCCGCCAAAATGGCAGGAAAATGAACTCGTTTCGGGGGGCCACGGCCGCGCGGCCAAGCTGGGAGCTTGCGTGAACTGGGTGGATTGGCTCCGCACCAGTGCAGATAAGCGAATGTGGTCTGGACGGCGTGCTGTCGTGATGGTGCGATGAGCTGATGTTGTTTGTGGTTGTTCTGCGCTTATCCGTCGTTTCTCGTGGACAGTCGATTGGGGTGCTGGCCACGAAGGGTATCCCCCTCCGGATTGCAGCGGACAGGGAGAAGGGCAGAGCTTCTTGGCGTCAAGCTGGGCTTGCCGCGCAGTCGCTGCAGCGCCAACGTTTCAGACGTGCTTTGTGTGCGTTCATATGTACATTTTGTATGCGTGTGTGTATATATGTGTTTGTGTGTATGTGTGCGGACATGATATATGTATATATATGCATGTGTGTATGTATTTG
>Ga0105055_10011945_pt1 | contig 10638 bp, 9 predicted proteins | sample BON03_FD_78090 | JGI IMG/M metagenome (GOLD analysis project Ga0105055, IMG submission 78090) | Freshwater microbial communities from Lake Bonney liftoff mats and glacier meltwater in Antarctica - BON-03 | ecosystem: Environmental > Aquatic > Freshwater > Ice > Glacier meltwater | place: Lake... | reverse complement strand
TCACGGAATTCACTGATGAGTCGCATTGGCCAGAATGGATCCGTGTCCTCTGTGTGATCAGTGGTTAAAAACTGCGATTTGACTTATGAACAGTGCAGTGATTTTGACCACGGATATCACGGAGTTCACGGATGAGTCGCATTGGCCAGAATGGATCCGTGTCCTCTGTGTGATCAGTGGTTAAGAATTGCGATTTGACTTATGAACAGTGCAGTGATTTGACCACGGATATCACTGAGTTCACGGATGAATCGCATTGGATAGAAGCGATCGATGTGCTTCGTGAAATCGGTGTTTACCTGCTTTTTCAGGAAAGCAAACAGACGATGAGCGGGGAGTTGCTACATAAGGAATTGAGCGAAGCGATTATTGGCGCTGCAATGAGAGTGCTGAATACGCTTCGCCCCGGGCTTGATGAAAAGTTGTATGAAAATGCATTGGTCATCGAGCTTCGAAAGATTGGCCATCGAATCGAAAAGCAACGAGAGTTCCCTGTGCATTATGACGGTGAGCTGATTGGGACGCTCATCCCCGATCTGATTGTTGATGATCTTGTCATTGTAGATCCTAAGGTCGTGACGGCCTTTTCTGATACGCACGTTGCTCAGATGCTTGGATATCTGAATATCACGAACTTGCGACTGGCGATCCTGATCAACTTTAAGAACAAGAACATGATGTGGAAACGCATTGTCCGGTGACGCGAACAAGACCTTATTTGACCACGGATATCACGGAATTCACTGATGAATCTCATTGGACAGAAGCGATCCGTGTCTTCTGTGTGATCAGTGGTTAAAAACTGCGATTTGACTTATGAGCAGTGCAGTGATTTTGACCACGGATACCACTGAGTTCACGGATGAATCGCATTGGATAGAAGCGATCCGTGTCCTCTGTGTGATCAGTGGTTAAGAATTGCGATTTGACTGATTTGTCTTTGGGTGATTTTGACCACGGATATCACTGAGTTCACGGATGAGTCGCATTGGACAGAAGCGATCCGTGTCCTCTGTGTGATCAGTGGTTAAGAATTGCGATTTGACTGATTTGTCTTTGGGTGATTTTGACCACGGATACCACTGAGTTCACGGATGAATCGCATTGGATAGAAAAGATCCGTGTCCTCTGTGTGATCAGTGGTTAAGAACTGCAATGGGACGGGTCCTGCCCAAGACCCACGCTGAAAGAATTATGTCAAGTGTTTCGTCACAATCAGCTTCATTGAGCACCCCGGAACAACTGGCTGCCGAACGACTGATGGGCATTGACGTGCTGCGTGGACTTGCTGTCCTTGCAGTTGTCCTGAATCATACGCCGCACTATGCCCATGGTGGCTTTCGCGAAAATCCATGGTTCTTTCCTGCGCTGGCCATGGACCTGGGCTATTTGGGAGTACCTCTTTTTGTGCTGATCTCGGGGTTCTGTATTCACCGGCGAGCGGCAATAAAGAAAGCCAAATCGGGAGCGGATCAGAGCACCCGGCTCAACTGGGTCGAATTCTGGAAGAAGCGTTTCTGGCGGCTTTATCCTCCGTACCTTGCGGCCATCGTGCTGAGTCTGAGCTGTGCGTTTTGGCTGCATGATCGAAGCAATGATCTGTTTCAGTCGCTTATCCCCGACCTGCTGACCCATCTTTTCCTTGTCCATAACCTGACCGCAAAGTATCCCGTGGGTCTTGGAAATGGTGCGTTCTGGTCATTGGGCATGGCGGAGCAGTTGTATCTGCTTTACTTCCCGTTGTTTTTTCTGATCCGAAAGCGAAACGCCATCTTTGCAGCCCTTGTTGCCGCGGTTACGACGATCAGCTGGCGGTTTTGGATCAGTTCGTCAGCCATGGCGTCGGTGGAATCCATTGGTGGTCTCGGTATGTGGGGCATGTGGCCTTTCAGCTACTGGATGCACTGGAGTCTGGGTGCCCTCGCCGTAGACGCTTATTTCGGAAACAGTCGGTTACCAGCCTGGTGCTCGTCCATTCGCGTTGCCCTTGGGACCATCATCGTGGGCTGCCTGGCGAATGGTATGGTCTTCAGTTTCCTGACAAAGACAGGTCTGGCGGTGCATCCCGTCATGCAGGTATGGTCGCGTCACCTGGTTCAGGTCGGCATTTCTGGTGAACTGATGACAGCTGTTGGCTTTTTCTGCCTGATGAACTGGTGTGTTCAGAATTCGCAGACCCTCATTCTGCAGAACCCTGTGAGCCGGGTATTTGCCTGGATGGGAAAGATCTCTTATTCCATCTACCTGACCCATGTGCCGCTGTTGTTTTTGCTCGAAGAGTATCTGCCATTGTCCCATTCCGTGACCGACTGGGCTCTGCGGATGCTGATCTATCCGACAGTCTGTCTCATGGTGGGATTTGGATTTTTTGTTGCTGTGGAACGTTGGTTCCTGGCCGGCCGCAATCCGTTGATCCGAGCACGTTCGTACGTGGCCGAATTAGCCAGTCCGAAGCAGTCATCTTTTTGAGGATGTCAGTGACCAATCGACGTCTTCTGTTCGTATGTCCCACGTGCAGTCCGATCGGCGGACTTCAGACATGGCTGGATCAGCTTTGTGACGGTCTACAAAGGCGTGGATGGGATCCGGTAGTAGCGCTGGTTCATGGTCCGTCAACCAATGACTCCGTGGGGTATCGGAAAGCGCATCCGGATCTGCAGACTGTCATCGTCGATGGTTCTGTGCTGACCATGGCAGCTCGTGTGCGGGAAGTGTCGCGGTTGATCAAGCGACTGCGTCCCGCTTTCTATGTGCCACTTACTGTGATTGATGCACATGACGCCATTTGTGAAATCAAGCGGGCAGGGGGGCTCAAAGTTCGGTACGTGCTGTCTGTTCATGGCAACCTGCCGCAGCAGATTGCCGATGCAAAGTTATTCCAGCCGTTTGCCGATCTTTCGATCAATCCTGGAGCGTTAACCTGTCGACTGCTGGAATGGGGCGGAATGCCGAAGGAACGCGTCTTTCATGCGCCGAATGGGATTGAGCGAGGGGCACTGCGAACGGCGTCGCCACCCGAGAGTCGCCTGCGGATCGCCTATGTGGGCCGACTGACAAACGAAGACAAGCGAGTTCTCGATCTTGTCGGCCTGGTTCGTGCTCTTGAGTTGTCCGGGCTTCCTTTTCATCTGGACATTGTGGGCAGTGGGCCTTGCGAGATGTCCCTGAAGCAGGCCATCACATCAGAGTCGGTAACTTTTCATGGGTTCATTGAATCAGAACGCCTGCATCGCGACTACTATCCGACCTGGGACGTTCTGGTGATGTTCTCCCAGTCTGAAGCTTTCGGGCTGTCGCTGATTGAAGCGATGGCTCATGGAATTGTTCCCGTTTCATCGCGGTTCATTGGTTCGGGGGCAGAGGGTTTTTTGCTCCATGACCAGACGGCCTGCCTGTTCAATATCGGCGACGTGACAGAGTGTGCCGGTCAGATCGTAAAGCTCGCGAAGAACCGGTCTCTTTTGCACAGGATTTCCCGACAGGCTCATGAATTTGTCACGCGGAATTTTTCCTGGGACCGATGTGTTGACGAATGGGAATCGGCACTGCAGAAGTCACTGACATTTCCGGACCGGCCCGTTCCCGTGGAACCTGTGCGACGGCTGGATGAGGGCAACAGTCTGGCCACACGGTTTTCGTGGCTGCCAGCGACCTGTTCGGACAATTTTTATAAGGCCAAACGTCGTCTGTTCGGTATTCCGGAGATTATGAAACACGGGGAAGAGTGGCCATTGCATACAGGCTTGGCCAGTCAGGAAGAGCTTTCTCGCATCCACGCACTTTCTGGAGAAATGGATCAGCAATGTGCGGGATAGCGGGAATATGGAATCGGGAACGCAGGCCCGTCGACTCCGGGCAATTGCGAGCCTTGACCGATCAAATGATCCATCGGGGTCCCGACGCCTCGGGATATTTTGAAGATGGCGACCTGGGACTTGGCCATCGAAGGCTGTCCATTATCGATGTCGCCCACAGCCATCAGCCAATGCACAATGAGGCTGGTTATTCGATCGTATACAACGGCGAGCTGTATAACTTCCGAGAGCTGCGGGGTCAGCTGGAAGACAAGGGATTTCGGTTTCAGACATCGGGTGATACCGAAGTGATTCTGGCGGCCTATGCCGCCTGGGGGACCGAGTGTCTGCTGCAACTTCGGGGAATGTTTGCGTTTGCGATCTGGGATCGAAACAGGAGAGAACTGTTTCTGGCCCGCGACCGCTTTGGGATTAAGCCGCTCTGTTTGTGCCGGTATGACCAGGGACTTGCCTTTGCCTCTGAGATTGAAGCCTTTTCTGGCCTGGGTGCCGGGTATCGTCGAGAGGTGTTGCCGGAATCGCTCGACCTGTATCTGTACTATGGCTACATCCCGGCTCCCGCGTCGATCTTTCGCAATGTGTTCAAGCTGCCCCCGGGTCACTATTGTCTGCTAAAAAGTCCGGACGATCCGCTTCGCTTTGTGCGTTACTGGGAATGCCGTTTTCAGGCAGATCCGGCACTGGACCAGGAACAATGGAAAGAAGGACTTGCGGAAAAGCTGTCGGATGCTGTTCGCTGTCATCTGATTGCCGATGTGCCGGTCGGCGCATTTTTGTCGGGCGGGATCGACTCCAGTGTGGTGGTCGCCTCCATGTCTCGCCAATCCTCCAGCACCGTGAATGCCTACACCATTGGTTTTGGCGATGCGGCCTATGACGAACGAGCCATCACGCGGCAGTCATCATCCATGTTGCCGATTCAGTACCACGAACAGCAACTGGATCTGGATGTCCTGGGGACTCTGGATTTGCTTGTGCAACGCTACGGGGAGCCCTTTGCCGACAGCTCTGCTGTTTGTACGTATCGCGTTGCAGAAACGGCAGCCCGCGATGTGAAAGTGATGCTGTCCGGGGACGGCGGTGATGAAATCTTCGGTGGCTATTCTCATTACGGTTGGATGCTGGCCGAATTTCAGCGCACGTTTCAGCCTGCGATGAGGCTGCGGCTGGCTGCCACCGACGTGCTGCGTGGGCTGGGAATGCTGGGGCCAAGAATGACCCCTATGGATGCGTGGACAGGACGCAACGCCATTTTCACTGCCGACGCTCGAAAGAAAATGTGGCTGTCCGACCATCAGTCCGTGGTCACCGCAACGCACGAGTATCTGAGCAAGCGATTTCAAAGCCTTAGTCGAACCACGGAGACGTCGCTGCTGGATACGGTTCAGACACTCGATGTTACCGACTATCTGCCGTACAACAATCTGAACAAGGTCGACATCGCCAGTATGTGCCACGGGCTGGAGGTTCGGGTGCCGTTGCTGGATCATGAGCTGGCTGAGTTTGCCTTCAGGATTCCTGCGAAGCAGCGGGTGAGGCCTTGGGAATCTGGACGATCGCCTGAAGCGGCAATGCATGGTTATGTCAATAAGGTTCCCTTGCGGTGGGCGGCGGAGCAGACTTTTGGGCGGGGATTTTTTGATCGTAAAAAAATGGGTTTTGCGATGCCTATTGGCAGTTGGCTGGCCAGCGATCAGTTCTTTCCTGAGCTGCGAGACAACCTCGCAGGGACGGACAGTCGGCTGTTGAAGTATTTTGATCGCGGTTCCCTGGAGCTGATCCTGCTTTCTCACAAGCATCAGAAAAATCAAGGGCAGCAGCTATGGTCGCTGTTGTTCCTCAATAAATGGTTGAAACACGTAAATCTGTGATCACTTTGTTTCCGACGGTCTGTCGAACACTCGACCGACAAAGAACTGTTCTGATCCGTAAACTCCGGGTGATCCGTGGTCAAAAACCAAGAGCATTTCAAACCACGGATTTCACGGATATCTCGGATGAATCGCGAGCCTCAGGTGCAGTGGCTCCGACGGACATAAATAGACATCAACATTTTCTTTCGCGTTGTTTTCAGCAAACCGTGGCATCGAATATGTCATTGGCCAGCGAAGTGTGGCTTTTTTAATGATGGACTCAATCAAACAATTTGTCCGTTCGCTCGCCTGCCTTCGACATCGAGAATGTCTGGAAGGACTGCAGGAACTGGTTGCCGAAATTCGCCTGCGGCAGCAGGTGATGGAGAATCATCCTGGCGTTGTGATCGAAAGGGAGACCATTATCCTGGGATACGATCGAGTTCGGTTCTCGGCAACGAAAGTGCGAATCTCACGAGGGACCGTCCTGAGTTTCGGAGATTCAGTGACAGGGTATGGCGACATCGCCGTGGGAGAGAACACCTGGATCGGTCAGTTTAATAATCTGCGAGCCTCCGGGGAGGCTCCCATCAGGATCGGTCGGGATTGTTTGATTGCCCAGTATTGCACTCTTGTGGCCGCCAATCATCAGATGCGTGCCGGGCAGACAATTCGGACGCAGCCGCAGGCGACCGACCGGCGAGGAGTGACTCTGGGCGACGACGTTTGGCTGGGGGCGGGTGTCACAATTCTGCCTGGGGTATCGATTGGAAATGGAGCTGTGATCGGAGCAGGAAGCGTTGTGACCAAAAATGTACCCGCCAATGAAATCTGGTGCGGCGTGCCAGCCCGCACACAGGGAGAGAGAACCGGTTGAATCAGTTTCTGAAGACAGCTGAAAGAGTTTGGCAGCATCCGGCCAATGCGAACGGTCGCGTTGCAGGATTGCTGCGATTCGCTCGGTGGCAGATTTATAAGCATCTGCTCCGTCGGGATTTGCCGTTTCGATATCACGGAATGAGTCTTCCAGGCTATCGCGACAGTCATTCGATGAGTGCCGCGTATTACTTCAATGGCCTCTCCGATTGGTGGGAGATGTGCTTTTTGTATGACTATCTTCGGCCCGGTGATCGATTCCTTGACATCGGTGCCAATGTCGGAATCTATTCCATTCTGGCCGCAGATCTTGTTGGGGCCGAAGGTCATGTAGACGCGTTTGAGCCGGCTCTTATTCCTTCCAGGCGATTACAGGAAGCAATTCAGCTTAATGGCCTGACGGGCAGAGTCACAATTCATCGACTTGCCGTAACCGACAAGACAGGCCATGTGGAATTTGGATTCTCGGCAGATGATTGTCAGTCCCATGTACGCCGTATTGGCGAAGAGACGGGCACCTCGCAGAGCGTGCCCGCTGTTCGGCTCGATGAATACTGTGGTGAAAATCACTACGCGATGGCAAAGCTGGACATTGAGGGTCACGAGCCTTTGGCATTGTTAGGTGCCACAGAGATGCTCCGGCAGGGAAACCCGCCAGTCATGCAAATAGAGATGGCCGGATATTCGAAGCTGTTCGGTGTTTCGACAGCCGAGTTTGTGCAGCGCCTGAGCGACACCGGATATGACTGCACCTGTTACGACCCAGTCAAACGAGAGTTAACGAACGCCGCCAAGCCCTGGGAAATGGGACTGGACAATGTGCTTGCTGTTCATCGCACGGCTCGATCGATGGTTGAGGATCGTCTGAAATTAAAGCGGGATAAATTGGGCTGACGCGGGTTCTCAGAGTCGAATTTCGCTGAGATGCTGCAATTCTTAAAGTAGCCGTCACTCTCTGAGTGACGAGAGCCTTGTTCCCGACGTGATGTTTTTTTGACGTCTGGATTTCGCTTCTCATGTGCGATGCCAACGAGCTTTCATCACTCAGAGAGTGATGTCTACTTTGGTGCCGTCAAAAATCTCAGCCGCTGCACGAACAACCACTGTCTTCGGAATATTGCCTGCCTCTCCTGCTGAAGCAGAAATTTTTAGACCTTCATGAATAAGAAGACTTTGGCTTTATCATCGCTCAAAGAAAAGCTGGGCTGCTGGCTGCATGAGCGATGGAGGACTGAGCTGGCAATATGGCCAATCAGGTCGTTTGACTGGCTGGACCTTTGCAATCGCGGCGAAGCGATTTCACGTGACAGGATCTCAGGAGGACGCATTTGCGAGTGGCGCGATTCGTCTCAACTGACAGTGTCCCGAGTTTTTCCAGACATTGGTCATCGGTTACTAATGCGATGTCTTCGTCGCTGGCCACTAGCTCTCAACTTTGACCAGCCTGTGTCCCGTTCGAATTCTCCGGAAGCGTCCGTGCTGGTGGCTGTGGGTGGGACAGATCGCCTGCGGCAGTTTCAGACAGTGCTCGCTTCGTTAAGGGGGCAGTCTCATCAGGCCATGGAGATCATTGTCGTCGAACAAAGCATGACCCCGGAATTGAATTCACAATTGCCGAGCGATGTTTGTTACCTGCACGACCGGCAGGAAGTTGGAGTTGAGTTCAATAAAAGCAAAGCCCTGAATGTTGCGGCACGGGCAGCTCGGGGCCAGTTCCTGATGATCCATGATGCGGACTATGTCGTTCCGAAGGACTATGTGGCGGAGTGTTGTCGTGTCCTGCAGCAGGTCGAGGGCGTGCGGCCATCACGTTTCAATTTTCATCTGGACCAAACATCAACCGAGGCGTTCATGAGAGATCTGAAGTGGCCGACGGCATGTTATCCGGAATTCATTGTTCAGAATAATCCCACCCCGATGGCGTTGCGAGCCAGCAGTTACTGGGAGATCGGCGGTCATGACGAATCGTTTGTTGGCTGGGGCGGTGAAGATGTCGAATTTCTGTCTCGGCTGCGAACGTTGTCAGTTGCTGAAGGTGGATGGCTGCCAGCGATTCACTTGTGGCATCCTGCAGCGCCCCGCAAGGCCAGTGGACATCGAAATCAGCAGCAGCAGGATGACAAGTTGGCAAAAGATCCACAGGAACGAATCGCTCGATTGCGTTCTGCTCAACTGCATTTGTGAAGTCTAACCACGGATAGCACAGAGAGCACGGATAAGTGCTTTGTCCCGATCAGTGCATTCTGTGAAATCAGTGGTTGGCATGCGGCGTTTTTATTCGCCAGCAGAAAGCTCAGTTAAGGCCGGTCTCTGTTCTGGCCGGTCTCCCGACCGAGCCAGCAGGCTATTGATTTAATCAGCCGGAATGCGCTAGCGTCCGGTTTTCGTCGCAAAATCACTGCAGAATTAACCGGGGCTAGCGGGCTGTTGATTTAATGGGTTTTCACAACCCGACAGGTCAGTGAGGGATAAAAAATGCCCGCGTTTTTCTCCAACATCCCTCGCTGACGCAGCGGGTTACGATTAAATCAACAGCCCGCTAGCGCCCAGCGGCTGATGAAAAGACTAAATCAACAGCCCGCCAGCCCACCAGCCCACCAGCCCACCAGCATTTTAAATCCCATCGTGAATTCTACCCCAATCATCGTCGATTGCTACGGCCATTCAAGCTCAACATCGCTGGATGTTGTCTGTGGCGGTGTGCCAGTCCAATTTAGGTTTCCCGATAATAAGTCCTTCGACATTCGGGCTCATGTGGGGCTCTACGTTGATTATATGGCGACGATCGGCCGTGATTACCTGCGCTACCCGAAGTCGCGGCGAGTGGCATTGCTGTGTGAGCCAAACTCCAGCATTCCCTTTGTTGATCGTCACGACCTTGCCGCCAAGTTTGTACTGATCCTCACACACGACGCTCGACTGCTGGAACGGGGGAAGCCGTATGTCGAGATGCCCTTTGGAACGTCGTTCCTGGAGCACGCCCTGACAGAACAGGCGGGCTTCAACAAAACAAAACTGGTCTCCATGATCGGTTCGCCCCATGCGAACCCTAAAGCCGGTCATGTTTTGCGAAATGAAGTGATTGAGACGCTGGCCAGTCGCACCGATGTGGACCGCTTTGGCAAGGGCGTCCGATGGATCGACAGCAAGCTTGAAGGACTCGCCGAGTATGCATTTTCAATCGCGATGGAAAACTGCAGTCGTGACTTCTATTTCTCAGAGAAGATCATTGATTGCCTGTTGACTGACACAGTGCCGATCTACTGCGGCTGTGCCGGCATCGGGCGGTACTTTGATCTTCGGGGTCTGATTGTGTTTGAAACATTGCCGCAGTTGCTGGAAATCCTGGACGGATTGTCATGGGAGCAATACCGGAACATGTTGCCGTTTGTGCAGCAGAACCGGGCGCGAGCGATTTCGATGCGCTGGGCAACTCGACAGCAGTTGTTTGAACGAGTTGGTGACCAGCTGCTGGAGACTTTGGATGGCCGTCATCAAACTGCCAGAGTCCCCATTTTCAGGCTATTGCAGGATATGTGGCGAAAAATCACCATCAAAACTTCCTGACAGGCGGGGGCCATCGTGGCGGAAGGGCATTTGAGTCCGTAGTCTTGTGCAGATCGAAGAGAAGTGCCGTTGGAAAGTAGCAGGCACATTCCATGTGCCGTCCGCAATGGGGTCAGAAACAGTACTTCAGCGGTTGCCCCATGCTCCTCTGTAAATGCGTCCCGGAGTTTTTCATTCATGATACCGTTCAACAAACCATTCGTCGCGGGAAAAGAGCTGTACTACATCGCCCAAGCCGTGACGATGGGTAATCTCGGCGGTGACGGACACTTCACAAAGAAGTGTGCCGAGTTGATGCAGGAGCGGTTTGGGATCAAAAAGATCCTGATGACTCCGTCCTGTACAGCGTCTTTGGAAATGGCGGCTCAGTTGTGCGATGTTGGGCCGGGCGATGAAGTCATCATGCCGTCCTACACGTTCGTATCGACGGCGTCAGCCTTTGTGCGGATGGGAGCGAAGCCGGTCTTTGTCGACATCCGGCCGGATACACTGAACATCGATGAGACGCTGATTGAGGAAGCGATCAC
>Ga0105055_10011943_pt1 | contig 10639 bp, 9 predicted proteins | sample BON03_FD_78090 | JGI IMG/M metagenome (GOLD analysis project Ga0105055, IMG submission 78090) | Freshwater microbial communities from Lake Bonney liftoff mats and glacier meltwater in Antarctica - BON-03 | ecosystem: Environmental > Aquatic > Freshwater > Ice > Glacier meltwater | place: Lake... | reverse complement strand
TGCAGGCCCATCCCCTCCATCCTTCCCCCTCCACAACCGAACAGACCTAGCCGCAGTGAGGTTCAGAACAACCCGACTATAGCACATCGCCAAGCAACAAGGGCGGGGATTCCGCTCCCCGCCTTGGGAGTCATTGGATATTCGAGTTAGGGCGGGATCAGCAATCCCGACCTCCATCCGCAAAAAAGGCCGGTTGCTAATAACCGACCATTCTAAAATTGCTTAAAGCTTAGTGCTTTCCGCTTACCCCTTACTTGCCGAGAGCGTCAAACTTGGGCGTCAGATATTCAGCGCAGCTATCGAGCGACGCGAGCTCGATGTAATCAGCCTCAGGCACTTCAATACCATGCTGTTTCCGCAGTTCCATGACGATATCGAGGAAGTCCATCGAATCGAGTTCCAGTTGGTCGCGTAGACGCACGTCAGATTTGACGTTAGTCATGTCTTCGTCGGGTGCGATGTCTGCGATGATATCGAGCACCACCTTTTTACAGTCTTCTTTTGTCATAATCTAAGTGAGAGGGAGTAAATTAGGGAACAAAACGTTTAATAATCAACGTGGAATTTATCCCAAGCATACCAAAGGAGTTATTAAGAATGGTATCTACTTTCGCAACCTTGCGCGGCTGATTTATCACAAGACCCGGTAAATCGCACTTTGGATCGAGATTATCGACATTGATTGTGGGGTGCACAATGCGGTCGTCAAACGACGGTAGGTTGCCCGCCAGCTCGAGTGCCCCTGCGGCTCCCATGCAGTGGCCAATGTAGCCCTTGGTGTTGTTGATCGACGTATCCGGGCAGTTTTCGCCAAATACCGCGCGGATCGCTTCGCATTCCTGAATATCACCGAGCGGCGTGGCAGTCGCATGCGCGTTCACGATGTGAATGTCCTTGGCCTCCATCTCCGCATTCTTGAGTGCCTTGCGGATGCATTCGGCCTGACGGATGGGATTGGGCAATACGTAATCGCTCGCGTCACTATTCACGTGATAACCGCCGATCTCGCCGTAAATCTTTGCACCACGGGCCTGCGCATCCTCGAGCCGCTCTAGGGTATAAAGCGCTCCGCCTTCCGAAATCACGATCCCGTTTCGATCCAGATCGAAAGGCCGGCTGGCCTTATTTGGGTCCTCATGAGTCGCGAGCGCGTTCTGGCTCTTGAATCCCGCGTAAATACCAAACGTGCGGATACTCTCGCTGATCCCGCCGCAGATCGCGAGATCGACCTCGCCCAGTCTCAGCATTTGCGTCGCATGGATCAGGCCCATGTTACCTGCCGCACAAGCCGCGCCGATGGTGTAGGCCGGACCGGTTATCCCCAGGTTCAGCGAAGTCTCGCCGGAAGGATTATTGGCGACCGTGCGCGGATTATGGTAGTGCGACCAATACTTCGTGTCGTAGTCGAATTTGGATATATTGTAGATTTCGTTCTCCGTCTCGACGTTGCCGTGTTCGGTGCAGCCGATGTAGATGCCCACGCGATCCTTTGCCGCCGCTTCGAAATCTAAACCGCTATCCGCCAACGCCTCACGCGCACAATAGATCGCGATCGAGCCCGCCCTCGTGCCTACCCGCACCTCTTTCTTCTTTTGGTATCTCAGCGCATCATAATCGCAAATCCCGGCATGTTGCATGCCCATGTAGCGGATCTCCATGTTCTGAATCCCCCCCTGTCCGGCCAGCAGGTTCTGCCGGAATTCCTGGAGGGAGTTGCCGTTGGGGGCCGTCAAACCGACGCCTGTGATCACGATCCGAGAGAGTTTCATTACAATTAAAAGGGAAATGGCTAGCCATTCGGGCTACGAAAGCAATACATCGCTCTCAAAATGAATGTTCTTGTTGTTGGAGGTGCCGGTTACATCGGCAGTCACTGTGTCCGTCAATTGATCGCTGCCGGCCACAAGCCAGTCGTGCTCGACAATCTTGTCTATGGGCACCGGGAGACCATTCCTGAGGAAGTTAAGTTCTTTCCGACCAATCTCGGAAACGAAAAAGAAGTCGGGAAGATCCTCCGTAAAGAGAAAATCGAGCTCGTGATGCACTTCGCGGCTTACGCCTACGTGGGTGAAAGCGTCACCGATCCGCTCAAATACTATTTCAACAACGTCGCCTCCACCCTGCATCTCCTGCGCTGCATGATTGGTTCTAACGTAAAGAAGTTCGTCTTTTCCTCGACCTGCGCGACCTACGGCGAACCCGCTGAGATGCCCATCGTCGAATCGACGCCCCAGACTCCGATCAACCCTTACGGGCAAACCAAGCTCGATATCGAAAACGCTCTGAAGTCCTTCGCGCAGGCCTATGGAATTAGTTTTGCGGCCTTCCGCTACTTCAACGCCGCTGGCGCGGCTGAAGATGGCGAGATCGGCGAACACCACGATCCCGAATCGCATCTGATCCCCCTCGCGATTGACGCGGCCCAAGGCCTGCGCGATCCGCTCAAGGTATTCGGCAATGACTACGAAACGCCTGATGGCACCTGCCTGCGCGATTACGTGCATGTCGATGATCTCAGCCGCGCTCACATCGCTGTATTCGACAAGCTCGCCACCCCCGGCACCGCGCTCTTCTACAATCTCGGCACCGGCAAACCTACCTCCGTGCTCGAAATCATCGCGGCCGTCGAAAAAGTAACCGGCAAGCCCGTCCCCCATTCCATCGCACCACGTCGCGCTGGCGATCCCCCTGCCCTTTACGCCGATTCCACCAAGGCTCAAACCGAGCTCGGCTGGAAAGTGAAATTCGACACCATCGAATCCATCGTCGAAACCGCCTGGCGCTGGCATGAAGCGAATCCGGAAGGCTTCGCCACGGTGAAGGACGAAAAAAGCGAAGAGCCTGTAAGTGGAAGCTCTAATCAGTTAGGGAGAAGCGTCCCCGGTGACGTGTCCTTCGAAGCTGGAGCGAATTAGGAGCCGTGATTGCCCCCGGAACAGCCTGAATACATGGATTACTGAAAAGGCTGATTTTTAACGCAAAGACGCGGAGAGCGCGGAGAGATTCCGATCTGCATCAGTGTCTTTTAGTGCCGTGCCCGCCGTCTTGTCCGCCATAGCCTTGGCGACCCGGTGGCAGCCTAGCGCGAAGGCCGGTGCAGCGGAGGGCCCATTAGTCGTTAAAAAAAATGCCTTTATTTCAGTGCGTCAGCATCCGTGCGATCCGTGGTTAAGATAGCTTGGTTTTGAGTCTCTTGAGCTTTTTCTGGCCAATCCTACTTTCTTAATTCCTCGATCAAACTCCGCCTTTCCTTTCTTCGCAGTGAGAAAGGATCGGATGATCGGCAATAACCCATAGGCAATGGTCCATAACCAATACCTGCCAATACCTGCCTCGCCCTTGACAGGCGTATCATGTGAGAATATAAATAGTTTCAAATGAGTAAGTCGTCGATAAAGAAGACCCATCGTGTGGTCCAGTATTACACGGATTTCCACTCGCAGGATAGGGCAGTATCCGAGCCTGCCGCGATGGCTTACGGCTCGCCTGCGGTCCTCCTTGAGGATTTGAAGAAAGGATTACCCTTCGATGAGCTGGTGGCGTTACAGGCCGTCTTAGAGATGCCCATGGAGAAGCTCGCGGGTATGCTCGGTATTTCGAAAGCTACCCTGCATCGCCGCAAAGCGGTTGGTAAGCTCGATGTCACGGAATCCGATCGCGTGGTGCGTTATGCGCGCTTGATGGGCTTGGCTACGCAAGTCATGGAAAGTCCCGAAAATGCTCGCCTCTGGTTGAGCACGCCGAAAGTCGGTTTGAGTGGCGCGATCCCCTTAGAATACGCCCAGACAGAGTTCGGCGCTCGTGAAGTCGAGGATCTACTCGGTCGTATCGAATACGGGGTTTACTGAGCCATGCTCACCGCCTGGCGATTGGTTAAGCAAAGACACGCCGCCACTGCGTTTAGTGGCGAAGGTGCGGCGCGCAGCGGAGGTCGTTGGAATTCCCGCGGGCAACAGGTCGTCTATGCCAGTGCCGCGCAATCGCTCTGCGTGCTTGAATCTCTGGTGCATCTGGATCCCGCCATGATGTTTCCTTATGTGATCTTCCGCATCGAAATCCCCGAGAGCGTGATCGATACCCTGCCTCCCAAAAAACTCGTTGGTGATTGGCGTAGCGAACCCCCGTCTACTTCCACCAAGAAACTCGGTGATCTCTGGCTGAAAGAAAAATGCTCCGCGGTCCTAGCGGTTCCCAGCGCGCTCGTGCCCGCCGAAACAAATTATCTGCTCAACCCCGCGCACCCCGATTTCAAGAAACTCAAGATCGGTAAACCGACGGCCTTCTCGATTGATCACAGATTAAACCGCTAATCATCGCTGCCCCACGCTAAGTCCCGATCCCATCCAATGCCTTTAACCGCAAAGCGCGGTTCCATTGGCTATTGCTTATTGGCTATCTGTTATTGTTGTTCCGCAGCAGCCCAATGGGCACCGCTTTGTCACCCCTGCGGGGCACGAATCATAGATTCGCACCATCTCCGCGCTTACGCGCTACGTCAGAATCAGCAGATCAGACCCAATCCAATGCATTTAACCGCTAATGCACACTGATAGGCACTAATTCCGATTCCGGGTTTTCTGTGTATTGTTCACTCATCTGCCCTAAGGGCTCCCGATTCGATCATCCATTCGCTTTGCTCCAGGACACACCGCTAGTGCGTTGCACCATCTCCGCGCTACCGCGCTTCGTCCGTGAGCAACAAGTTTGGCCGGGACCTTAAGGTGAATCCGCTCCGCCTTCGTGAACTTAGTGTTCTTCGTGGTGAAAATTCAGGATTTCAGAAGCTCCGCGTCTCTGCGTTATTCCTTTTCGGTAATAACAAATAACCAATAGCTATTAACCAATGTAGGCGTGCCCTCCGGGCGGTCTACCCCTCCCCGCCGACCAGTTCCAAGATGGCTGGGTCATCTAAGTTTTCCGCGGTAGCGAGCGCGACACCGGTATCAACATACTTAGTCACCTCTTCGCCTCGGAGGAATTGGACAATCGTTTTCACGCCGAGGTAGCCCATCTTCACGGGATTCTGGAGCACGAGCCCCTGCAGTTCGCCAGTCCGTAGCGCTTCGATAAAGTGCCGGCTATTGGCGAAGCCCACCAGCTTCACCTTGCCATGACCGAGCCCCGCATTGTCGAGTGCGACCATCATTCCGGCGGTGGTCGAAGAGTTGGGGCAGAAAACTCCGTTCACCTCTTTCCCAAAACGAATCAGCAGATTCTGCGAAGTCCGCAGCGACGTATTACGCGTCGCCCCGCCATGTTGATTCGAAGAGATCACCTTGATCTCTGGAAACGACGTCGCGATCTCATCGAGGAAGCCCTGCTCGCGCGCCTCCGAGCTCGCCGAGCCCACCTGCACGCGCAGTAGGATCGCGTTGCCCTGACCGCCCATCAATTCGCCCAACCGCTGCCCCGCGAGCTGTCCGCCCTTGTAATTATTAGTCGCGATCGTGCTGACCGGTGCCTCCGACACCAACGGCGAATCGACGATCACCACCGGGATACCCGCGCGCGTCGCCTGTTCGACTGGTGCGGCCAACGCTCGATTATCGAGCGGCGCGAGCACGATTCCACTCACGCGACGCGTCATGAAGTTTTCGACCACCTGCACCTGTTGATCACGATCATCCTCCCGCAGCGGCCCCTTCCAAATGATCTTCACATCGAGACCCTCTGCTTGAAATTCCGCCTCCGCCTTCTGCGCTCCCGCGTGGATCAACTTCCAGTATTGGTGAGTCGTCCCCATCGGCACCACGGCAATTCGGTAGCGCTCCGCCGAAGAAACCAGCACGATGCAGAGTGAAAAGAGGATAATGGCTAAACGGGGCAAGTATTTCATGAGGGGGATAACGGAATCAGAAACCGTTTCAAGGAAAGTGAGAAGGATGAAGTAAGAATGATGAAAACGATCCGCGATCAGGATTAATAATTGGCCCACGGACGAAGCGCGGAAGCGCGGAGATGGCGAATCGCAAAGCGATTTGCCCTGAAGCAAAGCGGAAGGGTGATTGAACAGGGTCCCTCTGGGCATGTGAATGAACAAACCGAAAAGTAGAGTGTCCGGCACTTCGGGTTGCCCTGACACCGCCCCCGGCGAGGCTTCCCTAGAAGTTGAGCGAAGTAGGAGCCGTGTTTTCCGTATCCTTCTGTATTCTTATTTATCCTTCACTGAAGTGGGAGGCCGTCTGCTTGCTGACGCATTTCCGATTATAACCTTCATCGTTCATCCTACCCGTCCGTCTTCGCCAAGTCACTGTGTCGATGCATAGATGATTAGGAGGTGAATTTATGAACCTAGACGATGAGAGGCGCACTTATTTTGCCTTGTAAATAAGGAATCGATTCCTTAATTACTAGGTCATGATCGTCCGCCAGCTTGCATCTGATTTGATAGATCGAATCCAGCATTCGCCCATTGTGGTGCTTCTGGGGTCGCGGCAGGTGGGGAAGACGACGCTCGCGCGATCTCTGAAAATCGACAAGCCCACACACTATCTAGATCTGGAAAGACCCTCTGATCTTAGCAAATTGGCCGATCCTGAACTCTACCTGAGCAAGTATGCTGATCATCTCGTGATACTCGATGAGATCCAGAGGTTGCCTGATTTGTTTCCTGTTTTGAGAGGGCTGGTGGATGAACGCCGTCGGGCTGGTGAAAAGACTGCTCACTTTTTGCTTCTGGGCTCTGCTTCCCCTGAACTCCTGCAGCAAAGTTCGGAAACACTGGCCGGGCGGATCAGTTATCTTGAACTCCACCCGCTGAATCTCATGGAGTTATCGCAGCAAAAAGATACGCTAGATCTCCACTGGTTTCGAGGTGGTTATCCCGACAGCTATACGGCGACAAGCGACGCCGTTTCCGGTCAATGGAGTGAAGATTTCATCACGAGTTATGTTGAACGCGACCTCCCTCAATTGGGCATCACCGCCACGCCACTATTACTGCGACGATTTTGCACCATGCTCGCTCATCAACAAGGAGCTACCATTAACCTCAGAAAGATGGCTGGCTCACTGGGTATCGATGGCAAGACCGCCCGCCGCTATCTCGACCTGCTCGAGTGTCTTTATCTTGTCCGTAGTATCCCTGCATGGAGCCGTAATGCAGGAAAAAGATTGGTCAAATCTCCCAAAGTCTACTGGCGGGATACCGGGCTCCTGCATTCCCTCGCCAATCTGCATGATCTCGAAGAAGTGCTTGGGCACCCACTCTGCGGACATTCCTGGGAAGGCTATTGTTTGGAGCAGATTATCACTCGATTGCCGAAGAACTACACTTTCAGTCACTACCGCACTCAAGCCGGAGCGGAAATTGATTTGGTGATCGAAACACCACGGGGGAAGTCGATCGCGATAGAAATCAAGCGAACCCTCTCGCCAAGAATAACCCCCGGATTTGTGGAAAGTAGTAAAACCCTCAAATCGACTCAGGGGTATTTTATCATTCCGGCGGGCGAATCCTTCCCTCTTTCGCCTACAATTACGGCTATTAGCTTGTCGGAATTTCTTGCGACGAAGTCGTGGTGACTTGCAGTTCCTTAGAAATGGCTCTGTGACTCAGTCATCTGCCTGACAGCACACGAAAGCTCAGCTCCGTATCTGTGCCATCAGTGGTAAAAAAAACAGCACTGCCTCTCGGCGGTTTGGATCTGTGTAATCCGTGCAATCCGTGGTAATAATCGGCCTGCCTCACTGAAGTCTCAATCATTGGGTAATACCTGTCTTGCCTGAATCTCAGCGCCTCTGCGGCTTGGCGTTAGTTCCTCCGTAGTTAAAAACAATCCTGCCCCTCCGAGGTTTGGATCTGTGTAATCAGTGGTAAAAAGCGCCCTGCCTCACGGAAGTCTCAATCAGTGGGTAATACCTGCCTTGGCCTGAAGCTCAGCGCCTCTGCGGCTTTGCGTTAATTCCCCAGTAGTAAAAAACGGATCGATTTGCGGAATTACCAATAGGAAATAGCCATTAATAATAAGCCATTGAGGCATCGCCCACTCCTATGATCCAAACTCTTACTCAATCGCAGTTCCTCCAGGCAGATCCGGATCGCGTGTGGGACTATTTTTCGACCCCAGCCAATCTCAATGCGCTCACCCCGCCGGAGATGAAGTTTCAGACCAAGGGGAATCCCGGGCCGATGTATGCCGGGCAGACGATTGCCTATCGCATCCGCGTCGCGCCGATGATCTGGGTCAACTGGCTCACGGAGATCCGCCAAGTCGACCCGGGGCTGCTCTTCATCGATGAGCAACGCATCGGCCCCTATAGCCTCTGGTATCACGAACACCGCTTTGAGCCCAAAGACGGCGGCGTGCTCATGCACGACCACGTGACCTACGCCCTCCCCCTCGGTCCACTCGGCGATATCGTTCACGCGCTCTGGGTAAAACGCCAACTCCGCCATGTCTTTGATTTTCGCCGTGCGGAGGTGGAGAAGCTTTTCAATCAGGGATAAGAGTTAGTTTTAACGCAGAGAGGAGATTTGTTATCTCTTATTTATTATTGGTTATTTTAGGACATCGGTCGGTGTTGGCATCATTGATCTCAATTAGTGCCGTGCCCCTAGCCTCGGCCACGGAGGTTGCATTAGTGGTTAGGAAAATCGCCCTAAAGCTCTGCGCCTTTGCGTTAAATCCTTAGTGGTTAAAAAAATACTCCGCGCCTCTGCGGCTTTGCGTTAGATCCTCAGTGGTTTAAAAACAATACGTTGCCTCTCAGAAGTCCTAAACAGTTTATAATACCTGTCTTGTTCTGTATCTCTGTGCCTCTGCGGCTTTGCGTTAATCCCTCCGTGGTTGAAAATAGACCTGCCTTGTTCTGAATCTCAGCGCCTCTGCGGCTTTGCGTTAGTTTCTCCGTGAGTTAAATTCTGACATCAACATGATCACCCTTGGTATTGATCTCGCTTCTCAACCGGAAAACACCGCGGCGTGCTCCATCGAATGGTCGGCGACTGAAGCAACCGTTCGCGATATCAAGCTGGGCTGCACAGATGATTATTTGGATGAATTAATTGCCGAGGCCGATGCGGTCGGGATCGATGCCCCGCTGGGATGGCCCCTAGCATTCAATAAGGCGGTTGCTGATTGGTCGCACTCGGAATGGACCAAAGAACTCCGGGATCAAATGCGATTTCGGCTGACGGATTTCAAAGTCCGTGACCTTCACGGTAAATGGCCTCTCAGCGTATCCTCCGATCTGATTGCCCTTCCGGCGATGCGCGCGATGGCGCTGCTGCAGCGTCATCAGGTCACGGATCGGAGCGGTGGCACCGAACCCTTTTTTGAAGTCTATCCGGCTGCGAGCCTCAAGGCTTGGGGACTACAATCTCAATGCTACAAAGGATCCAAAGGCACTGCCCCGCAATCCCGTGCCGATATCCTGCAATCTATGCTTAGCGTGATGCCCTGGCTCAAAGGCGCTGATGGCTGTTCCGCAGACGACAATCTCTTGGATGCACTGGTAGCTGCCCTCACCACGCATCAAGCGTTTCAGAAAGAGACCATCCGACCCACGGCTATTGAAATGCCCACCGCGGCCAAAGAAGGCTGGATCCATCTTCCGAGCGGTCTACCCAAGCTCCCCGCGTAGTTCTTAGTCGATTTTTCAGGGAGAAGATCTTCTGAAGATGATTAACTCAGAGACGCAAAGTAGCGGAGCAGAATAGGGTTCTGACTTTGTCTCAAAGGCCACCAGCAGAAATTCATATATAACAGCAAAGCGATCGCATCGGAGGTTTCCGCTCTTGCTCTCTATAGTGTTATCGGCCTGTTTGATACAACCCTATGTCGAAAACCAAATCCCTCGAGTCCTGGATCTGGGACGCCGCCTGTTCCATCCGCGGGGCCAAGGACGCACCTAAATACAAGGATTTCATCCTTCCTCTCATCTTCACCAAACGGCTCTGCGACGTCTTTGACGACGAGGTGAACCGTATCGCCGCCGAGGTCGGCTCGCGCCAGAAGGCCTTCCGGCTCGCCAAGGCCGATCACAAGCTCGTCCGTTTCTACCTCCCGCTGGTGCCCGACGATCCCGAGCAGCCTGTCTGGTCCGTCATCCGCAAGCTCTCCGACAAGATCGGCGAAGGCGTCACCACCCACATGCGATCCATCGCCCGGGAGAACCCGCTCCTGCAGGGCATCATCGATCGCGTCGACTTCAACGCCACCACCCACGGCCAGCGCGACATCGACGACGACCGCCTCTCCAACCTCATCGAGGCCATAAGCACCAAGCGCCTCGGGCTCGACGACGTCGAGGCCGACATCATCGGCAAGAGTTACGAATACCTCATCCGCAAATTCGCCGAGGGCGGCGGCCAGAGTGCCGGCGAGTTCTACACCCCACCCGAAGTTGGCATCATCATGTCGCGCGTCCTCGCCCCCGAGCCCGGCATGGAAATCTACGATCCCTGCTGCGGCTCTGGCGGCCTTCTCGTGAAATGCGAGATCGCGATGGAGGAAGCGGCCAAGAGCAAGAAGCCCGCGCCGCTTAAGCTCTACGGCCAGGAATACATCTCCGAGACTTGGGCCATGGCCAACATGAACATGATCATCCATGACATGGAGGGAGAGATCGAGATTGGCGACACCTTCAAGAATCCCAAATTCCGTCAAAACGGAAAACTCCGCACCTTTGACCGCGT
>Ga0105055_10011941_pt1 | contig 10639 bp, 10 predicted proteins | sample BON03_FD_78090 | JGI IMG/M metagenome (GOLD analysis project Ga0105055, IMG submission 78090) | Freshwater microbial communities from Lake Bonney liftoff mats and glacier meltwater in Antarctica - BON-03 | ecosystem: Environmental > Aquatic > Freshwater > Ice > Glacier meltwater | place: Lake... | reverse complement strand
GTTTGGAACAACCGAATTAAATCTAATTCTTCCACACAAATACGCTGTTGCACCGAACCCTGGGGGACCTTTTTTGCCTTCTCTTTCGCCTCTTCAATCAATTCAGAAGCATCTATATTCAAACTCTGAATTATCTTCTGAGAAAACGAAGTAATTACCTGGCTTGTAATCAAGCTCTGAGTTTTTGAAAAATTTTCTGCGCTTCAAATTATTTCATCACACTTGGGTTTTTGTTTCATTTTCAATAAGCGATGGCGTTTGTGAAGGACACTCTACCTATGATTGCATCTACAGAGGTGCTAGGTATTGTGTCCAGTGGCTTCTCTCGACACCGTCTAGAAGCTTCAATGGATCACATGATTGGGGTGTTCGCGCTTTACGGAGGGGTTCTAATCGCGCAGCTATACACCGTGCCTGCATGGTTGGCAGCAGGCTCATCACAGATTTTCATTCAAGCGTTCTCCTGGAACACAGCATTGTACTTTTCTCTTAGATCTTTTGCCAGATATTTGAAAAGGGAAAATGTTTCCTTCTACCTTCGACCAGAATTCGTTTTCGGTGTCCATTGTGTGCACAATGACTTACTTGTTCATAGAGCTGAATGGGTAGACCCTACATATATCAAATTGTGGTTGCGAACTATTGTTGGATATCCTAGTTTGGATTCCTGGCTTAAACATTTTAACTCCCGAAGTTGCAGTGAAACGTTTTACTCCGACGATCAAGTTTGTGAAACCCGGTTTCAAGTTGTTCCAAAGAAAATTCTTGGATCGATGACAACGCAATTACCATTTGTAACAATATTGTACCTGATACCTTATGTATTGAAACCAAAAATCCTTATGCAGCGATTTGGATTCAAAATGATACTCGGCATCGTCGCCAAAGTTATGCGAACAAGTTTAGTGTTAGCTTTGCTACCATACTGCTTGACCGAGTTCCCGTGTGTCTATGGAGAGATTCAAAGGCGAGTATCGGGTAAATCTGATTTGAAAATTAAACGTGCACGTGCACTCCATGTTGTAATAACATCATTGTTCAGTACCATCGTGTTTATGTTGGAGCCCAAGGGAAGATTAGACATTATGGTTGTTTATACTTATTGGAGGATCCTAGAAGCATGGATAAGGAAAATCGTAGGCAATGAAAATATATTTCTCTCTCCAATCTTAACAGGTTTAGCCGTTTTCTTCCAACAGAACAAATGAGGGTACAGAAGATAATAAATGAGGGTACAGTATAGAATAAATGAAGGTACTGAATAGACAAGTTTCTTGTGAACATCATTTATTGTTCAGCAAGTACATCGAGTGTCTACTTGTAGGAACTCGAATTTCTTCTATGCCTGCCCCGGGCTCGTCGTGGAACAATGAAGAATTCCTAGAAGGCCAAAACGAATCTCGAAACTACAGATGCTGAAGGTTTTGATGAAGAGTTGCCAGTTTCTATTTGTCCTGGTTGCTGTTGCCATTCCCCTTGGTATCCACTTTGGTAAACGCCACCCGATTACCAAAGGCATGGTTCCGGTTTTAACTGAGATGGAATGGAAATTCGACCACGATAAAGTACCTGATCTCACTGGCAAAATTGCTGTGGTTACTGGAGCGAACGTGGGACTGGGGCTGAGTACTGTGAAGATACTGGCTCGGAATGGGGCCCATGTTGTCATGGCTTGTAGGTCAATGTTTAAGTGTCAAGAAGCTGCTGATGAAGTACGTGAACTTGACGAGGCTGATGTTGAAGTAATGGTAGTTGACCTCAGTAGTCTCCAATCAGTTGTTAGTTTTGCGGAAGAGCTCAATCGAAAACACAAGAAACTTCACAATTTGATTCTTAATGCTGGTATTATGCACGTCCCATACCAGTTGACTGATGATGGGCTGGAGTCGCAGTTTGCCGTGAATCATCTGTCGCACTTCTTGCTGACTCATTTACTTGCACCGGCCCTCATTAGAGCACAGCCATCAACTGTTGTTAGTGTTTCATCCAATGGGCATTTCGTTAGCTACCCTGAGGGTGTGAAGCTGGACCTGAAGTCGTTAAACGATGAAGAACAGTACAACGCATTATTGGCATATGGACAATCCAAACTTTGCAATGTTCTGTTTGCACAGGAGCTTTCCAATAGATTTGATGCCATGGGAGTTCAAGTGCTTTCGAATTCACTAAATCCGGGCTCGGTAAACACAGAATTGATTAGGCAGTACAATCCTGTTTTGCAAAAAGTGGCCAAATCGTTGATGTCTAGTTTTCCTAATGTGTTTGCGTTTACTCCCGATACAGCTGCTCTAACACAGGTTTATGCAGCTGTATCATCAGATATTCTGGACAATCGATTAACTGGAAATTACTTCGTTCCTATTGCCGAGGTGTGCGATACGAGCGAGAATGCCAAGAACATAACCCTTCAAAAGGGACTATGGGAGTTCTCCAAGAAGCTTGTCAAAGACAAAGTTGGAATAGATGTTACATTAAATCTTAATTAATAAAAAGTTCACGAAAAAAGATTATTGCTGGGCGCATCCTTGGGCAGCTTTGTTAGCAGCATCAATAGCTCTTTGTGCTCCTGATTCAGCAGCTGACTTCTTTGGCTTGATGTTAGGCCCGTGGTCATCAAGTAATTTCATCTTGGATTTTATTTCATCTGCCATCGCTGGACGATGTCTTCGAATGGTTTCCATGGCCCCTGTATCGCCAATGTTGAATGCAGACTCCAATGCTGCGTCCCAATTCCTGATCTGAATTAAAAGATAAGCTTTGCGAGGATGCGAGTCGGAAAGTTGATGTAAATACTTGGTAGCTTCGTCTACGTTCCCACTAGCGATACACACTTCGGCAAAATCAGCCAAGTCCAGCACTGAAAGCACGGCTTGCTGACAAGATAAATCCTGCACTCTAGTCCAGGCTTTTCTAGCAGCCAGTCCTCGTAGTTGAATCCTGCGAAAAATGGAATCTTTCAGACCGAATTCACGAGCGAAACCTATTGCCTCGTCGTCTAATCCTCTACGGAAACAGTCCAACACTGTATTTGCTAATGAAAGACCTACTACACTATCACCAAGAGAATTCTGGCGATCCAACAACCGTGCATGGTCTGCAGAAAGAGCAGCCATAGTCTTCAAACCGGCATCACGAAACTCAACACTAGCTTCCTTCATCAGCGCTACTCGTTCACTAAACAGGTGGATGTCAGAACTATTCACAAATAAATGATGCACTTACTTTCCATGCATACTCATACACGACTCTTCCGCTAAAATCATGCCTTTTGCCTTTTTGTTGTCAGTGTCAAATAGAAGTTTCTTATATTGGGCGTGGTCATTGCTCTCAAGATAACGAGCGAATAGATCAAAAACCTTGGTTGAACCTTTCGCTAGAGCGACCAACTTCTGCCATGGAAGTTGTTCATGAACTCGAAAGGCAACAAAGATGGCTAGATCTGGATCAGCCCCATTTTCATTTATCACAACCTACTAAAGGTTAAATTCTTGCGTTGCAATCTATAGCCACACACTTACATTTATTGCCTTTTCCTCAAACCCGGCAGTGAGCATTAGGAGAACGCGACGGGCAAGACACGTTTCATGGGCTGCGAGAGCTAAGGTCGCTTCCTTCCTTCCAGCAGCTAGACAGGCTGCTGCCATTGGGGCTACCGGGATAGTGTAGTTCATTGAACGCAGTTCCTCAACTTTTCCAAGCAACACTACTTTCAACCGTTCATCGTCCATATCATTAAAGGCCAGTTTCATTGCCCATTGAGTCACCACGTGGGGCATTGGGACTCGTGCATCAGAACACAATTGACTAGCCAATGCAAAGCGTCCTTGAAATAATAATCTATCTATCAAAACCTGAGGTGTCAGCACCTTTAGTTGCCTTATTGTGAGTGCCATACCCGCCTTCCTTAGGACCTGCTTGCACAATCGAACAAGTCTGCAAGTGTTTACCAGCCGCTGGGATAATTCACGGCGTTCCTTGTATCCGTCACATCTGAAGAATCGTTTCCCATATGAAGCTACTCGCAATAGCACCACCTGCAACTCCTGAATGGTGGTGGCATGTTCCGCCGCATCTAGTAGGCTCTCTACCCCGTGGCGGATTTGACCCAGTGAGGCAATCTCCTTCAGATTCTCGTCGCCTCCTGCATCTCCATGATCCAGCATCTCGACGGCATCCAACAGCATAGCGCCTGCTTCCGTAGAACCCAATCTAAAAATCGACCGCCAGCATTCTGGTACCTTCCCCCTATTAGATACTAAAGAGAATAACAGGGTGAAGAACTTACTTGTCTTAACATGAACACATTGTCTGCAGTCATGATTCGAATACCATCCACTTCCATGGAAAGAATTCCAGTTGCATGCTGAAATGTAATGATATCTTGAGGAGTGCTTACTTGTAAATTTTCAGATTCCGGGACGCTGCCGGCCAAATGGGCGCGGGAAAGCTGCGGGAACTTATGCTCCAGGGGCACAACTACAATACGCGACTCATAGCAAACACACAGCGCAAATGTACTATACCCGCACCACATTAAAGCATCTGGAAGTATCGCATCGCCGCAATCATGCTTCGAAATAACCTAAAGAAAAGTTGGCCATGAAACTTGGTTTTCATTGGCGTCACTTACCTGGCAAAAGTCCTGCGGTAAAATACTAAGTATACCATCACTCCCTATCGAAGCAACCAATTTGTATGAAGGGTGCGGAGCAAGCGCTATGCTTCTAGCAACTCCTGATATCATTTAGAAATCGTTATATTGACTTTCAACACACTTACCTGCACTTGCATACTGGGCTCGAACATTCCCTCCAGGTTCTATCACCACGATACCAGACTGCTCTGGAAGTGCTGCGATGAAGGTAGCCTGCGAGGGTTCTGACGAAGCGACACTTGGACGTAGGACCGTGATGAATCTAGGGGCAAGATCACTCATCAATAAACTAGGGGACAATGTTACCCTAACCGTCAGTCGGTCGTGAATCAACTCAACTACTTGAAGCATTTCAGATACTATAACGCAACCACCATCCCACACTTGTGCGCATGCCACCCTGCACGCAGGAATCATTCCATTAGGGATTGATCGAAGGTATCCTCCTGTTTTCGACATGGATTCAGTGACAACTACGACACCCTCACCTGATTCAAGCACCAGAACCAGTCTTAGGCCCTTCATCCACCCCATAGTTCTGACCTTGCCTTGAATCCATGCTCGATTGGAGAGGAGTTGTCCATCTGAAGTGAAGATTTGTAATGCACCTTCCCCAAAGTTGTTTAGAGTAAGGGTGGCCAGGGGGCCTCCAAAAGGAGCTTGTGCACATAGGCTTGCTAAAGTAGAGGACGGGAAGCGCGTGTGACATAGTAGCGATATATGAAATAGACTGCCTTCTGCCTCTGACCATTCTAATTCGGCACTCGACATGATACTACTAAATTGGCATTCGAAAATAGATCTCACAAATCAAAATGCCATCCTATTCATATTTCATCTATTCTACCACTGCTTTTGCATTCTACATGAAAATAAGAAATTGGCAATCCAAATACATCTCAAATCGATGACCTTGGTCTTATAATAATTTAAATAAATAAGCGATATGTATATATTTAATTAAGCCCATTCAATAACGTGATTAGGAAACCCGCACTTGTTTTTATTCCTTTCAAACATATCATTAAGCGCAGCAAAGTATCTCGAATGCAACTCTTCAATTTCTTCCACAGTTGGATTCGGATTCTTCTTAATCGGAAAGACAGGTTCACCAACGCAAAGTGTGATTGGAGCTCTCCGAGGCATCGGCATGAACCATCGACCATAGGGAAAGTAAGGTATAGGAATACCAGCCCACTTTTTAAACCATGCTTGCACATTCGGCAAGTAAACGTTATCCATAGTCCGATGCTCTCCGAAACTGAACACCGGAATGAGCGGCGTACCATGCTTGATCGACATGCGAACAAATCCTCGATGCTGTTTGTGCACAGCGATTTCATTTGGCCATGACTTCGACAAGAACATTTCACTCATACCGCCAACTACGAGTATGGGGCTTCTTCCTTTAGTCAATGCATTGTCCACTGCAATGCGTCCCACGTCTCTCACTCCTCCCCATTGTGCCACGTCTCTCATCAATGGTGTCAAATGTATCACTGTTGCTGTCATAGCTACTAATGACAGATCAGGAAAACGATTCAAGAACATGCTCGTGTTTGGCGCCCAAATGAGTGTCGTGGGAAAGATGCCATGAGGATGAAAGCACCAAAGACCTTGTTGAGCAGAACTCTTTTCACTTCCTAGAATGGCTCCATCTCGCTTTTCAAACTCTTCCAATTTCTCATCGACCATCAATGAAGCCCCGTGATAGTCTTGAAACAAATCCCATAAGAAGGTTAGCTTTCGAAAACTCGGCCATTCTCTCCAACCTGTTTGTTCTGGTGTACCACTGTACGTTCGCCAGTTGTACATCGTGAATAAGCAGCATCCACAACACAAAAGAGGAAACACAGACGAGTCGTAATGTAAAGACAAAGTTGCGCCTACTGGTACCATATTCAACATAATCAAAGTGGTAATCTTGATGGTACCTTTGATGTTAAAAGCGGTGAATACCGAATAACCGAGAGTGAAAATGCAAATACAAAGACTTAGTCCTAGAAATGCACTAAAGGTATCTTCTGGCTGTTCCAAACAGTAAGCATTAGAAATCATGCAAACCACCGGCAATGTCCAATAGAAATAGACACTCAGCCATGCGAATATCACATATTGTGTATTACAGAGCCCAAGAATCCAAATTGTTCCGAAGGCAGACCGCCATCCATAAAATCGTCCCATCCGAATCTCAATCTCGCTTAAAAACGACGAATCTGTAACATATTGACAATAATAGTCAAGCGCCATGCGTTTCAAATGAGGCGATATTCCATCTGTCGCATTCCTGACAAACTCTTGTTTTTGGAAGTAGGTAAAAGACATGATCATCAGCAGATGAACCAAAACTCCTAGAAATCCAGTTTGCGTGATGGATAAACCGGAGAATGCGGCAGTATAAGTGGACGAGATGTACAAGGAACCGCCTAGAACAGACACCATAGAACACATGCAAATGGCGAAAAGCGCCCAGATCAAACTTTGCAAGAGCACAAAACGAGTCCCACCGGCAAACGGTTGAAAGAATTTCCATCCAGATGCGCTCCTTGAAAGAGTTCCACCCAATCCATGAGTCAAAATAGCTGCAATAATGAAACACATCAAAGATAAAAGCGTCAGAACACGTTTATGGAACACACTTGAGGAAACGAATTCTGCATAGAAACCTAAACCTAAGGACATAAGTACTAGCGTGAATTGCAGTGACATGAATGCAGCAAAAAGCGTGGAACTTGGATCCATTCGGACTTTCCCGTTCCCGCGGTTCCATGTCATATCTGCATCCAACCATAAATCAAATTCCATGCCATTTTCTGCGTTATTGTGCGAGGAGGTTCGGTGCTTTCTGCGAATCAAGCTGATATTACTCTGAGTATCATCTGTATCACTGGCACATTGCGTGCTCCCACTGCTACTATAACCATCCTCGTCGTCTTGAGGAGTGAATGTCAATAGAGAACATACCATCAATACATGAGACACGATCCCACTGACACCAGATACTGCTACTGCTCCCCAAGGAATAATATCATCTTGAAATCCAATCAAAACAGCCAACAGAAGACACAGCGAGTATAAGGTCCAACCGAGTGCTTGAAGAGCCACGTACAAGTTGCCACCTTTGAATGCCTGGACGAATTGGAACCTGCGAGGCCCATACAGATACTGACCACTAAGATGAGTCAAAGGGATAGCACCCACTACTAAGGTAACGCCTAGTAGCAGAAGAATCCTGCCTTCGACTCTGTCAATCCATTCTCGTTCTAGAGCCAAATGCGTTTCAGCGATGGAAAATATCGCAAAGAGCACCAAAGTAAAGGCCGAAGAAAGCCACACTATAAGCAGCACCATCCAGCTACGAGATTGACTCGGCTCCCATTGAAGCTGTTTATTCAACGAGGTAAGCGAGTTATTCTCCAGTTCCAGCGCAGCGCGCTCAAGTGTTAATTCACGAATCTTTGATTTGTATGCCTTCACCATCTGATGTTCAGCTTGTTCTTTGGCAATAAGAGTCTTTCGGTATTCGCTCGGCGCATTTGAAAGAGATGGACTTTGGTACGAAGCTGATGGCGCTGTTAATTTGGACAGCTGCTCCGCTTCCATCGAGACACTGTTCAAAGTATCATGGAAAGTGTCAGACAGTGAAGCCAGCATCAAAGTTGAATCAATCACAATTGAAATGATTGCTAGTCTGTTTACCCTCTCTCGCAACTTTCTTCGTACTTTTCTTCCCAACGTAGGACATTCAAAACCATTTTTTAAGAACCATCCATTTTAAGCAACACCTGGATTTTGGAGTCTTAGTGTCTACCTTGAAATTTGGTTTCAATGAATTCACTTTGATTTAGGAATTTGGAGTCTTATTTCCTTCAGTGTCTACACGGTTTTCGATTGTCATGTAAAAGCATGGTATTTTTAAAGATACCTTGGTACCTAAAACAAATTATTTAATGCCTAAAACCGAATTTTTAAATTCTGTCCGGCAATATTGTGACAAATAGTGTTTTTAAGTTGTGGTTTCAATGGAAATTTGCAACTCGAATAATGTAAAAAGTTATGTAAATTTGAAAAATATGGAGTCTTACTATACTCTTGTTTTTTAAGAATTAGAGATTGATGGCTTCTATCCACTATTTGCAGTATTTCGAAATAATTGACTTTGGTGTTGCCAAATGATTTCAAAAACGCAATCTAATAAACATATTTTATTAACTTTGAGCAAGAGCTAATTGAAGTTGTAAACCACTCGAAGAAGCCATGAGAACTCCAAGTGAAAAAGTCCCTAGAAATAAACTATCAAATAAAGTAGCCGGTACATGAATATTTGACATATATATATGAGCCACCTTCTTCAGAATTCCTTTCTTTACTACTCCACAAACTAATTCTAAAACCAACCCAAGCAACATCCTGGGTAAAACGAAACCAAACTGACTGGTCCAAACAACATCTCCGTCTTCATAGGCTGCTTATATAAGGGCTGACATAAAGGATGAAGCTACGAACGAATACACTTCTGCCACTTCTTCGATACACAACAACACAGCCTTTTCTTGCCCCCATTCTTGTTGTCCATGTTCTGAACCTTTAAAGAGAGAAAGTCTATCGGGAAGGATTTTTTCAAGTCGCTTATATCGTTGAGCAACAAGGGCAATTAATGGGGGAACAAGTTCCGATATGAAACCTGTGCCTATTGCCAGTGTAAAGGCGCCAAGATCTCTAATGCCGAAATAAAGAACAAAAAAACCTTGCATCGCAGGCACTACTTTAAAGATTGTCAAGAAAGATTTAAAAAATTCAGTAGCTCCTTCAGAATCAAAACCAATCCATTCTCCCGCATGTTTACACAGCGATGGAGCAATTACATGTTGGTTAAAGGCCATTGTCATTGGGAATAAAGTACCGAATGCCAAAATCTGCACTATAACGTCCTCAATCATTGAAGCAAGATAAATATATAGAGGACATATAACACCAAATACAGCCAATACTAGACATAACAGTATCGCGTATTTAGCCAACGCTGGCTTCCCCTCCTTTCCAAAACTCCATTTCCAAATATTGAACTGCGCGAAGTTACTGAGAATAAAGAGCCAAAATACATGAAAACCAATGGAAGTAAACGCAATAACAGGTAGTATAAGGATCATAACAGGTGTTAGAAACCCACCAATGCTCCCTACTATGATTCTCCTTCGACTGAGATTGGAAGTTCCGGATATGAAGACGAAGATGCAACTGAAGTGGTAGCCACTACAGCCTAATACAAATAGTAAAGCAAATACATGCATATGAGAATGAAATAGTGATGAAAGTATGTGGTGGTTAAACAATAAACCTACAGTCGCGCACAGAATACCAACTACCAATGCAGGGATGAGACTAATTAGATGAACTGCTTCATGTTGAATGTCGGCTAGCAAATTTGGTTTATGCAGTATCGGGTTACCCGAAATACGGTCGATTTTCACTAGTTTGATCAGCGGTGATGCAATTTCTGATGTTGACGAACTTTCTGTGAGGATCCCGGTGCTTCGTAGCGGGCCACTTAAAGAAACGGATTTAAAATCATCACAGGTATCAACTTCTAACGGTACTATCCGATTACATCTAGGTCCTACCATCGACGAAGCCATTTTGGCAACTGAGGTCTCTTGTCGCTCAACAAGGTATGTCTAGACCGATCGACAAGCAGGACTTTTTTTTTTGTTTATTTATACCGGTACCGGCAATTACGGTTTACTACTAGTAGAGAGCGTTCCACCACTTTAAATACTGATAGATTAAGGTAGTGACCGGCACTTCAAAATCCAACGGACAATTTGCTTTTTAAACACAACAAAAAATCGATTTTTTTAAAGTACTACTAGTAGTGGATAAAAGCCATCAAATGCTAATTTCTTAATAAACAAGAGTATCTTGTTGAAAGAAAAGAGCCTGATGGCAATCCGTGAGGTAATCAGAAGCAAGAACATTATGTGGAAT
>Ga0105055_10011940_pt1 | contig 10639 bp, 6 predicted proteins | sample BON03_FD_78090 | JGI IMG/M metagenome (GOLD analysis project Ga0105055, IMG submission 78090) | Freshwater microbial communities from Lake Bonney liftoff mats and glacier meltwater in Antarctica - BON-03 | ecosystem: Environmental > Aquatic > Freshwater > Ice > Glacier meltwater | place: Lake... | reverse complement strand
TCCAAAGCCACATAAAAGGTTCTTTCGAATACCCTTGAGAGCCTGTATAATATATCAAACTACGTACTAGCTCACTTCCGTTCACTAATCTATTCCCTGCTATATCCAGCATCGGGACATCAGCAAAATTTGCTATCTTTGCTTGGAATGATTCATAATTATAAGATACAATTTCCTTCACTTCTGGATCCCCTTGTAACGAAGCAACCATTAACTTTTGGGAATTCTCGAAACGCTTCCCATCCGCCAAAGAAACAAAGTGAATAAAGGATCGTGTGGGATGAATCAAATCTATTTCATCCGCTTCCTGTAATACTGGTGATGAAATATGCTGCCAGGCGATCATAAATATCACAAACAATACGATCCAGCGAACCAACCACCGAATCATTATACAACTAAACTTCGAAATGAAAGTGTACACGCAAACGTAATATTGATGGTGGGGTCGTAAAGATTACAGCCCGTCTTGCGTAGTTGTATTCCATGTAAGAGATCTTGGCAACGGATTTTTGCTTTAACGATAACTAGAGTCTGCTTTAACTCCTTGAGCAAACAAGGGCTCCAAAAATATCCAAATGTTACTGCTACATGTCAAGTCTCAATGAGTAAGCCTCCGGTATAAAACAACACGGAACTGTTTCATTGACGATGCCGCAATCTGATAGGACTTCTAGTGTGGCATTTCTCTAAAACGGGCTGGATATTTAACCCAAGTACACGTGAAACTCAATACAATGATCGGGGAATGAACTGCTCAATTTCGAAGAGAACTTCGTACATGCATTGTTTCGAACGTAAAGTTAAAAAAAAACTGATGCGAAGAATATTCCTTGCTAGATTCATTACATGGTGGAGATCGCATCATTCGAAACGGAGCAACAACGTGACCCTTTCGTGCCTCGTTCATTTAAGCAACATGTAATAACAACGTGGAAAAGATGGTTTGATGCGGATGAAGAAGAGGAAGAGTACGAACTAGAGCAGTCACTAATTCCACCAGAGACTTCACCCAAAGGAATGTTTCTGGGATATACTTGGAAAGAATTCAGTATATACGTCATATGTTTCTACATGATAGTCAGTTTGTACGTTATTTCTGTTGGTTACTCGCTTGTAAACCATTGTGCTACCTCGGAATGTTTAAAAGTGGAAACGATCCACGTACATGACTTTTGTGGAAGTGAAGCTGGTCAAATATTCTTTGATGTGAGTACTTCAATTCGTTTTCCAAATTCTCATATGTTTGGCCTAAAATTGAATGATATCACTGTCAAGCTCCAATACCAATCTCGTGAAATTGGCCAGTTTACAATGTCCCCAACGTTTTCCCAAGGTGGCAAGTACCTCGGAGGATACCTTCCCATAGATCAGGTGGTACATATGAATATGTCAGAAAGCTATTTTTCAGTTTGTGACGAAGACGCTTTAGCTGATCTTCTGTGGAGCTTGTCCGATCAAAAGGAGTTTGTGGTGGATATCGAGATGACAACATATGCATCGACTTGGGCATTTGTGATTCCTTTTGGAAAACAGGTTGTTAAGAAATCTTCATATTCTTGTGTCAAATATCCTTCGTTTCAATGCGGTTTCAATGGCGTGTTCTCGGTCTCAAATGAATCATCATTTTCAACTTTATTGACGGGAGTTCATTTTCAAGATGTAGAAGATCCACAAATGTTAATTGATGTATCTAGTCAATGGAATATTAAATTGGTAGATACCTTGCCGGTAATTAGCATCGGTGCCATGCCAACACTAGGTAACCTTTCCATTTTCTACTCATGGGAACCGATTTCGTTCAGTGACAAGGACTCCCTGATACAGAACAGAGACATTATGCGGTTAAGTGTGGATATTGAGACCAGACTTGCACATAGTAGCAAAACAAAAGATATTGCCATCTTTGTATCATCAGTTTTTAAGAAACAAGATCTTAATCACAATACTCGCGAATTAATTGCCAGATTAGTAACGAATTCGTCTTATTTGTACGTATGGAGTGAAGACCCTGGAGATTGCTTGTTTCAAAGAATCGCAAGGAAAATGGGGCCCATTCAAACGCAGTTATTGGCGTTTAAATCCAACCAAAGTAGCAGTAGCTCCATTGAAAGTGCTGTGATTCAAAAGATGCTGAGTGAATCCAATGTTGCTAAAATGGATATAATGGTCCAATTGAGCCCACCATTTACCTTGTCTGGGAAAATACCCCCGGTATCTGTGGATGTGTATGCTGGTCCTATCAAAATACTGAGAGTAAACACTGACTCTACAGAATCTCTAAAACAGCTCCCGGTGCATGTATCTTCAATCGACATGACTGACGCAATCAATAATTACCTCATGAATCAGCAAGATATTTCAATCAGAGGTTTTGAATCTAGTGGATCCCTGCTAAGCGAAGTCATCAGCTTGTTAGTTATTCCAGTAGATAAGCAGAAGGACCAGGTTATTGATAGCAATATCAAGGTAGCTGTCGATTCCACTGGGAATGACATCTCTATTGACCTTTCCTTTGTCAATGTATTATCTCCTTCGTCCTTTCAATTAAATGTTAGCCAAGAATGGACCGTTGGGGATCCCTTATTCATGTGGTTGGATGACTACGAAGCTGATCATGTAAATACCTATGTCAAGGTGAATCAACTCGCGTCGTACTCTAATGGATCTGTTGCTGTGTTTCAGTTTCATTCTACAATGAAAGACAGTGGCTTGGAATTCGGACGGATGCTTAGTGATTTACGTACCGGACAATTTCAAGGCGGAATTCATATTCAAAAACAGGGCTGTATTGATATTTATCTTGATTTATCCCGGATTAAAAGCTATTCTTCAAGCAACAGCATTGTGATGATGGTCACATCCACTTTAGAGTACTTTGAAACGATAGAGCCGATGGACCTTTCTTTCGAGACTATTGACAGTGTTCGCCTGGTGGCACCAGTTCTATTCAATTACGTAATCCCTCGGAGTATATTCGAACTTGAAAGCTTCCCTAAAGTCGAGGCAGCTTTCAGCCATGGATATATTAGCTTTGAGCCGATGTCATTCACTGAAAATTCAATGGACTCAAAAGTTTCTCTGATAGCCACAGCTCAAAAACCAAAGCGCAGCAACAACATGCTTGGATCGATATTAGGGATATTCATTAATATCGCGTTGAATGAAACTTCTTCGGGTTCAAAATTGTTTAACACTCTCAACTTTATAGTACACGACCAGGGGTTCTCTTGTGAAACATTGACCAATTCGCTCTTTGAGAGCAGTTGGATGAAACTCCACTTCATCGTTCCTGCTTTTAACGCTGGCATTCTTGTATCAAATGAGCTCGTTGCTACATTTTTTACATTAAAGCCCATGGATCTTCTTGAATCCGCTGTTACAATGATTGGATTCAATGTCACTCGATCGCTACCACTGGATAAGTTATTGTCGTCAGGCTTCGCAGTCGTAGATGATGGTTTGTTGCGTATACAAATAGCGCCAATAGGAAGTTCAGCTGCAAAGGACTCATATATTGGAGTGGATGTTATTGGAGGAAGAAAAGATGGAATTCCAACCACAGATCTAGAATTACCTTGTATCGTTCCAGCACTATGTTCTCGTTTTGTAGACGAAGATGTGACACTAGAGTACGATCTTCTTTTTTACTTCGACTCAAATTTACAATTTACCATCCTGGCACCTCCACTCTCAGCCAGCATATCAGGAATCGACACACTTGTGCACTTCTCGACCGAACATATCAACCAGTCTTTTAACGAGGGACCAGTGGCTATTCGTGCGACAATGAAGTTATTGAATATTCAGTTATTGAAGGATTCCATTCAAGTGGTGTCTGAGTCTGTGCAACCAGTGTCGTTTTCGTTTCAATTCCTGGATCTTGTGTCTTACGAAGTTGAATTGCTTCCAGAAGCCTTGAATGGAAACCCCAAAAGTCTTTCAAAGTCAGAACAATGGTGGTTTCCTTTACAAAGTGTTGGCTCCTTTTCGTTCCTTAACTCAACTGACGACACCATCGATTTTCTAGTATCAATCCCAATACAGAATCCATTTCCATTCAAAATTTTACTTAACAACGTTCGAGGCACCTGTGCGATGCTAAACGAGAATCGATTGGTTCGAGTCGGCCATTTTGATTTCCAAGGAGCAGTTTTAATTTCGAGCGGGGCTAGCAAAGTTGAGACGTACGTTTCTGTTGGACATGAACAAGACCTATGTGATGAACCGAATTGCATGATTTCTTTATTACTGGGTCAAATAATATCACAATCAGAAACACGAATGGTTGTTACCACTGAAATTGTGACGAGATTGAATCGTACACTGACTCTATCAGTACCAGTGATATTCCTAGAAGACGGTATTGGTAACCATAGCAACACCCCATACGTACCTCCTTCTCGTTATCCTCTTGAATCACGACACTCAAACACGTCTGCCATTGCTGAATTTTTCAAAATCTTTCAAAGCGCCGCAGTCAACAGCTGGAGCTCCACTTGGAAAACAATAAACAACATTTCCAATGGAGTGTCTATGGATGCTAGTTTTCAGCTGTTCAACCCCTTTGTATTTCCAGTAGTTTTAGAAAGTTATGACGTGAGCATTTCGTATGATGATCCTTTTGGAGAATATCAATGGTACCTACCGAGTTACTATGAACCCCAAGCCAATTTGAATTTGGTTCGAGCTACATCTATAGTGAACGCTAATATACTCCCTGGTAGTTCTCTGTGGACCCCTACTCTGACTATATCACTGCGAGACCATAAACAAGAGCATGGGTGTCGATTGTTCAATGCGGTTGAAAAAATACAGCAACTTTGTGGGTCCTTCCCGGTGGGCTCTATGAAGCTGGCCGTGAATAAATTCAAATGGACACAGCATTTCTCGTTGTACAATGTGAGTTTGGTTGGTACTAATGCCTGCCTCTTTCGTCCTAGTTGTATTCCGTCTTTCACACCATACAAGGTGAAAACTGAATGGATTCCAAATGGATCGGCCAAGATATCTGGTGCGATGGAGTTCAAACTCACAAGTGGAGAACGAGGAGAAGTCGGTGCCATTTGGCATCCATATCGATTTCCTATCCTCAAGGGATTTCGAGCCCATTGGAAATTCTCAATCAATGATATCGCAGTCCTTGGTGGCGGAGAGGGAATCTCATTTGTGATTCAAAATTATGGAACAGATGCGTTAGGCACTAGATGTTCTTCAGGTATATGTGTTGGGTATACCGGAATTGAAGGGAGAAGTTTAGGTATTGTGTTGTATAGATCTACTACGGGTCATGTCGAGTTACAATGTTTTGTCAATGGAAATACACGCAAAACAGTTGGATATGCGTCTTCATCGAATTTGAATAGCCTTAAATTTCGAGGAGAGATGCATGATATGCTGGTTTTGTATTCTCGAACTGATCGTAAAATATATGTGTATTTGGATGACCATCTGGAGGTGACTTTGAACGTGTGGGAGGATGCACTAGTCGACACAGGAAAATGTTCTAATGGTTCAAGCACTCCTGACATCGATTCATGCGTTGATTTGAGAGATCGTACTGCATTTGTGGGATTTACAGCATCCACCGGTCTTGCTCGAACTTCGCAACAAATGATTCGAAATTTCACCTTCAGTACGACGGCCCCTTCCTACGAACGAACACGACTCTTAGGGAAAGACCCTTACTATTGTCGCGCCGGATATTCTTGTAAACTTGTAATTGATATTCGGGATGATTGCGGTGCTCCTTATTATGGAACTGAAACGCCCTCATTCACTCTTGTTGGATTAATGCCCTTAACTGGATGGCCATCTATAAAATACCCAGGAATTATCAATATCAACTTTACCACTAAGGAAACCGGTTTGTATGCAATTGAAAGTGGAGGTTTCCATGTTGGAACTGTAAATTTATTTAAATAACTTTAATGTTTGGAATCACTTTTGGTCAGGTCCGTACTCCTGTATTTTTGTTTACGGCCCTTCATGTTAAAATGGTAACAACTCTCAATTATCAATTCCGTTTACAATTTCCCTTAATATGGCAGCCATTGTAGATGAGTCCTGGGCACCACTGATAGTGGTAATGTCTTGATCACCAGATCCGAACACAAAATGAGGTACACCAGAAATACGATACTTGCGGGAGAATCGAGAGACATCTTGAAATACATCATCTTTTAGAATAGATGGATCTTTGAACAGTTCTTCCACTCGACCATCCACACCATCTTCACAAAGCTCCCCTTTGCTGAGAGCTACAAAAATTAAATCCACACTTTAATTAATTATAAACAAAGGAAAAACTTACCATTACGAAGGACACTTTCATCTCCAATGTTCTTCTCTTGTTCAAAATAATTTTGAAACAATTCTTCTACTACCTTGTTTTGAGCCTCGGTGCCACCTTCCTTCAAAGCAAACTCCAACACGCGATGCGAGTTCAGAGTATTTGCAAGCATTCCGCCATAGGAGAAATTCACGTTGTCCCTCAAGCCTGTTTGCTTCATGTATGGAACCATTTGATCAACTTTAGCTTTACCAAATTTCTTTTCGTAGCTCTCAAGTTTATTGATCCCTTCCATTGGCAAGCTTGGGTCCAGAAAAAAGGGTCTCCACGTAACTGCAAATGTAACATCTTTTGTTTCCTCATATACAACTTGAATAGCCTTCTCAAGTCTGCGTTTTCCAAGGAAGCAAAAGGGTCAAATGGTATCACTTATAACATCAATGCGAACACACCTCATTTGTAAGTAAGTATGTAAGTAAGTACCGGTACGGTCCCCTACAAACTGAAAAGTACTACCTCGACTTTTGTGTGAAAATCTTGTGTGAAAATGACTCATGAAGTAACTGTACAGAAGGTTCTTCGGCGAACGAGATCTCTTGGGCATACTGATGACTATGCACTACCTCTTATTGTAGGAGATGATCAAGCGAAACAACTGAAGAAAAAAAACACAAGAGAAAAGTTTATAGCACCGATTGCAGGGTTTACTGCTGCGGCACTTGAGATATCTACAATGTGGCCGTTTGAATACGCAAAGACGCAATTGCAACTGAACAGAACGAATAAATCTTTCGATATTGTTCGGCATGTTAGGTCAGAAGGTTTGAATATATATAAAGGATTAGCTCCTATGCTTATAGGTGCCCCCATCCAAGGGCTTTTGAGGTTTTCTACTCTGGATTATTTCACTCGAACATTTAAAGACCCTACTACAGGGAAAGTGAGTGTAGCATCTGGGCTTGCTGCTGGAATTTGTGCTGGAATTTTAGAGAGTGTCATCATTGTGACACCTATGGAAACAGTGAAAACCAGACTAATTGATTCTGGAAAAGGATTAGTACAAGGTGTAACATATGTTGTTCAAAACCATGGAATATCGGGATTGTATAAAGGCGTTGGAGCTACCATTGCAAAATCAGCGAGTAACCAAGGATTTAGATTCATAATCTTCAACCAGTATCAAAATATGATATTGGACAACCCACTAGAACAGAAACTAACATCTTTTCAATCTCTGGCAGGAGGCATGATCGCCGGTCTCCTTGGCGCACTTGGAAATACCCCTTTTGATACAATTAAATCCAGAATGCAATCTCTTGAGGCCTCTAGATATCATAGTTTATTTCACTGTGCCTCCACCATGGTCAAAGAGGAAGGTTATCTCTCTTTGTATAAGGGGCTAATTCCAAGGTGTATGAGAGTTGTTCCTGGTCAAGGTATAATTTTCATGTCATACTCACAGATTTCTGGGTTTCTTCGGGACAAACTTTAAAATTATATTGGACAGATTTTGAAAACTTTTTTGTGCTATCGAATTTGAATCGCTAGTAATTTTCCTCCTCCTTAACCTAGGGAATTTTTCGTGGAAATTCAATGCCATTTCATAAATGTTACAAGAACCAGTACTCTTTGAATGGAACACATCTGTCCAATTCTTAATCTTGTATTGTTTTAAAATTTTCAGTGCTAGTGTAATGTGCAGATTCGATACGGAAGTATGCTTACTGATTCAAAAATAATCCAAAACAGTAATGTCAATTGAATCAGGTCTACTTGAAGTGAACCGAGTTCTTCGAAGAACTGGATCAAATCGCTCCATTTTACACAGTGGGAAAGATGTCTTTAAAAGAATACCACAAAACCAAAAGGAAAGTTTAATTGCTCCTGTTTCGGGATTTATCGCTGCTGCTATTGAAATATCAGCAACTTGGCCATTCGAATATGCAAAGACCCAGCTGCAATTGAATAGAAAGGACCCGTCGTTCAATGTTGTAAATCATATTCGTTCTGAAGGCTTTTCTATTTACCGCGGACTTGCTCCTATGTTGATAGGAGCGCCTATACAAGGTATGCTTCGTTTTTCCACTCTAGAATACTTCAACAGTAGGTTCAAGGATCCTAATACTGGTAAAGTTAGTATGGCATCAGGATTAGCTGCTGGTATATGCGCTGGTGTTTTAGAATCTGTTATTGTTGTGACCCCCATGGAGACGGTGAAGACAAGACTCATTGATTCTAAAAAAGGTCTTGCTGATGGTGTAAAATACGTAGTTCAAAATCATGGAGTATCTGGTCTGTATAAAGGAGTTGGAGCTACTATTGCCAAATCAGCCAGTAACCAAGGCTTCCGATTTGTTATTTTCAATCAATACCAAAACCTCATTTTGAAAAATCCAAGTGAAGAGAAATTAACTGCATTACAATCTCTAGCTGGTGGCATGATCGCTGGTCTTATTGGAGCATTTGGTAATACACCTTTTGATACAATCAAATCGCGGATGCAATCACTGGAGTCTGCTCGGTATAAAAACGTATTTGATTGTGGCAAGAAAATGTTAGTGGAAGAAGGCCCTCTCTCTCTGTATAAAGGTTTAATTCCGCGTTGTCTTCGTGTGGTACCTGGCCAAGGAATTATATTTCTTTCGTATTCACAGATTTCAGGCTTCCTCAAAGAAAAAGTTTAATAAGAACAGTACTTTAAGTGTATATATATATTCTATCTGTTTTCTATGGCATAGTATTCATCGTCATCTTCATCATCTCTTCCTTCACGAAATTCGACCATGATGTTCGGATTGTGATTTTCTTGATCCAAATGAACACCAACAGATTCCTTCATAAATTTAGTTTTTCCAGAAACCAATGCTTTAATAGCTCGAGAAAGTCGCAATGTTTGAATTTCTGATAAATTGATAGTTCGTCTCAAACTAACTTCATCAAGATGAGGAAGTAAAGTTCCGTTAACAGCATGTGTTCTAAGTTTGTCGTTTAAATGAGATAAATCCATGGTTTCAAGCCATTCATATACTTCTTGAGGTCCCCAATCAAGAAAGGAACAAGGATCTTGAAAAAAGCCTACTTTTTTAGCTCTTTCTATGGCAAAACATAAACTATCAAGGACTAACTCTGACTCACCAAGCTCGCCAACATGTAAATAGGTTTGAAACTCTGCCCTAGTTAGGCGAAATAAAACACCTCCATGCACAGCGCCACTTCTAAATCGTGAAACAAGTTGCTCTAAACCTCTAAAGGTTAACCAATGAATAACCCCCATACCAGTCCATTCCCACTGGCCTGGACTATAATCAATACTTTTGGTTTTCAAATCCAATAAGCCCAGTCTTAGAGATAGTTCATGCAACCTACTAGTCACACCAAGGCATCTTTCAAATTGATCTTTGCGTAATTCTAAGAGAATAGGTCCATCCACACCTTCCTCAAAGAATCGAGGGGAATATTCTCCCAAACCAAGAAGAACTAACCACTCCCCAACCATTGGACTGGACCAATGAACAGCTTGACTCTCTGGACGATTCAGTGACATCATGCTCTTTGATGTAGTGCATCCCATTCCTACACTAACAATAAATGTCAACGAATAACCGCCAGGGTAGACCATGGGAACTCGATTCTAATATACGAGTCTAGACACCTCCGAGGAAGCATTTGTTGTTACCGGAGTTGATTTGCTGCTCAAAGTTTGAATGCACAATTTGCTAAAAACGTCTACCGATTCGATTATTGCAAGCGGAGCAAATGCCGATGTCACCATATCAGCATTTCTTCGTTTTCAGTCCATATCTACCAATAATAATAGTGGTGCTATGAGACTACTGGTGTTATGATGATATCGGTTGCTCAAGTTGCTGGATCACGAAAGGCAGCGGATGTCAATGCTTACCGGCGAACTACCTCCACCAGCGAACTAGCTACTATCAGGATCTCCTTAGATGTTTGACGGCTTCCATATCGGTCATACAGTCTGAGTTTTTCTGTATGTTGTGGAATAAATAGGACAAACTGGGGGATTCAGCGAATGAATTCAAGAAAACGAACTATCTGTATACACGCTACTTGCAACAGTCCGCACTCTCGGTCCCATTGTGACCTTGTATTTTAGTTGTTCTAATACATTTTTTTTTTTTAAACAACAACAAAAATCGATTTTTTAAAACTACTAGTAGTGGATAAAAGCCATCAAATGCTTTTTTTAAAACAACAACAAAAATCGATTTTTTTTTAAACTACTAGTAGTGGATAAAAGCCATCAAATGCTAATTTCTTAATAAACGAGAGTATCTTGTTGAAAGAAAAGAGCCTGATGGCTTTTTTTAAAACTAGATCGTC
>Ga0105055_10011935_pt1 | contig 10642 bp, 15 predicted proteins | sample BON03_FD_78090 | JGI IMG/M metagenome (GOLD analysis project Ga0105055, IMG submission 78090) | Freshwater microbial communities from Lake Bonney liftoff mats and glacier meltwater in Antarctica - BON-03 | ecosystem: Environmental > Aquatic > Freshwater > Ice > Glacier meltwater | place: Lake... | reverse complement strand
TTTTTTTGTTGTGTGTTTGTTGTGTTTGTTTTTTTTTTGTTTTTTTTTTTTTTGTTTGTTTGTTGTGTTTGTGGGTGGGGGGGGGGGGGGGGGGGGGGGGGGGGGGGGGGGGGGGGGTGGTGGGGGGGGGAGAGAGTGTGTGTGTGTGTGTGCATTTTGGCGTGTGTGAGTGTGTGTGCGCTTGCGTGCGTGTGTGTGAGAGAGCGGATATGTGTGTGTGTGCGTATGCATGTGTGTGTGTGTGTGTGTGTGTGTGTGTGTGTGTGTGTGTGTTTGTGTGTGGGTGGGTGTGTGGGTGTATGTGTACGTGTGTGTGGGTGGGGGTGTGTGTACATGTGTGTGTGTATTTGTGTGTATGTGTGTGCATGTGCAAATGTTTGTGTGTATGTATGTGTGTGTGTCTGTGTGTGTGTGTAAATGTGTGCATGTGTGTGCATGTGTGTGTGTATGCACGTGTGTGTGTGTGTGTATGTGTGTGTGTGACGTGTGTGTGTGACGTGTGTGTGTGTGTGCTCGTGCGCGCGCTTGTTGACGCAACGCACTTGAAAAAATGCATTCGGTAACAGAGAACATTGCCATAGGTGTGAAGCCACTGAGGCACGAAAACGTGAAACTCCAACTTTTTCGCCAACGGAAGGTGGCCCTGCACATGCACAAACACACATGAACACACCGTTCGAACACATGCGCTAAAACGCACACACACACACGCACAAACGAACACACACTATAAACACATGCAATACGCACACATACTACACACATGTGTGTGTACACGTGCGTGTATATACATGCGTGTCGCATCATGTGCCTATGCGAATGGCAGAAAAGAATCTCACCCACCTCTAAATGTCTGCAAAACAGCATATATTTGTGAACAATGGCTCTCAATGTGATTCTTGCAACATGAGTTTCGGTCAATGTGTTTGTAATTTGGATGAGTCTGGTGTGTAGAGGTGAGGTGTGCATGTGCTTGTGCACGCTCTTTTTTGTGAATGTTCTCTACGTCTGTAGCTCTTTCTCTCTCTTTCACGCGCACTTTCTCTTTAGTTTTCTTCGGTGCTTTTTCGCCTGACAGTATTCGTATATTCATGTCCTTTTCGTATTCAATTCATGATGACGTTTTGTCTCGTCCAGAGTGAAAGAGGAAGCGAGGGGGTATGTCACATGAATATCAAATCAATTCATGATGACGTTTTGTCTCGTCCAGAGTGAAAGAGGAAGCGAGGGGGTATGTCACATGAATTTTTCATGAAAAACAGAAAAAGACACGGAATTGTGAAAATGCACACAACAACTGTCAAATTTGGAAAACACTGGCAAGCCAAAAAACGGACCCAGATGAATGAAGCTGCTTTTGGACCGGGAATCTTGTTCAGAATCGTTGCTTGATAGCACTGCCATGGCGCAAAAACACGTTTGTGAGAAAGAGAGAAAGAGAAGGAAAGCCACAAGAAACTTGAAGTTGAGAAAGAAAGCACGCGTCGGTGGCATTAAACACACATCACAATGATACTATGATAAAGCCTTTCTTCACCCCATTCCCAACATCACTGGGCACTCCACGAACAGGGTCAAATGTTTAAAAGGTTCAAAATGAGCTTAGCTAAGTTGCAAAGAAGAGGACTCTTTCCTGCGCGTACGTGTGTACTTGTACGCTATATATCATTTCTACTTGTACTCTATTTCTATATTTACCATATACATATATACGTATATATACATACGCGTGTATATACATTTATGTACGTATACATGTGCATACATACATAGGGCCTACATGTACAACACAAATACATATGCATACATGCATACATACTTAACTATGGATATATGTACGGATAGCAGGACCTCTTCGATGCGAGTCACAAGTTCACGCAGGAATCTTGGTCGGCAAAGTTAATTTCCTTGATTTTCGTATCGAACACGGTGTACCATGATAGACTGGCAACATATGATCATGATGTGAGAGTGTGTCGGGTGTTTGTGTGTGTACGTATGCCCACGCATTTCAACGTGCATGCGCCGGTACCTGAACAAGCAAATTGTAGGCTTGAAACGCTGCGTACGCCGTCACACCACCCAGGGCCAGTAATATGCCTGCTTCTCGTGTCTTGAATTGTTTCGCCAAGCTACAAACCCAAGAGAGTCGAGGAGTCAAAGACAGAACCGGTTGCGACTGAACTTCAAAAATACCTTGCCTCATACGGGGTCGTTATCAAGCACATGTTTGGAACACAGAGCCACTACAAACACGAGTGTACTTTCGGAGGAACGAACCCAAGATCAATGGCGTCTCCCATCGTCACTCGCTCTGGCACCCGTGACCTCGCTATAACGCACGTCAACAATAAGAAGTTGCAGCTAACTTTCAACTGTTCATCTATTCTCAGGTCCCCCGGAAAAGAGAGATAGAAAAGTAAACTTTCTGAAGGAACACCTCTTGCATGTACGTGTTGTTCCTGAGGAAATCTGGTACCGAATTTCAAATTACATGTCTCTTATGTTTGAAAGAGGTCAAATTTCCGCCAGCGATGAGCACGACTTAAATCTCCACGAATCTCCCCACCGTAGAGGTGACGTGACTCGGGCTCTCTTTCGAAAGCAGGCACTTTTTCCAACAATTTTTTTGTGACAAGATGTCTTCTTTTGAAACAGAGAATCAAAGATGGATTGATGTTGCTTTTATTACTTCGTAATAAATAGTATGTTATCTTTCATGGAAGCTCTATGCTGACCTTGTCTGGAAAAAAGTCGCATGTGCAAAAAAGACGAGATGCATCCGGCTCAGTCTTTAACTCCGCATTCGCTGTCCGCCATGCTACAGCTCATGCCACCGGCACGCCCGTTGCCCCTACTGACAGCAAGTGTTGCAAGGTTTGCCCGCATCCAGGATGTAGGTTGCGCGCATGTGGGATTTGCCCCATACCGTGCGCTCCGTTTCCCAAAAATCCGTTGCGTGCATCTTTCAAAATGGGTTTGCTGGTTGTGCGCATCGGTGCCCAAAAAGAAGCTTGCGTGCATGCGTTTCACAAACGATCCTTGCGTGCATCCGTTTTCAGAGTCACTAAAAACCAACACTTGAATGCGGCGAACGTCCTACATTTTGGTTTTTAGTACCGGGAGTTTGCAGCAGTCGAATTGTTCTATTATCCATCCCTTGTCTATGAGAGGATATACAATTGACCGGATATATTTCAAGCAACCTGAACCTTAACGGTGTTGGTGGCCAGAGCCATCCTCTCACGTATCTAGTGTCCTTGGCAGCGCCCTGGCAAGGCGCACCCCGCTCCCCGCTCCCCACTGATTTTTTTTTTGAACGAAAAAAATATCTTGTTTTTAAATTTCCTGAGCAATCCTCCACTGATCTGATTTAAAACTAAACTTATTTTTGATTCTTCGCACACCGTGTATCAAGTCGTCTCCTCCGTCGGTGGTTCGCACGTCGTCTATTTGGTCGCTTTTTCGGTCAGCCGCACCTCACTGGCCTGCGTGTGTATCTGTCGGATGATTGCCCTTTTGTCCTCATAATTATGCTCATTTCTTGCGGTGAGCCTTAAACTCTTTAAGGGCTCAACGCACCGTTTGCAACGGTCCGGGACAGTTTTTGGGGTCCTACGTGAATGAGCAGATGCGCACCATCCGCTTAAAGGTATTTTTCTGAACGTTTGGCACAAAAGGACATGTCAGAAGAGAAGGGGCAAGCAAGAGACACAAAAGCGCATGTGGCGCTATACATGTACTAAACTCGACAAAGCTTGCCCCGCTTCCGCGCCAGCTGTTATAGCCATCGACAAGCAAGCAAGGATAAAAAAATCTCCTCAAAATGTTCAATTAGGATCTAAAGCTTGAAACTAAACTTTCTCGTTCGTGTCAAGATCTCGTTCGTAAGCGCTCAGGATAAGGTCAGGCCAGTGGTACCCGGCGGCAGATCTTGTTCGTGGGCGCTTCATCACTCCTTCCCATACACAATAGAAGGATCTTCATGAGACAAATAATACTTGAATGGCAAACCGACAAAAAAATTAGATGTGTCAACATAGTCAGGGAACAAAACAGGGGGGGGAAATCATTAAAAAAACCCGCAGTGCTAACAAGTATTAGCCTCCCACGCAACGGAGTAGGCGAGCGGCGAAAGGAGCATGATCTGGCGGTGCCCGACAAACGCCGGGGACGGCAAGCTCTAGGGCGTCATCCACCATCTTGTGCGTGCGCAAAGGCCTTTGCGCACCTTTCAAGAGGGAACGCCGTTCAATAGGGAACGCCGCTTTGAATCTAGCGAGGACGAGTTACAGCATAAAGTACTGACGAATATCAATATGACGAGAGAACTTTCGGCGCACCGGATTATCGCTCATAGCAACGCACGCAAGGTTGTCTTCGTGGAAAAGAGTGGCTTTAGTTTAGGAAAATCCAAAATCAGTTAAGGTTTCACGCAGGTAGATTGCATCTTGGCCTGCTTGACTAGCTGCGATGTATTCACATTCGGAAGTGAAGAGTGACACGTTGTCTTGACGCCGACTAAACCAAGTGATGGGGCCAAGGTTTATCGCTCTTGGTCCAGTGATTAAATCGGGTATTCGCCACCCACGAAAGAAAGGAAAAAAAGCGATACAGATTCTAAAAGTTGATTTCCTTGTACCGGAACACTGCTGTGATGAAGAGAACAAAATGAGATTAAATGTATTGTTTATTATTCTGTTATTCACTTTCATCCTCTCCAGACCACCTTTTTAAACTTTAATATAGATATCAATGTGTGTACCTATATGTTTAATTTTCATATATTTATGTAAGTATTTATGTTTGAGATGTGTATATACATGTTTGTATGTATGTGTGTTTGTTCGAATTAGTCAACAAGATCGGCCACAAGATCATACAGCAAATCCTCCAGGAGCGCGTCGGCCACAGCAATGGTGATGACGTCTTCCTCCACGTCATACCGCACCCAATTCATTTCCATCTCCGCCTGCCACCAACAATACATGCACACGTGATGCAATAGTTCAAGACGTCAGAATACCAAGGTGTTTGTCTAACCAAAAGGTGTCAAGGTCAGAAAACCAAGGCCAAGGTGTCTAACAGTCTAACAAACATCACACCATGAGCACGTCATGAGCATTGCCACTCTACACATTGCATTCGCGGAGAAAAGCAGGTGCAACAAGCATGGCGGAACAGAGACCAAATCGAGATCAACAAGGGTCTGAAGAGCAGCCAAGTCGGATGCACCCGAGGGCGTGCCACCCGCCACTGCTCCACCGCCTCCTGCACTCTCACCACCTTGTGCCAGCCTGCGCACTTTGACGAGCACTTCTTCCCGCATTACCGCCGTCTGCATGCGTGGGTGCGCGTCAAAGGTCACGAATCACAACGCGTGTGCATACTCAAAGGCAGTGAGCAAGGAGTAAGGATATCAAGTGCAACATATGAGCATCCAACATATGAGCATATCCAACATATGAGCATATCCAACATATGAGCATATCCAACATATGAGCATATCCAACATATGAGCATATCCAACATATGAGCATCCAACATATGAGCATATCCAACATATGAGCATATCACGTCTTCAACATACCACCCATACCAACGCATCGTCAGGGGTTACCAGTCAGCATACCGCATACTCTCAACGGTCCTCTCTCCTCCCCCTCTACACACACCCAGACACACCGTGAAAAGGAAACATGCAAACACACAGGTGTGAATTCCACATGCCGGTGGAGGTAACACGATTGGCGTGCGTCAACGTCGGGCCAAAGGCCTGCGCCGGCGTGCGGGCGAGGATGAAGTGGATGGGTGGTAGATGGAGCGGGTATCCCGGTATCGCGACCTACCCCACAGATCGGCCCATCGTTGCCTATCCCACACATCGGCCTATCGCTCGCTACCCCACACATGAGCCTATCGCAGCCTATTTCACACATGGGCGTATTGCTGCCCATCCCACACACCGGCCTATCGCTCGCTACTCCACACCATCACACACGCCAAGCCAGAAAAAAAACCTGAGGAGAAGTGAGAGGTGGAGCAAGCAGGGCACCATATGCTGAGCAGGACCCCTTGTAGCCTGACATGCCGCGGCGGGAGGCGGCGACGTGTCGTGCCACCTCGGCTTGCACCACATCATACACTAGCTTGTGGAATACCTACCACCCAATCATGCCCACTCACACGTCAATCATGCCCACTCACACGTGTCATGACAATCATGCGTAATGACACCTGTCAGACATGTCAAGAGCGGCCACACTGCCACATCGTTTGTCTGAACACATGTGCACACAGCTATGGGCGCGCGCACATGAATGACACACCTGCTGGTTCTCAGAAACATGACTGAAGGTACCACGGGCAAGGTCTAAGAAGGTAGCATCCCCTTGAAACAAGCTCTCATCGCGCAACACGCTCTGATACCGCAACAAGCTATCATCGCGCAATGCGTCACGACATGCCGACGACATCCTCTGAGCGTCCACTTTGTCCAGCACCATGCCTTTTTATGTATGTGTGTGTATCAGTGATGAGTTCCAGATTGAGAATGTGAAAGGCTGTACAAGATATGGGTATCTTGTACAAGATACGGGTGCGACCAGTCCGGGCTCACCTGCATAAGCGAGAGCAGCGGCTGAGCTTGTGGTGGCACTGGCAGTAGCCACGCGTGCTTCCGCTTCCCATTCGTCCTCTGCTCGCCTCTCTCTCCCTCTCTCCCCTGTGTGTGTGTGTGTGTGTGTGTGTGCGTGTGTGTGTGTGTGTGTGTGTGTGGACGGGTATGTTTTTTTTTTATATATATGTGTGTGTGGGTGATTGGTATGCAGACGGGAGGGGCAAGCGGAAGCTGTTGGCTGGACTGGGCGCAGGGCAGATGAGACATGCGCTCATACCAGCCACACACCAGCCCTTCTTGTGACAACGCGCTGTCTAGAGGGAGGATGGGCAGACAGACCAGAGGGAGGCGAGAAGGGCGGTGGGAGATGAGGCAACAACGCCAAGGCACCAGGAGACGCCGAATCACATGCCACACCCGCATCCTCCACACGACTGCATGTGGCAGGCGGCGTGTCTGCATTGTCTGTATGCTCCTGTTGCATTGTTGGAGGTGTTGCAGGTGCTTGAGACGCATCAGCGGCTGCCTCTTGGCGTGGCGAGCTAGCCTGCGCAGCGGTTGCGGTGGGTGGAGGGTGTGTCTTGACTTGCCCACCATCTATCTGGAGAGATTCGAGAATGTCGTGTAGTGCTGTGTGTGCAACCTTGCGTCAGCGTGACCACCCGTGGTTCGTGCCCAGCACACAAGACATACACAAGACATACACAAGACATACACTCACACACACCTCAAGACATACACTCACACACACCTTGAGCCAGCAAAGCATCAGACAAGTCAACGATAGTGCGCGCTTTGGCGCGTGCCTCCTCTCCTGCCACCGCCTCAACCGCCTGCTGTGCTGCTTCTTCCGCCTCCCGTGTCTCCCTTGTTCCTCCCGCCACCTGCTGCGCGTGTGGGTGTGGCGGAGAGAGAGGAGGGTGCTGCGACGAGTGGCGCTCGTGCCCATGCCTGGTAATGCCATCTGCTACAACTTCATGTGCCATGTCATGTGTTGTGGCATGCGGTACAACGTCATGTGCCCCACTCGAGGGTGAAGGTGAGAGGGGGGGTGTCGACACTGCAGCGCACGCAAGCTCGCCTTCCTCCACTTGCGCCACCTCTTCCTCCTCAACCTCCTCTTCTTCCTCCTCCTCCTCTTCCTCCTTCTCGCTTACAGTGTGCTGCGTAGACAGAGGGATCTGGTGCTGTGTAGCAGCGCTAGGGCTAATAGATGGCGGCCTCATGGCTGTCTCGTTTGTCTGGTGTGACTGCGGTAGAACCTCCTCAGCCCCCGACTTGTCTGCTGACTTGTCTCCCACTGAAAAGTCGAATGACTGTGCGGGTGTGTGCCATATCAGTGTGTGGGTGTTGAGTGTGTGGCATGTGAGTGTGTGGGTGTTGAGTGTGTGGCATATCAGTGTGTGGGTGTTGAGTGTGTGAGTATTGAGAGTGTGGGTATATGAGTGTGGGTATATGCCACATGAGTGCACCAACGATATCACAGAGGGACAAGCAGAGGGTCAACACCGCTTCCATTGCCGCGCGCGCACACACACACACCTCCTCGACGATGGATTCCTCAGCAAAATCAACCGAATAGTCTCCGGATTGGCGGCTATCACTTGCTTGTGCCCCCCTCGCCACACCCTCTGCCTCGGCGGCCTCCTCTGTCTGCTGTGCTCCCACTGCACTGGCTACGTGCGCCTGTTGTATCTCGCTGGTGTACCTGTCACGCAGCCGGGCGCACGCGAGGGCGCGTGCAAAACAAGCACCCAGCGCCTCTGCTGCCTGCCGTGTGCTGGCGTGCGGGTGGTGGTGTTGTATGTCTTGTCGTGCGTGTTGTTGATCGTGTTCCTCTTGCGTGCTGTGTCTCGCGTCGTGTTGTTCGTGTTCCCCTTGCGTGTCTTGTCCCTCCTCTTGTTCCTCTTGTATCGCTTGTCTCGTGTCATGCTGCACCATGTCCTCTCTCGCGTCCTGCAGCTGCGTCTCCTCTGCAACCTCATCCACCTCCACATCCACCTCCACATCCTCATCAGTAGCCACACTATCAGCACCGAGACTGCCGTCAAGATTCTTGCCAGCCTCCTCTGCCCCATCCCCTGCGCTTGCTTCGGCACTGCCTGCAGGAGGCGGCAGAGGGGTGGGGCTCGACAAAGAGCCCTCTCGACTCTCTGATTTGTGCAGTGGAGGTGCGGCGGTACCCTCGCCTCCCATCGACAGCGACGTCGAATCACCCTCGAACGCATCTGCGCTTTACCACACATGCCTTGTCAACACCTGCCCCATCAACACACTTAAAGCAAGTGCCCTATCAAAACAATTGGCAAACATGCCCTATCAACACACTTAGCACACATGCCCTATCAATGTGACTCTTTCGCCTTGTTGTGTGTGAGTGCAAACCACCCCTCGGGGGCCAATTCGTAGAGACAGAAGCAAGAGAGGAAGCAGTAAAACAAAAGAGGGTGCGGTGATGGGACGAGAGCACGGCCGCACCCGTGGGAGGCCGGGTGGCCTCCCCGCACCCTGACTGGCACACGACATCATGTGCACAACACTCAACTCGCATGCGCCAAAACTGTCACCACACATGCACACCACAGGGCGAGGTCGGCAGAGAGAACTGCGTGGGGTATCTCACTCCACAGGGCCGTGTTGAAGAAATGACAGACACACCACACACTCTCCGACACAAATCACACTGAGACACAAGACAGAAACTGAAGAAAGTCTAAAGGCAAACCTGAGTAGGCCTGCGACGCAGCAACAACTGCCGATGCACCACCCGGCCCTTGCACGCTGTCTGCACCGCCCTGTTCTTGTACCACCATATGTCAGAGTCTTTCCATATGTCAGAGTCTTTCATATGTCAGAGTCTTTCAAACTCCCAACACAACCACCTTGAGCACCCCACCCCACCCACCCACCTGCTGCGTCCTCCTTTTGTTGCCACCCCCAACAGGCAGCCAGGAAAGAGAGACAGAGAGCGAAAGAGAGAGGGAGCGGGCAGGCAACAGAGACCAGGGCATCATCCTCAAAGGTATGAGAATATCGTGCAGTATCATCTTCAAAGGTATTCGAATAGGCAGGAAGCGAGGAGAGGAGGGCCGAGCCCAACAGCCCACCACCGGGCCGCGGCGACACTCGGCTGACGTCGAGATCTTCTGATACACTTCCTTCCTGTGTCACGTCTCTTCTCGAGCCTCCCCCTGCAGACACACCCCCACACAGGGCTCTGTGAGAATACCTCACACACTCTGGGGCAGCAGCAGGGCCGGAGTGTCAGAGCGAGTGTCAGAGCGTGACTACTAGTCTTGACACCGCACACACACCGCACATACTCACCGCACATACTCACTGCACATACTCATACTCGCCTTTCTCCAAGTGTATATATGTTTGTCGTTGTGTGTGTGTGCGTGCGCGTAGGAGAGGGAGCAAGCGAGAGCGTATGGAAATTGACATGTGTAAGAGCGTGTGGAAACGTTTGTGCGACGCGCAAGCAAACATCTGGCAGTGCTTTGCACAAGACACGACATCCTTGGCGACACACACGATATCCTTGGCGTCTTGTTGGCCTGCACGCCACAAGGAAGACAGGACTACTCGTTGCATGTGTGGTGTTGAAGAACAACACACGGAGGCACGGCTGCTCCATGCCTAGAGTGCACCTGCTACGAAAGAAGCCATATAGATATGGAATGGGGCTATGGTACAGCGAGGTGCTGTATGCACCTAACAAGAGCCATGTGTCATATACATCTAACGACACCCAAACAAAAGGGTGGAGAGGGCGGGGAGAGGAACCTATGGCCTCTGACACTATGGAAGCAGCCGCAAGAGAGAGCCCTGGCGCATCTGCCTGTTGCCACCGCTCACTATCACCTCCTTCAAACGTATCCGAATACCCACCACCAGAGTGCAGCATGGCAGCAGGCGTGACGGGAGGCACAGGCACAGGCAGACTAGCACCAGCCGAGGCCTCTTCAAAGTCTTGCGAATAGGCGCCTTCAGACACACTGCCTGCCGCATGTGAGGCTA
>Ga0105055_10011933_pt1 | contig 10642 bp, 9 predicted proteins | sample BON03_FD_78090 | JGI IMG/M metagenome (GOLD analysis project Ga0105055, IMG submission 78090) | Freshwater microbial communities from Lake Bonney liftoff mats and glacier meltwater in Antarctica - BON-03 | ecosystem: Environmental > Aquatic > Freshwater > Ice > Glacier meltwater | place: Lake... | reverse complement strand
GCGATCACGAGATGCGGCATCACTTCGTGGCATCCAGCCGCAACCGCGTCGCATAGGCCTTGGAGATGTGCAGCCGCGCCGCCGCATCCGCGCCGTCCTCGTCGCGGGTCTCAATGGCGTGGATGATCGCCTCATGCTCGGTCACCGTCGCGTCGCCGCGGCCCGGATCGGCCAGCCCCGCCAGCGTCAGCAGCGCCATGGAGCGGCGGATCCCCTCCAACATGCTGTTGAGATAGCGGTTGTGGCTGGCGCGATGGATCTGACGGTGAAAGCGCCCGTTGTTCTCGCGCAGCGGTTCGGGCTGATCGACGAGGGCGCGGCTGGCCTCGACCAGCCCGCGCAGGAGCGCGATTTCCTCAGGGGCGGCATGGCGCGCGGCGAGGCGCGCGGCCAGCCCCTCGACCACGGCGCGCACTTCGTAAAGCTCGCCAAGCTGGTCATGGTCGAGCGAGGCGACCACCATCCCGCGCCGCCCGTCATGGGAGACGACGCCTTGCGTCTCAAGCCGCCCCAGCGCCTCGCGGATCGGGGTGCGCGAAAAGCCGAAGGTTTCGGCCAATTCGGTCTCCACCAGCCGCGCGCCGGGCGGAAAGGCGCCGCGGTCGATGGCGTCGAGGATCATCGTGTAGGCGTCTGCGCCGGAATCGCGGCTGGTGTCACGTCGCATCGCTCCGTCTCTCTCCTGTGTCGTTCGCCTTTCAGCATGCAGGCGCCGGGGCGCGTGCGGCAAGCCCGGATTCAGATCAAAAGCGCCTCCACCTCTGCGGTCAGCGCCTTCACCTCGGCCGCGGCGCGGGAGCGGGGCTGAAACTCAGCCGCCGCATGGCCGGTGAGAAACGCGGTCGAGAACGCGACCCGCGCGCCTAGCCGCGTCTCCAGCAGGTCGGCCCGCGCGGCCGCGAGCAGGGCCAGCGCCTCCTCCACCGCGCCGCCGCGGGGCGGCACGCGGTTCAAAACCACCCGCGCGCGGGCCTTTTCCTTGCGGCACAGGTCCAGCATCGCCTCGGCGGCCCAAGCGTCCAGCGGCGTCGGCTGGCACGGCAGCAGCACCAATGCAGCCTCGCGCAGCGCGGTGCGCAGCAGGCTTTCGGCATTGCCGGGGCAATCCACCAGCACCCGCTCGGCGATCTTGGCGGCGGCGCGAATGTCGCCCCCCGCGCGCCAGTCCTTCGATTCGACCAGCGTGATCCCCGCATCGGCCCTCAGCCGCGCCCAACGGCTGAGCGACCGCTGCGGGTCGAGATCCACCAGCGCGACGGCGCGCCCTTGCGCGCGCCACGCCACCGCCAGCTGCGCGGCGAGCGTGGTCTTGCCCGACCCGCCCTTTTGCTGCGCGAGCACCACAATTTTCGACATCTCCGCCCTCCCCCGCAATGGGTCGGCGCAGGTCCGCGTTTCGCGGTCTCAGACGATCCGACCCCACAGATCGTAATCGGAGGCGTCCTCAACCACCACATCAAGTTTGTCGCCGGGCTTGAGGGTTTCATACCCCTCCTCGATGAACAGATTGCCGTCGATTTCAGGCGCGTCAGCCCAAGTGCGGCAGGTGGCGCCGTCCTCATCGATCTCGTCGACGATCACCGGCAGGGTCCGCCCGACCTTGGCGGCCAGCTTGGCGACCGAGATGCGCTGCGCGGCTTGCATGAACCGGTCCCACCGCTCCTGCTTCAGCTCGGGCGCGATATGATCCGGGAGCGCGTTGGCGCGCGCGCCGGCGACGTTTTCATATTGGAAGCAGCCGACGCGGTCCAATCGCGCCTCCTCCATCCAGTGGAGCAGGTGCTGGAATTCCGCCTCCGTCTCGCCGGGAAACCCGACGATGAAGGTGGAGCGCAGCGTGATCTCAGGCCTGATCTCGCGCCAGGCGGCGATCCGCTCCAGCGTTTTGGCTTGGTTGGCGGGACGTGCCATGCGCCGCAGCATGTCCGGATGGGAATGCTGGAACGGAATGTCGAGATAGGGCAGCACGCCATGGGTGTCGCCGGGCCGCGCCATCAGGTCGATCAATTTGTCCACATGCGGGTAGGGATAGACGTAGTGCAGCCGCGTCCACATCGGCAGCTGCGCCAGCCCGCGGGTCATGTCCTCAATGTGCGCGCGATACTCGGTGTCGCGCCAGCGGCTGACCGCGTGCTTGATGTCGAGGCCGTAGGCGGAGGTGTCCTGGCTGATGATCAGCAGCTCGCCCACCCCGGCGTCGGCCAACCGCTCCGCCTCGCGCAGCACCGCCGCGACGGGCCGTGAGGCGAGCTTGCCACGCATGTCGGGGATGATGCAGAATTTGCAGGCGTGGTTGCAGCCCTCGGAAATCTTCAGATACGCGAAATGCCGCGGCGTCAACTTGACCCCGGTGGCGGGCATCAGATCGATGAACGGGTCCGGGCTGGGCGGCGCCGCCTTGTGCACCGCGTCGAGCACCTGCTCATATTGATGCGGGCCGGTGACGGCGAGCACGGATGGATGCGCGCCGCGGATATAGTCCTCCTCGGCGCCGAGGCAGCCGGTCACGATCACGCGCCCGTTCTCCGCCAGCGCTTCGCCGATCGCCTCGAGGCTTTCGGCCTTGGCGCTGTCGAGAAACCCGCAGGTGTTCACGATCACCGCGTCGGCCCCGGCGTAATCGGGGCTGATCGCATAGCCTTCGGCGCGCAGGCGGGTCAGGATCCGCTCGCTGTCCACCAGCGCCTTGGGGCAGCCGAGGCTGACCATCCCGATGCGCGGCTGGCCGGGCCGAGCGTCCGTCGCGGCGATGCGCGGCCCCGGCGCCTGATCAGGGCGCGCGGAGCCGAGATTTGGGGGCGTCCCCGCGCCTGCGCGGGCGTCGACCGGGGCGCGGAGCGGCTGAAGAGCCATTGGCAAGCGGGGGGGCGAGGTGCGATCCATGCGCCAGCCTATACAAGAGCGCGCGCCGCGCGAGAAGGGGCGGCGTCATGTGTCGCACCCCCCCTGTGGCCGGGCCCTGCCGCAGGGCCCGGCTGGTGGCGCCTGCCCGCGGACCCGGTCAGGTCAGCGCGCCCAGATGCGCCTCGAATGCGGTGCGCATGTCGGCGACGCTGAACGGCTTGGCGACGAAGTGATCGACCTCGCCCCCGGCGGCCTGATCGCGGTATGCCTCGGACGTCGCGAGAAACACCGGAATGCGGTTCAGCACCGGATGCGCCTTGATCTTTTTGGCGAGGTCGAGGCCGCTCAGCCCCGGCATGTTGAGGTCCGAGATCACGACGTCGAATTTCTTCGCCATCAGCGCCTCGAGCGCGGCGTCCGCCGTGGCGGCCAGCGCCACGTCCACGACGCCAAGCCTTTTGAGGCACTGGCGCGCGAGGCCGCGCATGGTTTGCTGATCGTCGACCACAAGAACCTTGAGGGATTTTGCTGCAGGCATGTCAGTCTCCTGTTTGATATTATGCCGCGCCTGAGCGCGCAGATGTGCGCGCCGCAGCGCAGATGCGTGCGGGCAGGGCGTCGATTTCTCTGGTTTCATCGAGCGCGCCGATCTCTTGCGCGGCCTTGGGCATGCCATAGACCACGCAGCTTTCAGGCCCCTGGCCGAGGCAGTACGCCCCGGCTCGGCGCATCTCTCGCAACCCGATGGCGCCGTCTCGGCCCATGCCGGTGAGAATCGCGCCGACCACGCCATCCCCGAAGGCTTGCGCCACCGAATGGAACAACACGTCGACCGAGGGGCGATGACCTGAAACCGGCGGCCCGTCATGCAGCATGCACATCACTCTGCCGCCGGATTTCGCAACCTCGAGATGGCGGTTGCCGGGCGCGATGCGCACGGACCCCGGGCCGATCACTTCGCGGTCTTGCGCCTCGGCCACGTCGCGACCGAGCTGCTCGCGCAAGCGCGCCGCGAAGCGGGCGGTGTACGCCTCGGGCATATGCTGCGCGATCACGATCGGCGGACAATCCCCGGGCATGCCCGCGAGCAGTCGCGACAATGCCGCGACCCCGCCCGTGGAGGCGCCGATGGCGATCAGCCCGCGGCGCCATGGCGGTCCGCCGCCGCTTTGCGGCGCCTGCGCCACCTGCCCGGTCGGGCGCAGCGTCGCGGCCGGCAGCGGGCCGGGCGTGCGCCGCCTCGCGGTGGCGCGCGCCGCCAGCCGAACCTTTTCGCGCAGGATCAAGCCGAAGCGATCCGCTTCGGACCGGCCAGTGGGCTTTTGCGCCACATCCACGGCCCCGATCTCAAGCGCCGCGAGCGTCGCGTCGGCGCCCTGCGCGGTGAGCGAGGAGACCATGACGACCGGCATCGGCCGCAACGTCATGATCTTGTCCAGAAATTCTAGCCCGTTCATGCCGGGCATTTCGACATCGAGCGTGACGACGTCGGGATTGCATTCCTTGATCAGGCAGCGCGCCTCCGCAGTGTTGCGCGCAAGACCCGTGACGCGAATGTCGCCCTCCAGCTCCAGCGCATCTTTCACCATCATGCGCATGAGCAGGCTGTCATCGACGACGACCGCTGAAATGATGCGAGGCTCCGCCATCAGAACAACTCCACCCCGCCCGCCTTCGGGGCGGCGCTGGCTTGGCGGGCCAGCTGCTTTTCCTCCGCGCGCATGCGTGAGGAGGCCGAGGGCGGCAGCCGCAGCACCGAGGCGCGCCCCGATCCGGGAAAGAAGAACACCCGCCGCGCACGATCGCCGCCCAGATCCTTGGCGGTGACCTTGATGCCCTCCAAACGCAGATATTCCTCCACAAAGCGGGAGTTTCGGTCGCCGACCGTCTCTTTGGCGGCGGTGTCGATCACATTGGCGCCGCCGAATATCTTGGCCTCGAGGTCCTGGCGCACCGAGCCGGAGCGCAGGATGTCGTTGATCAAAACCTCCATGGCGTGAACTCCGTAGCGGGCCGAGCGTGCGCCATCGCCCGCCCCATCCTCGCCAGGCAGCAAGAAATGGTTGAGCCCGCCGATGCCGCGGCGCATGTCCCGGATGCAGGCGGCCACGCAGGAGCCGAGCAGCGTCGAGACCGCGGTGTCCGGACTGTCGATCACCTTGTGATGTCCGGGCAGCACGCTGATGGCCCAGGCGTTGATTTTTGGATCGAAATAAGCGGAACTGTCTCGTGCTGATGCCTGTATCATGCGCGCCTCCGATATATGGTGCGTCCTTCGGATATCAAAAGCGGGTGCTCGCCGAGCAAGGATTCCGAATGTCCAAGATACAGAATGCCATGTGGCGCCAACATTTGGGAAAATCGATTGATCAGATTTAACTTTGTTTCTGAATCAAAATAGATGACAACGTTCCGACAAAATATGGCATCGAACGGACCGCGAAATTTCCAGTCATGCAGCAAGTTAAGCTGGCGAAAGCAGATCAAAGATTTCAATTTTTCGGTGAAGGTCGCGCCGTCCTCTTGAGCGGCCATGTGGCTGCGGCGCAGCGCTTCCGATATCCCCTTGAGGCGATCTTCGGGGTAGTGACCCGCCTGTCCGGTTGCCAGAACATTGGTGTCGAGATCGGTCGCCAAGATCCTTAGATCCCGGCCCTGTCCCGACGCCCCCTGCGACAGCGCGGTCATGGCGATGGTGTAGGGCTCCTCTCCCGTTGAGCAGCCGGCCGACCAAATCCGCACCCGGCGCGTGCCGGAGGCCGCGAGCGGGGCCAGCACCTCTTGCGCCAAATGGGTGAAGTGGTGCCCCTCGCGGAAAAACGACGTGAGGTTGGTGGTCACGGCGTTGGCGAACTCTCCCAGCTCGCCGGCGCCGCCAGGGCCCTCGACCAGATCGAGGTAGTCGCAGAACCGTTGCATGCCCAAGGCCCGCAAACGCCGCGACAGCCGCGTGTAGACCATTTGCCGCTTGTGGTCCTTGAGGATGATGCCGGCCAGCGATTCAACCATCGCCGCGACGCGGCGAAAGTCGACGTCCGTCATTTCAAAGTCGCGGTCCGCGCCGGACCGGCGCTCTGCGGTGCGAAGGTTGGCGCTGCTCATGCTTCAGAACTCCGACCAGTCTTGTTCTGCCGCGGCGCCGCCCGCGGCGGCGCGCGCCGGCGCAGACGACGGCTTGGCGGGGGACGACGGGCGTGGGGTCGCCTTCGGTTCAGGCTTTCTCGCGGCGGCGGATTTGACCGCCGGGCGCGGCGCGCTGGACGCGGGCGGCGCCGATTTCGCGCGGGGCGCCGCCGCCGCACCCGCAGTCGCACCCGTCCCGCGCGCGGATTTCACCTCTTGGGCGTCAACCTTGAAGAAGGCCACGAGATCGACCAACCAAGCCGTCTCGTTCTGCAGCCCTCGCGCCGCAGCTGCGCTTTCCTCAGCCATGGTGGAGTTCTTTTGGGTCATTTCGTCCATGTGGCTGACCGCGATGGAGATTTCTTCGACGCCAGACGATTGCTCGCGGCTCGCGGCGGAAATATCCTCGATGGTTTCGGCGACTTTCGCGATCGCGCCGACGATCTCCTGCAGCGCCTCGCCCGTGGAGGTCACCAGCTTGACGCCTTTGCCGACATGCTGCGTGCTGTCCTGGATCAGCGAGGTGATGTCCTTGGCCGCCTGACTGGACCGCTGCGCCAAGGTGCGCACCTCGGCCGCGACAACGGCGAAGCCTTTGCCGGCCTCACCGGCGCGCGCCGCTTCGACCGCGGCATTCAGCGCGAGAAGGTTGGTCTGGAACGCGATGCTTTCGATCACGCTGATGATGTCGGAAATCTTGTGGGAGCTTTCCTCGATCAACGTCATGGCGGACACAGCCTCTTCCATGACGTTCTTGCCGCCGCGCGCCCGGTCCGCCGCGGCGCGGGCCAGCTGGTTCGCCTTGTCCGCATTCTCCGCGTTCGCTTTGACGTTGGCGGTCATCTCCTCCATCGTCGCGGCCGTCTGCTCGAGCGAGGAGGCCTGCGCCTCGGTGCGGCCCGACAGTTCCTGCGCCCCATCCGCGATCGAGGCCGTCGTCTCGCCCATGGAGGAGGAGGCGCGCTTGATGTCCGACACCAACTCGCCGATTTTGCCGATGGTGTCGTTCACGCCTCTCGCGACCTCGGCGAGGGTGCCCTGATGGCTCTCGGACATCCGGCGGGTCAACTCTCCGGCTGACACGCCGATCATGACCCCGTTGACCTCCTTGAGGAAGGATTCCGAGACGTCGCAGATCCGGTTCACACCATCGGCGAGGTCCATCATGAACTTCATCGACGTGTTGAGTTTGATGCGTGGCGAGAAATCGCCCTTGGCAACCGCATCGATCACCGTGGAAATCTGCTTCTCGACCTCGATGTTGTCTGTGCGATCGCGCCATGTGACGCCATAGCCAAGAACATCGCCGTTCTTGCCCGTCATTTTTGTGATGTGCAGCCCGTAGTAGCGGCCGCCCAGGCGCACCAGCTCTGACTCGCCCGTGCGCGGCTGATTCACTTTGGCACGGTTGTTTTCGGGCCGGCGATGGAAGACGTCGACATTCACGCCGATCAGCGTGTCGAGGGTCAGGCCCGGATGCATTTCTTGCAATGTGGGCAGGACCGGCGCCAGTCCCTTTTTCATCGCTTGGTTCACATAGACGATGGTCATGTTTTCGTCGGCGATCATGACCATGGCGTCGCTGCTGGTGAGGGTGCCGGCCAGGCGTTGGGATTCGACCGATTTTTCGTAGATGATGTTGAGAGAGCGCGCGAGATCGCCGATCTCATCGCTCCGTTCAAGTCCGGGAACCTTGCTCGCGTCGCCATTGGCGATCTTAGCGACCTGTCCGGCGATGCTGAGAAGCGGGCGCGCGAAGCTGCGTGCCATAAGCCAGCCAAGCAGCGCGACCAGCAGCAGCACCGGCAGGATCGACATGCCCATGACATTGCGCAGCGCGGTCACGTCGCTCTCGATGGCGGTGACGCTTTCCTCGACCACCAGGCGCAATTCCACGCCGTGATAGGTCACGGGCGTCACGGCGAATTCAGCCATTTTGCCCAACAGACCGAGTGTGGTCGTGGCGCCTGAATCGGCGGCGATCCGTTCGGGCGTGGGTGGGTCGAACCGCGTCGTCAGCGTTTCATCGACGTCCGTGCCCGGCACGTCGGTGCGCAGCACCCCGTCGACGCCGACCAGATAGGCGGCGAAGCCGCGCGTCACATCATTGTTCCGCCCGACGACCGTGTTGAATCGGTCGAGGGGCACCTGCAGCGCGACGGCGCCCAGAAAGGTTCCGTCCGCGCCAAGGAGCGGCGTTGCGACGAAGGCGGCCGGCGCCATCGCGCTGGGCGCATAGCGCGCGAAATCTGAGAACGCGATCAGGTCGCCGCGCGTCGACTCGCGCACTTGCCGGAACACTTTTGACAGACCGGTTTGCGCCAGATCTCCGCTCAGCAGGTTGGAGCCGTAGTCGGATTCCTTGAACACCGAGTAGATGATGTTTCCATCCGCATCGATCAGGAAGAGGTCATAGTACCCGCCACCTTCCTGAAAGCTGCGGAAGGTCGGATGATATCTTGCATGCACGCTTGAATAGATCGTCTTGTCGCCTGCATCGACCAGCAGCTGTTTCGATCCGAGAGGATTTGGATTGTTGTCGATGTAGGCTGCCTTCAGCGTCTTTTCCGCATCGCCTGGCAGGCTGTCCCAGCCTGTGCGAATGTCGGCGAAAGCGCCCTTGCCCAAAAAGCTGGACCGCAGGAAAACAAGGTCCTGGTCGACCTGATCTAGATACTCCGAAAGCATCGCTGCCTGCTTTACGGATGACAGGTTCAGTCGCTCCACCGCGCTGTCGACCGCAACCTTGCTGGCTGAAATCAGCGATATGCCGCCGATCAGCACTCCCGACAGCAGCGCCGCCGCGGTCATGCCGAGCGTGAGCTTTTTCGTGATGGAGAAACCGCCGAAGAACGACGGGGCGCCGATGCTGGGCATGGGGGCGATCCTTTCAGTGGGGCGAGAGGTGTTCAGGCGGCGTGATCGCGCCGCACGCCGAACAAATTGACGAGGTCAAGAAGCGCGACCATGTGGTCTTCGGTGTTGACCAGACCGCTGATCGCGGAGGTGTCCGCGTCCGGCGCGCTGTCGGGGACGGGCCGGATGTCATCGACCGACACGGTGACGATGTCCGACACCGCGTCGACCAGAACGCCCACGGTCTGCTCGCCGATCCAAACGATGACCACCACATGGGTTTCCGTCGCTTCGGTCAGCGCGCCGCCGAAGCGGGCGCGCAGGTCATGCACCGGCACGATGGTCCCGCGCAGGTTCAGCACCCCGCGGGTGTAGTGCGGCTGGTTCGGCAGCGCCGTGGTGGGCGACCATTGCTTGATCTCCCGGACTTGGACGATGTCCACGCCATAAGCCCGGTCGCCGACCATGAAGGTGACGTATTGCTTGTAGCGCGGGATGGCGACGCCATCGGGCCCTAGAAGTTCGAGGCCCTCGCGCTCTTCGTCGGTTTCGGCTGACGCTTTCAATGGAACGTCTCCTGCGATTTGAAGTGCTGCGAAGCGCCCAGCGCCACCAGCGAGGGTACGTCGAGGATCAGCGCGACCCGGCCATCGCCAAGAATGGTCGCGCCCGACACGCCGTCGACGCGGCGAAAGTTCGCTTCGAGGCTCTTGAGAACCACTTGGCGCTGACCGATCAGTTCATCGACCAACAGCGCGATGTGACCATTGGTTTCCGTGTCCACGACAATGGCCATTTCTTCCGGCGCCGCGACGCCTTCGACGCCGAGCGCAGAGCGCAACGACATCAGCCGGAGATATTCGCCGCGCCGCGCCAGAACGCGGCTGTTGTCGGGCAGCCTTTCGATCACGCAATTCTCGAGGCGGAGCGCTTCGACCACTGACGACAACGGCAGGATGAACCGCTCGTCGCCCACGCAGATCGTCATGCCGTCGAGAACCGCCAGCGTCAGAGGCAGCGTGATCGTGAATTTCGTGCCTTTGCCGGGGGTCGAGGTCAGAAGACACCGCCCACCCAGCGATTGGATCTTTTTCTTCACCACATCCATGCCCACGCCGCGGCCGGAGACCGAGCTGACCTCGGCCGCGGTCGAAAACCCGGGGTGGAAGATCAACTGGTCGATTTCTTCGGGCGGCAGCTGGTCGTCGGGGCCGATCAACCCGGCTTCGATCGCTTTTTCCTGAACGCGCGCGCGGTTGATCCCGCGTCCGTCATCCTCGATGGTGATGATCACGCGCTCCCCGCGATGCTCCGCCGACAGACGGATGGTGCCAATCCGGGGCTTGCCGGCCGCCGCGCGCTCCTCCGGCCCCTCCAACCCATGATCCATCGAGTTGCGCAGCATATGGGTCAGCGGTTCCGCCAATTCCTCGATCACCGTCGTGTCGACCTCGGTGTGCTCGCCAGACACCACCATGCGGGCTTCTTTTTTAAGCGTATCGGCGAGGTCGCGCACCACCCGCGGCATGCGCGAGAACACCGATTTGACCGGCTGCGCACGGATTGCCATCACGCTTTCTTGCAACTCACGGGTCTGCCGGGTCATCGCCTCGACCGAGTGGCCGATCTCCAGCGATGTGGCCGCATCGGTTTCGGTCAGCTTTTGCGCAAGCACCGCCTGAGTGATCACGATCTCGCCGACCAGGTTCACCAGCCGGTCGATGCGCATCAACTCGACCCGCAGAGTCTTGGACACGGACGTCCGCGTGCCGCTGGCGACTTCGCCCTTTGGCTCGCCGCTTTCCGCAGGCGTGGCGGC
>Ga0105055_10011932_pt1 | contig 10643 bp, 5 predicted proteins | sample BON03_FD_78090 | JGI IMG/M metagenome (GOLD analysis project Ga0105055, IMG submission 78090) | Freshwater microbial communities from Lake Bonney liftoff mats and glacier meltwater in Antarctica - BON-03 | ecosystem: Environmental > Aquatic > Freshwater > Ice > Glacier meltwater | place: Lake... | reverse complement strand
TCGGCAGCCCCGAAAATACAAAAAACGGGAGCGACGCGTGAGAAATGTCCAATTGGCATAATCTTAATTTTGAAACTTTATTGGATTTTTCAAATTAGCCCCTTTTCGGCCAGGCACTACATATCACGTGCTCAGTCTATTCTGCAGCATGGTAAATTCGTGGGCGATATTCTCTATTCAATAGGAGAAAATTCCCCCTGCACGAGCCTGGAGCCACGTGGTCTTTTTACTCCGCCACAGGGGTATGACTATGATATCTGTGATCCGAAGTCGATATTGACCCGCATGAGTGTCAAGGACGGTCGATTTGTTCTGCCGGACGGGATCAGCTATTCGCTGCTTGTGCTGCCAGACGATACCATGATGACACTTCCAATGCTTAAGAAGCTCGGTGAGTTCCTCAAGAATGGTGCTACAATTGTTGCTCCTAAACCGGTCGCATCACCGAGTTTAACTGGGCAGCCTGGCGCAGACTTGAAACTCAAACAATTGGCCGATCAACTTTGGAACGATTATGCCAATCAGATCTTCTGGAATGTTTCTGTGGCGGATGTGGTGAAAAAAATGAAGATTCAACCGGATTTCAAGGTTCAGCCTGGATTCCCGTTCCGATGGATCCACAAAACCATTGAGGGCGATGATTACTACTTTGTTGCAAACGGATCGGATAAGGCGGTTAAGATCCAGGCAACTTTCAGAACGACGCAGGGTAAACCGCAGCTTTGGATTCCCCATACTGGTGAGATCAGAGAACTTGCAGACTACACTCAGACTGGTTCCGAGACGGTGGTGCCCTTGGAGTTTGTCGCACACGAGGCTTATTTTGTAGTGTTCACAAAAGCGGATGCGCCGGTGGCTCAAAAGAATTTCCCAAGCTATGAGTCGATAGCAGATATCACGGGGGAGTGGATGGTTGAGTTTGATGAAGAGTGGGGCGGGCCTGCCAAGCCGGTTGTCTTTGCAACTCTTCAGGACTGGACAACGCGCCCGGAGCAGGGGATCAAATACTATTCAGGAACAGCAACGTACCGTAAAACATTTGATCTTCCGAAAAGGTTGAAGCAGGGAGAACGACTATTCCTGAACCTTGGGAAGTTTAAAAATGTTGCCGAAGTACGGGTGAACGGAAAGGATGCGGGCATCGTCTGGTGTGCCCCGTGGCAGGTCGAGATTACCGACCTGGTCAAATCCGCTAATAACAAGTTGGAATTAGATATAGTCAACTTGTGGGTAAACCGTCTGATAGGCGATGAGCAACTGCCCGAAGATGTGGAGTACAGTACCGGAGCGTGGCACCTGGTTAAGAAGTGGCCGAAATGGCTGACCGATCCAGAGACACCACGCACCTCCGGACGCTATGCATTTTCTACCTTCAATCACTGGAACGAAGACAAGAAAGACAGCCCGCTGTTGCCCTCCGGCCTGTTCGGACCAGTCACGCTTCAAGTGGCCGAATAGAACGGCGATAAGCGCTTGTTGAACTGTAGCGTGTTGCTGCTTGGTGCCACCTTGCGCTCGTTTGAATGGGGGAGGGGGAGTCCTTCCTGTCGTCGCGTGCCGTTGTTTTTCAGTGCCAGTGCACGTATTGATCGGAGGCGGGCTGAAGGTTTCGACACGGGTAAAATAAAAGGGGTAAAATAAAAGATGACATGGGAGGAGTTGCAGGCGGTGAAGAATCACCAACACTACGACTCTTACTATGTCATCTTTTTTCACTCGTTTGGGCTAGCATTATGAAACGTTCTTTTTCAGTCATTACATCGGTTATTTTTCATGGCATAATAGTCATTTTATGTGTTACCGATGTCCTTGTGTTAACTGTTACCTATGTCCTTGTGTCATACCGTCGACGGAGGTCTGCGAGTATTTTTCAGGACAGGCAATTTTCAGGGCATGACGATGCAAACTTATGGATAAGGATATGCTTGTCAGGACAGAAAAATATGCGGAGTCTTCTGTTTGCCCTTAGGAAGGGTAGGTTATGGGCGACAAAAAGACGGCATCTTTAAAGAGTATTGCGGCGGAGCTGGGCATTTCGGTGTCGGTCGTTTCGCGCGTACTGAGCGGCAAGGCGCGGCAGTATCGTATTAGCGAGAAGACTGAAAAGCGGGTGCAGGACGAGGCCGACCGGCTGGGGTTCTCTCCGAATCTGATCGCCAGCTCCCTGCGCTTGAAAAAGACCCATACCATCGGCCTGATCATCCCCGATATTTCAAACAACTTTTTTTCCAGCGTGGCGCGGTTTGTGACGATTGAGGCGCGCAAGCGCGGCTACTCGATTATCCTGTGCGACTCGCAGGGGAACGACCAAACGGAGATTGAGGCCATCCGCCTGTTGCAAAGCCGGAGTGTGGACGGCCTCATTATCACGCCAGTGGGGCAGATTGGCGGCCTGCTTAAAGGGCTGCTCCTGAGGAAAGTGGACATGTGATTCTCTTTAACAGAGGATCATTGAAGAGTTGGAGGCGAGTAATCCAGCCTCAGCGACGAGCCCCAAGAAGGTGGTCGCTGAGATCGCCGAGCTTCGCAAGGATCTGGCGAAGTCCGTGCGGAGCATGAGCCGTAGCTGCGTGTGTATGCCCTTCAGGGTACTTCAGCCGCAGTTTCTCATTGCGTATTAGCGCATTCAAAAACTGGGAGTAATATCTAACCCACTGAACCATCAAGTGCATGACTTGCAGTAGCTTAGTGCTCCCCTCCTGGTTCTTCGCTATTTGTAGTGGTTTTCATTATAGGCGCCCTATTAGCGGTCACTGACTCCGCCGGCTCTCTGAGAGCCTAAAATGAAAGAAAAATCCAGAGCCAGCAAAGCTGGGGACCGGTTAAAAAATGCAGAGCCTCAGCCGTCAGGGTCAGGGTCCCAGCCCTTCGGCACAAAAATAAACTCTTCCGCCTACTTTCTAATACGGCGAGACAGGCATCCAGCGTGGATTTAAACCGCAGAGGTCGCGGAGAGCGCAGAGGGAGAAAAAAGAGCTGCAGGTCTGTGACAATTCAACCTCTCAGCGTCCTCAGCTGTTTCACTAGCTCAGGACAGGCAGGCTCAAGGCCCTGAGCTTGTCGAAGGGCGGTTAATCCCACGTATCAAGGGAACGTAGGATGGCAGTACGGAAGGATTTATGTCACTGAATTTTGAGCCACAAAAATGCACAAAGACCCAGAGCCCGGAGCCAGAACCGCTATCGCGGAAACCGCTTATTTTCGCTTATTTAACGCTTATTATTAAGATTTCATTTTGATCACGTTGTGCTCGATCTGCGTTCATCTGCGTCCATCTGCGGTTAAAAAATGCAGAGCCTCAGCCGTCAGAGTCAGGGTCCCAGCCCTTCGGCACAAAAATAAACTCCCATCCAGCGTGGATTTAAACCGCCCGCTTCCGTCTTCATTGCATTACGCCGTGACGTGTATGTTACGCTTATTTCCAGAGTATGTGAAGTGCCCTCAAAGGTCATATCTGCGTTCATCTGCGTCCATCTGTGGTTAAAAATGCAGAGCACTGACCGCTTCTATCCACTACAAATAGCGAGCCACCTTCCCTTGGTAAGGGAAGGAGCTTTCAGACCGGGGATTTTAATATGCAATGGCATTGGGCTAAGCACCGCGCTACGCTTTACTGACGTGCAGAGCATGAGCCGAAGCTGCGTGTGTATGCCCTTCAGGGTGCTTTAGCCGCAGTTTTTCATTGGAAGCGTGCGGTGTTGGTCGGACGCGGGCTGAAGGTTTCGACACGCTCAACCGAGCACACCGCGCTACACTTTACTTCCGCGAAGAGCCCTTTTGCCGGACATTCATCGATCACCGCGATGGCGCTGTTCGTGGAGGCAGATCTTTCTGCATCTCGCCGAGAGCTATCAGTTTTTCAGCCAAGCTCTGTAACGAGACGACTACACTGTTCTATCTGTTGCATTCTGTTGCCCTTCGTCGTTGACGCGTGTGTCAGGCTTCAGTTATTTTTAAATTCACCTCCAAAGATATTGTGATACTATTATTTATCGGCACCTTTGGAAACCTCCCCACGCAGCGCAGGCTACAAAAAGGAATGAACTATGAAACAATCTAAATGGATCTGGTGTGCTCAGCATGATGAGCAGTCTTATAATCAAACGGTTCTCTTTTCGCACGAGTTCGAGGTCAATTCGGTGTCCAACGGGCAGCTGCAAATTACGGCGGATAGCTGGTATCGCGTTTCGATCAACGGCAAGTGGATACACGATGGGCCGGCGCGCGCCTATCCCGACCATTATCAATATGACGAACACGATATTTCCGCCGCGCTCAAGCCGGGCACAAATAAGATCGAAGTCATTGCCCGCTACTTCGGCATCGGCACCTTCCACCAGATTCCACAGGCGGCGGGGCTACGCGCCGCACTGCTCGTTGATGGTGGTGTAATCGGCACCGACTCCACCTGGCAGGCCGCGCCTTCGAATGCGTGGCAGCAGTGGACGCCGAAAGTCTCCATCCAGATGGAGGCGTTCGAGGAATACGACGCGCGCCTTGCGAACGTGCTCGACTGGCAGCCTGCCGTTGAGCTCAAGCGTCCCGGAAAACTGATCTTGCGCAATACCGGCCTACTAACGAAAAAACCGCGCCGTCCGAAAGGCGAGCCGACCATTGCCCACGTCAAAAAGAGTGCGCCGCATTGGTGCGTGCCCGTCGCGCAGTTGGCGCATGGCGAATTGATTGAAGCCAATCATTATTCCAGCCGACCGGTTGTGTTGAGCACGACGCTCAGCGTCCGCTCGAAGCAGCAATTTAACTTTGCATCCGAAGAGTGGCAGGTTTCCGTGAATGGCCGTCTGCTCAAAACCGGTAAGGTAACGCTCTCGCCGGGCAAGCATGCCGTGCAGTTTTTCTGCATCAGCTTTTACGGTCATAATAAAGAGCTCGCATTTCCGTGGCTCAACCTGAACGGGTGGGGCGACTGGACGGTTGAAGTCGCTGCAACATGCCTGTTCCTCGATAACGATCGCCGCTGGTTTTCGTTTGAGCACAAAGAGGCCAAAAAGGTTGAAAGTCGCTGGTTGAAGGCCATTGAACAATACCCAACTGGGTTCTCCGCTCTGAACCTGCCGGAAGAGCAGGTCTTCATGGATGACGCGGCGGCTGAATTCTATAAGCGCGAAGCGGTCGGGACGGTTCGACGAGTCGTCCGCGATGGAATCGTCCATCCTTCTCGAAAAGGCGACGTGGAACTCTGCTATGATTTCGGCGAGCAGACCTGCGGCTATTTTGAATTTACGATTAAAGCTGAGGAAGGCGTGATTGTGGATCTTAACGCCGTCGAATACATCACGCCCGATGGAACCATTCAGCATACGCTTCCGTTCAACCGCAACGGTCTGCGCTACATTACGAAGAAAGGCGTCAACCGCTTTCGCTCGCTCAAGCGCCGCGCCGGGCAATATTTATTTGTCACGTTGCGCAACCAAAAGACGCCGGTGGAAATCAAGTCGGTGCGCATCATTGAATCGACCGCTCCGGTAAAACCGGTTCAGGTGTTTAAGTCGAGTGATCCCGCCTTGAATGAAATCTGGAAAATGTCCGAGCGCACCTTGCAGCTCTGCATGGAAGACACCTTTACCGATTGTCCGCTCTACGAGCAGACTTTGTGGATCGGCGATGCCCGCAATGAAGCGCTCTATGCCTTCGCTGCGTATGGTAACTACGATGTCTCCGCGCGTAGCCTGGAGCTCGGTGCGCAGTCATTGGAGCATTTCCCAATGGTTGGTTGTCAAGTGCCGTCGGCATGGGATTGCATACTATCGGCCTGGAGTTTCCTATGGGGGATTCACGTGTGGGAACACTATTTCCACAGTGGTGATAAACGGTTCCTGAAAAAACTTTGGCCGGCCGTCCTGAAAAATCTGGACGGTGCGGAGCAATACAAGGACGCACACGGCCTCTTCAGCGGCCCCATGTGGAACATGCTCGACTGGACCCCGATCGACGACCAGAACGAAACGGTGCTGCACAACAGCATGTTGTTGGCTGGTGCTCAGCAGGCCGCCGAAAAATGCGCCGAGGTGCTGGGCGATGTCGCTGCGGGGAAAAAGATTCGTGCCCGGCGCAATAAGCTCATCCGCGCCATCAACGCGCAGTGGGACGATGCAAAAAGCAGCTACCCGGATGCGCTGCTCGACACCACTGGAAAACCGAGCACCAAAACCTGCCAGCACACCTCCATGGTTTCGATCATGTGCGATGTGGCTTCTCCTGTGATTCGGGACAAAGCGCTCAATAACTTGCTCCATCCGCCGAAAGGAATGACCACGATCAGAGCGCCGTTCGCCATGCAATTTATGTATGAAGCGCTTGAAAAGGCCGGCGAGTATGATGCGCTGCTCGATTCCATCCGCAGTAAATATCAGCCGATGATTGATGCCGGTGCCAGCACCGTCTGGGAAATGTTTGCCGGAAGCCATTTCGATACCCAGGGCTTTCCGACGCGCAGCCATTGCCATGCCTGGGCTTCCAGTCCTATCTATTTTTTGAACAGCATCGTTCTCGGCATCCGCCAAACACAACCAGGTGGTCAAGCATTTGAGATCAGCCCATGGGTCGGTGATCTGACTTCAGCCTCCGGTGCCATGGCGACGCCTAAAGGGCCCGTGCGTGTCGCATGGAAATTGAAGGACGGGCAGTTGCAGGTGAACGTGTCGGCGCCAAAAGGCGTTGAGGTTGAATTTAAGGCAAATGACAGCTTTGCAAATTACGAAACTAATATAGATATCAAATAAAAAGGGGAATACATGAACAAGCGTACACTTTTATTTTCAGCACTAACCTTCTGCACTCTGGGTATCTGCGGCATGGGATATGCAGCTGAGGAAAAACTCAGAGCGCCAAAAGATAAACCGAATATTATTTTCATTCTGGTTGATGATCTCGGCTGGCAGGATGTGGGATATATGGGGGCGAAGCTCTTTGAAACACCGAATATAGACAAGCTTGCCGCCGACGGAATTAACTTTACCCAAGCCTACTCCAGTGGTCCGAACTGTTCTCCAGCGCGAGCTAGTCTGATGACGGGAACCTACACTCCGCGTCACAAGATCTATACTCCAGGTGGGGCATCTAAAGGAGACCCAAGATATATGCGTCTACTGGTCCCGACAGCTGGCCGCAAAGATAAAGAGCTTAAGAAACAAGCCCGAAAACAATTTGAGGTAACAAATAACCTTGTCAGCGATTTCATCTGCATACCAGAAGTACTCAAACAATCAGGCTATGCTTCTGCTCGACTTGGAAAATGGCATTTGGGAGGAGACACACAGGGTTTTGATATCAGTTCTGGAGATGGAATCGGCGGTCCACATGACTCATTTTACGGAAATATCGATGTCGCCGAAAATCTGACCAACCGCTCTCTACAGTTTATTGAAGATAACAAAGATAAGCCGTTCTTTCTCTATCTGTCTCATTGGGATGTGCACGTGCCCTATCAGGCGAGAAATCCAATTGTTGAAAAATATCAGGCCAAGCTCGATGCCATGCCTTTTGCAGAGCAACGGGAACTGAAAAAGCTGAGTCCGCAATATAAAAAAGCCATTATTCCTACCTACGCGGCCATGATTGAAGCGGTCGATACATCAGTCAAACGCGTGGTCGCTAAAGTTGATGAACTGGGACTTGCGGAGAATACTATAATCATTTTTACCAGCGATAATGGAGGACTACACACTGTGAGTCAGCTTGCACCTCTGCGCGGTATGAAGGGATCACTGTTTGAAGCTGGCGTGCGTGTTCCCGCGTGTGCTCGCTGGACTGGACAAATCAAGCCGGGCAGAACATCGAAAACACCCATCGCCAGTGTCGATTTCCTACCGACTCTGGCAAGTCTGGGAGATGCTCCGTTACCGACCACTCAACCGGTAGACGGAACTGATATCTCTCCAATCTTCTTCGGCGATCAAATAAAAGACCGCAGCCTGTTCTGGCACTTTCCGCTCTACCTCTGGGGTATCGGCTTGGAGTTCGACCTGCCGAATGGCAAAACCACCTCATGGCGTGGTTTCCCTTCGACGAGTATGGTCCGCGGTAAATACAAGATGATTCAGTTCCTCGAAGACAAAAGCTTTGCGCTATACGATCTTTCCAAAGATGTAGGTGAACAGAATAACATCATCGATTCAATGCCAGAGCTGGCATCACGCTTGAAAAAAGAGATGAATGCCTGGCAGAAAAAAACAAATGCTCCGATACCATCAATATCAAACCCAGAATGTATTTTAAAATAAATTTTCAACCACTAATAAACGCAACCAGGTGGTCAAGCATTTGAGATCAGCCCATGGATCGGTGATCTGACTTCAGCCTCCGGAGCCATGGCGACGCCTAAAGGGCCCGTGCGTGTCGTATGGAAATTGAAGGACGGGCAGTTGCAGGTGAACGTGTCGGCGCCAAAAGGCGTTGCGATTACGTTTAAGGAGAACGCCAGCCATCGCGGTCTAGAGCTGAAATATGAGTAAGGATATGCTGCCAAGGGGAGGTGGCTCGGTCTGTGGTTCGACAAGCTCACCATCCTGAGCCTGTCGAAGGGCCGAGACGGAGGGTTTTTTACTGTCATTTGAGTCAAGGCGGTAAAAACGCTCAACCGCGATTCGACAACTGCCTCACCGCAAAGCGCATAAGCACGGGGCTTACGCGGGATAGCCATTCAGGTTTCGGCACTACATGCGTGCGGTGCTTTCAACCTTTCGTTTGAAGTAAACATTTTTCAGAGGGTCGTGCTTGATGCCGAGGCCATTATAGATGCTCTTTTGACTGAGGTTCGCGCTGGTGGTGTTTTTCACATAGAGGCAGTGTCCATCATCTGTGTTAAAGGCAGTGACCACTCGGTCGTGAGAAGAAAGCAGATTTCTCACACTGTTCCAGGTATAGTTTAGCCCCGACTCGGAGAGCCTTCGCAGTATGGGGCAGACTATGTGATAGGCTAAAACCGAGAGGAAGATATGAGCGGTCGTCGCCTCTTCACACTTATGAAAGTTTGGCCTCAGACCTAAGTCCGATTTCATGGCGCGGAAGGAGCTCTCAATGGTGGTGAGACTTCTGTGGACGCCAGAGAGGTCTTCTTCGTTCAGGTCGATACGGTCGGTTCGGATGACGTATTTTCCCAAATTTTCTGATTTTGCCGCAGCCTTTAAATTTCTCTCGCAGGTGATTGCATGGACGATCCCCTCGTGCTCACTGACTTTGATATCGAAGTAATTACCAACAGAATACTTTTCCTTAAGCCGACCAATTCGTTCCATGATTTTCCCAAACTTTTTTGTCGTGCGAGCTTTGGCTAAGCCCGCACTCAATTCGCCCATGGCCGCTTCAAACTTCTTTAAGCGGCTTTCGATGATCTGCCTTTCCTTCGCCTCTTTGTGAGGGCTGTGGCAGAGTAAAAATGCTTCTTGGTAGGCGGCTTGATCGCCGACTGCTTCGTTATCGACGATAGCCCGTTTGAGAGTCAATTCGGTGGTCTCATCTGCGAGCTTTACTTTCTTCTCAACGCTTTGATCCCAAAGCGAAGGATCGTAACTCTGCTTGCGGCTGACGGCGACGTAAGAGATATTTTCCTGACGTAGCAGAGCTATATTCTCTTCGCTCGCGATCCCCGCATCGATGACCAGCGTCTTCTTTTGCGTGCTATGTCCGAGGCCGCGAATCGATTCGAGCATGCTCGCCAAGGTGTCCGGTTCGACCGCATTGCCTTCCAAGATATGGCTTTCTTTAGGGAAGCCCTGTGAATCGACGATCAGGGCCAAAGTCATCAGCTTGCAATCCGTGCGAGGTTCTTTGGATCTTCCAAATTGAGCTTTCGTATTGCCTGCCTTTTTCCCTTCAAAATAGGTATTAGTTAAGTCATATAGGACAATCGTTTCATCCAGAGAAAACAGCTCTTTGGCTTTTAGGCGTAGGCTTTTTTGTATCGCCTCGCCGTGCTCCTGAAGCATCACCGCCGTGCGGTGCAGGGCATTGTCGTAGACCGCCTCTGTGCTACCGATTAACTCCTTGATCGCACTGTCATCGTTGATCCATCTAGCCAGTTCTCGTTCACTGCAAGGGTGCACAGCTCGGCCTATGATCAGGTGTTTAGCATAGTCTATTTGCTTTGGACTAAAATCAAGTTCGCCCAAGATTTTATCGAATCCATATTGGTTCATTTGCTCAGCCATCACATACTCGGCACCGATACTTTTGGATTCACTCGTTTTTACAGAATTAATGTCCACATTCTGATAATTGGCAGCCGCTTGCTGCGCCGGGCTATCCTCATTAACGTCATCATCATCATAAGCTTCTTCTGCCGCTTGATTCAAGGATTTGCTCAGGATCATTTGAGCATAATGAGCCGCTAGCTTTTCGACCTCTGGGCAGCTTTCCTCGAAAGAGAAAGGCGCTTGGTTGTTCAGCTTTTCTTCAATCGCATTGGCTAAATCCTTCCACTGCTCTTTCGGTATATCCAGCGTACCCATATTCAGCACGACTTCTTGCCTCGGCCCACGATCCGTGCGCACCGATTTTAATACTTGATGCTGCTCATAGCTCTGAGCTTTCAGAGTTTTAATTTTCCGGCGGATAAACATACGCGCAGAATTTCAAGAAATTACAAAAAAGCAATCCCGGATATTCGATTATAACTATTTTCAGTC